>Ga0066376_10000490_pt1 | contig 36640 bp, 38 predicted proteins | sample Knorr_S15_td_Bot_FD_77009 | JGI IMG/M metagenome (GOLD analysis project Ga0066376, IMG submission 77009) | Marine microbial communities from Southern Atlantic Ocean transect - Knorr_S15_td_Bottom_ad_5009_LV_A | ecosystem: Environmental > Aquatic > Marine > Oceanic | place: Southern Atlantic... | reverse complement strand
GATGAAGAGGATGAAGAGGATGATGATGGTGGAATACCCATCTTTTAAAGGAAGTGAATATAATGGCAACAAGTACAGTGATAGGAATTGATTTAGGAACGACAAATAGTTGTGTTTCAGTAATTGAAAATGGTGAAGCGGTGATTATTCCCAATGCGGAAGGATCGCGAACTACACCGAGCGTAGTGGCATTCAGCAAGGATGGCGGCGAACGTTTAGTCGGGGTTACCGCAAAGCGTCAGGCAGTTACCAACCATGAGAGAACCATATCTTCTGTAAAGAGGAATATGGGTTCTAAATGGACAGTAGCAATCGACAAGAGCAAGTACACCCCACAGGAGATTAGCGCTTTTACCCTACAGAAATTGAAGGCAGACGCAGAAGCATATCTCGGTAAGGAGGTTAAGCAAGCGGTCATCACTTGTCCAGCTTACTTTTCCGATGCTCAGAGGAAGGCAACCAAAGACGCTGGCCGTATTGCAGGTCTCGAGGTTCTAAGGATTATCAACGAGCCAACCGCTGCTGCTTTAGCCTATGGTGTTGATAAAGAAGAAGATCAAACCATTCTCGTCTACGATCTCGGAGGTGGAACCTTTGACGTGTCGGTATTGGAGATTTACGAAGTCGATGGCCAACCACAAATCGAGGTCAAGGCAACTGCCGGAAATAACAAACTCGGTGGCGATGATTTTGACGAGTTGCTTATCAACTACTTGGTGGGGGAGTTCAAGAAGGCCACTGGAATCGATCTCGCTAAGGATGTCCAAGCTCTTAGCCGACTCAAGGAAGCTGCTGAGAAGGCTAAGATCGAACTTTCTGGTACTGGACAAACCCAGGTTAATCTCCCGTTCATCACCATGAACGATGGCAATCCAGAACACCTCGACCTAATGGTTACCCGCGCAAAATTCGAGGAATTGATTGGCAAGATGATCGAGATGACCATGGCGCCAACCCGTCAAGCTATGAAGGATGCTGGAATTTCCAAGGGTGAGCTCGACAAGGTGCTTCTAGTCGGCGGATCTACTCGAATCCCAGCGGTGCAAGTGGCGATTGAAAAGGAGACCGGTAAGGCTCCTTTCAAGGGAATAAACCCCGATGAAGCAGTTGCTATGGGTGCGGCATTGCAGGCAGCAATCATTATTGGTGATGAAAGCGTTAGTGATATATTGTTGCTCGACGTCACCCCACTTACCCTTGGAATAGAGACTCTCGGCGGAGTGATGACCACGATGATCGAGAGAAATACTACAATACCTTCGAGAAAGATCGAGGTCTATTCAACTGCAAGCGATAATCAGCCTGCTGTTGAGATTCACGTCCTTCAGGGCGAGAGAGAATTTGCAAAGGATAACACCACCCTTGGACAATTCCACTTGGTTGGCATCCCACCTTCTCCAAGAGGAATGCCACAGATCGAGGTTACTTTCGACATCGATGCTAACGGTATTGTCGATGTCAGTGCTAAAGATCTCGGGACTGGTAAGGAACAATCGATTAAAATCGAATCGAGCACCAGTCTTTCCGAGGACGAGATACAATCAAAAATATCAGAGGCCGAGCAATTCGCTGAAGAGGATAAGAAGCGCAAAGAACAAGTCGAGATGCGAAATATGGCTGACCAAATTGTCTATCAAACCCGCAAGACCATCGAGGAAGCTGGTGATAAACTCGAAGATGACGATAGTGCACCAGCATTGGAGAAGGTCGCTGAACTAGAGGCTCTACTCAAGGATGATGAAGATCAGTTGAAAGATCTTGATGAGATTGATCAAGCTGCGATTCAAAGTAAAATAAAGGAGGTCGAAGAGGCAATGCATGCCATTTCGGCCAAACTTTACGAGGCTGCTGCAGCCGAGATGGCCGCTCAAGAGGAAGTGGGTGAATCCGCTGATTTAGAGGATGATGGCGTCGTCGATGCTGATTTTGAAGTGGTCGACGAAGACTGATTCACCCATCCATCTGAATAGAGCCACCTCCATGGCTAGCCATGGGCGAAGATAAGAAAGGGCGTCTGGCCAAAGTCGTTGGCAAGTTCGGTGGGGTCGGTAAAGCCGCGATAAAACAGAAGGCGGTTGGAGCGATAGCAGATGCAGCTAAACCTGTGACTGACTCGATAAAAGACAAGGTTGGTGAAGCCAAGAAATCAGCCAAAGATGCGGTTGAGAAGAAGGCGACTAAGATGGTTAAAGAACAGATGAAGAAGGAAGCCAAGAAGAAATTCCTCGGTCGTTAATCATATATTCAACATGTCCAAGCCATTCATTTCTGCTGTAACTAAGGCACCGATAATGATTATTACTCCAAGGATGATAACTATATAATTTCCTTTTGAATCAGAATTTCTCAGGCATCTACGGCACCGGAAGGCACTCCATTTGGAGAGAAAATACATGTCGAATCCACCCATCCACAACCAAGTACGTGCACGTTTTTCCTTGATATCATTAACACATTCAGAGCAATAAAGGCGATTACATTTAGAGCATTCTGTCATCAGATCAGAATCTTTTTGCTTGTGACAATCCCTGCAGGGTACTATTTCAGTCTCCTCTGGTGTTGCACTTTGACTAAGGGTACTTTCATGATTAGAAAGGTTTGGTGCTTGCATAGTTAATCACAATTCGGTAATCAATTTGTGTAAGGTTCTGACGTGAATTCCTGTGGCGCCATGAGGCACCAATTTGTTTGACTTTGCACCCCAAGCGGTTCCGGCGATATCGAGGTGAGCCCAAGGGATATCTTCGGCATCTTCACCTTCTCCTCTCTTGGGTACGAATTGCTTGAGGAAGGCAGCTGCGGTATTAGAGCCACCTGCTCTGCCAGCACCGAGGTTACGTACATCGGCGATCTTCGAATCGGTCATCTCTTTTTCAAACTGAGGCAACATTGGCATCGGCCAGATAAGTTCATCACAGGCATCGCTAGCATTCTTTAGTGAATCACGCAAATCATCGTCATTGGTCCACATACCTGTTGCCTCGTGGCCTAGTGCGATCACGACAGCCCCGGTTAGTGTGGCGAGATCGATGATGTAGGATACATCCATTTCTCCGGCTTTACATAATCCGTCAGCCAATACCAGTCTACCTTCAGCATCGGTGTTTAGCACTTCGACGGTCTTTCCTGAATAAGTAGTGAGTATATCACCCGGGCGTAAAGCGTTAGCGCTGGGCATATTTTCAGCCATGCAGGTGATAGCTATCACCCGCTCTTGCCAGCCGGTTGCTACCAGTGCTTGCATCACGCCAAAGACGGTGGCAGAACCATGCATATCATACTTCATTTCGTCCATGCTTGGACTGGGTTTGATAGAAATCCCCCCGGTATCAAAGGTGATTCCTTTACCGACAATACATGGTGAAGGTCCTGGTTGATGGGGATTCATCTCGAAGATGACCATACAGGGTTTGCGTTCACTACCCATCCCAACTCCAACCAATCCACCCATTCCTAGGCTAATCGCTTCATCATAGGTGATGATATTGATATTCATATTGGGCAAATCTTTGGCCCATTCGGTCGCTTTATTGGCATAAGCCATTGGATAGAGGTCATTTGGTGGACAATTTCCAAGATCTCTTGCCAAGAAAACCCCACTGGCCACTTGTGCAGAAAGTTCAGCAGCGGCTTTTAGAGTAGAGACCTTATCCTCTTCACAGGTGATTTCAACTGATAAATCTTCCTCTTCCTCTTCGTCATCATCTTTTTTTGTCTTGTAGTAATCGTATTTGTAATCCCTCAGAATCATCCCTTCGACAAATGCCGACATCAAATCGGCATCGACATCATGGAAGCGAACGGTCAAATCGGTGCCGTGGGAGCGCTTGCGATGAGAGATTACCCCGGCACCGGCATTGCGCACGGAGTTTGAATCAGCCTTGTCGGGCTTACCAAGCCCGACGAGGATGGCCTTGCCTCCTTCGGTTCCTAGAAGCGTCATCAACGAACCGGATTTAGCCTTGAAATCACCATCGGCGAGAACGGTTTCAATTTGATGTCTAAGAACTCTGTGAAGCCCGATACATGCCTTGTCTTCAAGTGATTCAACATCTTGCCATAAGGGCAGGACAAGGGTTCCAATTATGTTCTCATTATCGTTTACATTGACTCGCATCGGCTCACTTGATGCGAGGGAGGGGATGCGACACTTGAAGACGACGGCTACCTTGGTCAGCACTCAAGAAGATAGGAAAATAGGATTGGTGCGACGATTGTGGCATCGCTTTCAATAATGTGCATAGGGGTTTCTGGGCTGAGTTTCCCCCAGGTAATCTTCTCACTAGGATGTGCTCCTGAGTAACCTCCATAGGAGGCATTTGATTCACTTATTTGGCCAAACCACCCCCATAGATCAACTTCTTTTTTCAGGTCCTGACGCAACATTGGCACCACACAAATCGGGAAATCACCGGCTATTCCTCCACCTATTTGCAATAGTCCGACAGGTGAATCCTGACGTTGATACCATTTGGCGAGGTGCATCATATAATCGACGCCGCTCTTGACAGCCGAAGCATTACACTCACCGCTCATGCAATGTGAAGCGAAGATATTGCCAAGGGTTGAATCCTCCCACCCTGGTACGTATACCGGGATGTTTGCATCCATTGCTGCTAGTAGCCAAGAGTGTTCTGCTGGTACATCGTATTCGAGTTGGTCGATAATCGACATTAGGTGTTGATGGGGAAAAGCACGACAGCTTTTCCAACTCTTAATAATCAGTTTTTCAACGTGACGAATCGCTTCTTCTTCAGGAATACAGGTATCGGTCACACGGTTCAAACCGCGATTGTGAAGTTCTTGCTCTTCCGCCAAGGACAATGAGCGCCAATTTTGCACCCTCTGATAGGAATTACGTGCTACTAGATTGAATATATCCTCTTCGAGATTCGCTCCTGTGCAGGAGATGGCATGGACCTTACCAGATCTGATCAGCGGTGCAAGCGATCTGCCGAGTTCTGCTGTCGACATTGCACCGGCTAATGTTATCATCAATTTTCCATCTTTGGCGAGGAAATCCTGTAGTGAATCAGCGGCATCTTTGAGGGCACCGGCGTTGAAGTGGTGAAAATGTTCATCGACGAATCGTTTGACCCCACCGACGCCGCTGGTTTTGAGAAATCGTGGATGACGACGCCGCTGACTGATATTCAATTCAGGCATCGATGTTTTCAATTCCCGTTCGATGACGTCGATTATCAAACTGGGATCGGTCGAGCCGCAGGTGAATGCATCGATTGCTAACAACCCCTTTTCGGAATAACAATGGGTGGTGACGTGACTTTCATCGAGTAAGACAACCGCGGCAAATCCCGGCGGTGAAATACTGCCATCGAATATCTCTACGTGCGAATGGACCAGTCTCGCACCGCTTTCGGCAACTGCTTTTTCCATCAATGCCAACATCCATTGGCCATCGAATTCGACGGTGCCGGTACAGTCGAGAAGAATATGCGATCCTTGAACACTGCTTTCCATCTTCTCACCTCGAACTATGAATCCTTGCAGCAGTGATTCTCGTCGCCAACATCGCTGCGGTAAATTGGGTTAACGGGCTGTCCTGCTGGGCGACGATCTCATTGATGTCCGCACTGATGACATCACAAGTTGCGAATAGTGTATCGATGGTTTCAATCACATGCCAGAAGGATAGTCCACCAGGCACGGGAGTGCCGGTTGCTGGAACGAGAGATCCATCCAAACCATCGAGGTCGATTGTTAGATGAACCGGACCTTGAATCGAGGATATGGCCGCGATCCAAGAACGCCATTTTTCTTCACCACCACATGGACTCATCACCTCACGAGCGAACCAAGTGTTGATTCTCTCATCACTCTCGATTCGCTCCAATTCCTCCTTGCAATAAGCTCTGATTCCGACCTGATAAAGGGCGATAGCACCCTCATCAATCGCTCTGGCAGCAGCACAAGCATGTGAGTACGGCTCGTCATCTAGCGAGGAGCGTAAATCTGCATGTGCGTCGATTTGAACGATGGTAACACCTTGAGCAGATGCACGAATTATCGGTGGCAAAATCCCATGCTCACCACCGAGAAAAATCGGAAAGCTACCGGTTGCATAGATTTCCGCAGCGTATTTTGCAATACCGTCGAGTTGAGAATGCAAATCATCGCCTTCGCCATTCCATGGCTCGGCTGTGTCGATAATCGCATTTGCTGGTAATTCATCGCCGAGTAAATCATCGTAGAGTTCGACCTGACTACTAGCCTCGATGCAGGCAGCGGGACCTTCAGCTGTTCCTTGGCCATAGGAGGTGGTTAATTCGTAAGGAATCGGGGCGACGGTCACATCTGCAGGGCCATCTACCTTGGCCAAGCCAAGAAATCGTCCTTCGACAAAACCGTCGTTCATAACTTTGCGGACGTGCTCGCCATGTTCAACCCATCGACCTTGTTGGGTTATCGATATGTTGATAAGGGACCGTCATCAATAATAAATACATCATTCAGCTGCGCTTGCGCTGTGCGGGATGGGAAGTGGGTGAATTCATGAGTATGACATTAAAGGAGTTAACCGAGGCGATTCGTCAACATATCGACATGGAGATGGACACCGAAGTTGCATCGGGAATGGCCGAGCACGCTCTTGGTTTCTTTGGTTTTTACGACAGGATTATCGACAATGCATTGGAGCCCACCGATCGCAATTTATTCTACATGTTTCAAGATTATGATCTACTAACTACCGAGAGCGAAGAGACAACCCTTTGGGATGGCCGCGAGTGGAGAATTCACTATTGGAAGTTCAAACCAGAACTTCGTGAGAGAGTTGAAGCTTATATGAATCGCAAAGTAGTCCCTGTCGAAGTCGATCCATTCGAGGAGATTTACGGCGGCCGTGGTGCCACAATTTGGACCCGTGAAGGCGAAAAAATAGTCAATCCAAATGCGTTTACCACCGACTTCTGGTGATACCAAAGAGCACAACCATTGAAGGGGAGTGCAGTTCATCGTATCTTCATGAAGACCAGAGCATTTCTGCTCTCTTTGCTATTGTTGGCGTCGATTTTGCCTCTAGTAAGTGCCGAAAGCGACATCCAAATACTGGTTGATTGGGATGGAAATCATTCCTATCGTATTCTAGGGGCAACCGGTTCAGACACGATTGCCTTTGAGCAAATCAGAGATGGTGATGTCTTAGCGAGTAACCCAATTATTACCTGGACCGGGGAAGAGGGTGAATTAGACCTCAATACAACACTTGAACCTGGCGATATCATCACGATTACAGTTGCCGATCATTCCCGTACTTTCACTGTAGGTACTTGGAATCAACCATTAGATGACCACGAGGTCACCCTATCTACTGAATGGAGCATGGACCAGCAATGGACCAATGAATTCGGAGAGCAACGCTATTTGTTGGTCTTCGAAGGCGATGGGTGGCAGTCGCGAGCCGGCGACCAACTCGATGCTTGGGAAATGGGTTCAGGCCAGATGATAATCATCGAATCGACCAATGAATCAACAACGAATACCACGTTGATCTTGGATTCGATTTGGCGCAATGAATCAACGGTAGATGGCGAGTTAATCAGTCAAATATTCGATGCTAGAGGGCACGGATACCTCTCCATCAATGGCACGGATGATGGCGATGCATTGGCGATTGATGCAAGCATTAGCGATGCTAGAATCATACGTAGTATGTCCTATGGCTCCGTCGACCAATACTTCCTTCTCGAAGCGAATGGCAGCATGAGTTTACAAGGTAATGATGGCGATTCCAGCACAAACCTCGATGCGGTATTAGCGGTGATATTCATCGAGACCAGAGATGTCGATGGCAATCAAACCCTAAATCATATGCAATTAGAGGGTTCAGCAGATTTGTCTATCGAGAGCGATGATGCGAGAATCGATATCGAACTCGACCAATTCCAAAGTTTGGAGAGATGGGAAAACGGAACTAGAGTCAACCATTATTATGAGGTAGATGGCGATGGAACATTTGGCGTTACCGACGAAGAGGAAAATGCTACGGTCATCATCAATGGCACGGTAATCGACTTTCACAATAAGATTGAAAACGGTATTTGGCAAATCGATGACATCCATGTTGACGGAACAATCTCTGGAGATGCAAGCGGCACCTTTGGTACTGTGCGAACAATAGAGCAATCCGGACAAATCGCCAATGATACCGGGGTGATGATAGATGTCATCATCGTCCATCAAGAGGATTGGTTCAACCTTACCGGAGTAGGAGGGTGGAGTGCAAATGGAAATACCATTGGTTCAACCCATAACGAGTCATGGTCCTATGATGCGATTTACGATTATTGGGATAATCGAACCGTCAAATTGAAGTGGCGCCAAACCGGACCCGACCCAAGTGAAGGAGAGGAACTCAAGGAGAGATCACCGATAGTTCAAGACCCACAACCACCAGAGGTCGAGGAGGCATTGGGTGATGTTACCGTGAGCCGGGAATCTGGATTGATGCCGATTCCTGCGCTGAGCGGTGATTTGTTTTTGCTCGAGGACCAAGAGGGAATCTCATTATTGGTCAACATCCAAGAACCTACTGAAATCCACCTCGATGGCCATACTATTCTCGCACTAGATTGGAGCGGTGTTTACGGTAATACCCTGAGTGGAAATGCAACCGGATCAATCATCATCGAAGGGCCATTAGCAGGACTTAACGGGATTATCCAGAGAACACTACAAGCGCCGTTCGGCGATGATGATGCGATGATTAGCATCGTTGAGAATCAAAGTGTCAATCGCATTCTCTCACCATCGGTCGTCAGTTCAGATAATAATACTCCACCCGAAATAGAAGAGATTCGCCTCAGGGAATCGATAACCGCAGAAGGCGGCCAAGGTGGACATCTCGAGGTCACCGTTTCAGATATCGATTTCAACGTTGTCGAGGTGACAGCCGATCTGTCGGCAATCGGCCAAGGCATTGTCCAACTTTCCGATAAGGGTCTGCAAGGAGATGCACAAATCGGTGATGATATCTGGACCGTATTTATCAGCAGTACCTCGACAACCCACGGCGCGATTTCGCTTCCAATTACCATCAAAGATGTATTCGCAGCAAGCGATTCTCAGGATGGCGCGATTTCGATTCTCAACCAAGCGCCAAGACTAACTTCGATACAGATTATCCCAACCACATTAGCAAGGGGTCAAATGACCATTATCAACGCACAAGTGAGCGATGACCATGGCGTGGCTTCGGTATTGATCGACATGAGAGAGCATGGGGGCGACCTCGTGCCGATGGTCTTAGTCGAAGACACTTGGGTCACAAATCTCACCATCCCGGATTCGATGTCACCAGGAGAGCGCACCCTCTCATTGATTTTGGAGGATTCAGAGGGTGGTGTAAAAACAGTAAGTAACACCCAAAAGAGTGGACAATACCACATTCCTCATCAAAGCGATACGCAGATTACTTTGACGATTCTCAATACTCCGCCTGAACTCGATATCGGGGCGACAAGGGAGATTGAACTCGGTGATGAAAATACCAATTATACCATTTCCATTATAGTCAATGATGTCGATGGAGTGACTTCGGTTCAGGCAAAATTAGGTGCATTTGCCGAGCCCGGTAAGGACTCGGAGTGGATTCATCTACAATATCAAGGTGAAGGGGTCTGGTCGAAGACGGTATCAGTGCGTAAGGGGACAAATTACGGCACTCATGAAGTCCTATTCAGGGCTACGGATATCTTTGGTGCAACCTCAAATGAATATTCTCTAGCGGTAAACGTGGTTGAGCCGGGACAAAGTGGAGGGCCGGTCGATGGTGCGTTCGCATTATCGGCAATAGTGATTTCCTCACTAGCGGTCTTTGCACTTGTGGCGATAGGAGCGGTAATCTTCATGGTGCGCGGCGGAAAACGCGGCGGCGGTTTCGGAGATTCCTGATACCATCACATTCCATTAATATCAGTTCATAAAGAGTTGGAAAAGCACGGATTACTCCTCTTCGGAGGAATTGCAATCGGCATACAACTCCTCCAATACTACGATTCGTGCTTTCTTTACAATTGAAAGCGAAGGGAAGTTCGACGGTCGGTTTTCACACGAATGTTGACAATAGCAGGCGGAGTGCGAAAGCCGGGACTTGAACCCGGGTTCAGGCGTTGGCAACGCCCGGTGATAACCACTACACTACTTTCGCAAGGGCAACCCGGCGACCGGTCAGGGGTATGAAACCTTGTCGCTTTATCAGCCGATGTATTCGGCGATACCTTCAAGACGTGTATCGAATATTGCAGGATATGACTGAGAAGATAGTCTACATAGGAAAGAAGCCGCTGCACGCCTATATCAAGGCGGTTGCAACCGCTTTTGAGGAAGGTGAAAAGTCTGTGAACATCATCGCTAGGGGGGCGACAATCAGCCGTGCGGTCGATGTTGCAGAAGTTTGCCGCAGGCGCAATGGCATCATCGCCTCGACCTTACCTGAAAGCATCCAATTACAAGGTGTAGAGATTGGCACTGAAGAGGTGCCTCGTGATGATGGTATGAAACCGATCAGCCGTATTTGTATCACTCTTACTTTTTGATATTCGGCGTACCTCATCAATGATGACCTTTAGCCAAGAATAATGTGGAAGGGAGTCCTGCTCTATGCAGTGATTTATTGCGCCCTATTTATCGGTCATATCATTGCTGCTGCAAGGAACTTGGATCTTCTATTCAGGGTTATTGTAACATTGGTCACACTGATGACGTTGTTGGTCGGATTGAGCACATATTTGCTTTGCCAATTGTTCAAAGAAACCAATGGAATAGTAGTGGGAAGATTTGCTTGTGTACCGCTTTCAGCTGGAATTGGCTGGGCTTATGCCGGAATGGAATTCTCACCTTTTATTTCAATTTGGGTTATCGCCGCGATTATTATTCAATTATTTACTGAAAGAGGTTTGATTAACTACATTATGCTCGATGGGCTCGATGGCTGATTCCCCAGTTCGTATCAACAAGCCCGGCGCAGAGTCTGAGGCCGCATCTACCGACCAAAAACGGCAGATGGAACAGGCTTATTCGCAGATGAAACGCAAGATGCAAATGGAGGAAATGGGCAAATTAATCAAACATAAGATTATGGTTCTCTCTGGAAAAGGTGGGGTTGGAAAAACCACCGTATCTACGGGTTTGGCTTTATCGTTGGCAAAGGATGGCGCCAAGGTTGGCTTGCTCGATATCGATATCACCGGCCCGAATGTTCCCAAGATGATGGGTTTGGATGGTCATAGATTGCATGTTGAAAACGGCAGGATTTTTCCTGCTGAAGGTCATCACGGGGTCAAGGTCATCTCAATGGCCTTCTTACTCGAGGACGATGATACCCCCGTGGTCTGGCGCGGACCGATAAAACTCGGAGCGATTCAGCAATTTCTCGGCGATGTTGAATGGGGAAATCTCGATTATCTGATAATCGATTTCCCACCGGGTACCAGCGATGAACCACTGACTGTAGCTCAGAGTTTGCCCGATATCGATGGCATGGTCATCGTCACCACGCCGCAGGATGTGGCATTACTCGATAGTCGTAAGTCAATTGGATTCGCATCATCGCTCAAATTGCCAGTAATCGGCGTAGTTGAGAACATGAGTGGTTATACGATTCGTGGTTCGGCTCAAGCCGGTCAAAAAATCACTATCGAAGCACCAGGCGGTAAAACACTCGACGTCGATGTTGGGGATGATGGTTCTTGGTCGGCCACACTTGATATTTTCAAGCAAGGAGGCGGTGAGGAAACCGCTGATGACATGGGAGTGAATTTCCTTGGTCGTCTGCCCTTTGACCCAGGCGTTGTTCGCGGTGGCGACGATGGTGTCCACCGTATAATCGCTGACCCTGAAGGAGAATCAGCGGTCGCATTTTCTCGAATCGTGGCTGGAATAATCGAGTTTATCGCCTCGGCTGCAAATGAGGATGACTTGGAGATTATCTGAGGTGTAATAATGAGCGAGATGTCAGTAGATACTCGTGCTCACTTGCTCGGTTTTTGGTTATTTATTTCTGCATTTGGAATAATGTTCGCAGTGCTTTCATGGTTACAAGAAGCCAACATACTTCCTCCAGCAGACCAATTTGGCGCTTGGAAAGGCGCACTAGCTGTATTGTGCGGCATTCCACTCTATTGGGTTGTAGCACGCAATATGACCGGGGGTCCTACCGATGAGTGAGATTGCAAAATTGAAACGTCTTGAACGCTTTGAAACCGAATTGCAGATGACTTGGTCCGATGGCACAGAAAACAAGGTTGCATATATCGAATTGAGATATTGGTGTCCGTGTGCAAAATGTTCGCCGCGCCGTGATAGCGAGGAACTTGCAGCCAATTTAATCGCTGAGATCTCCGCATTGCGAAATGCGAAACCCGACGTGGATAAAGTCGGTGGCTACGCTTTGCATTTCGAGTGGAGCGATGGTTGCAGTAGTGGGATTTACCGTTTTGAAAGGTTGTGGGACCTTGCACTGTCAAAGGATCCCGATGGCGGTAGGCACTTTGTTCACGGAGCATGGTGAATGCGATTCAAAGGACTTTGACTTGCGAAGATGAGATGAATGGTGGTTTCACACCATCGACTAAGGGGGGAATGCGATGGAAGGTGTTTATCTTACTTGGCTGATAACTTCCCTCGCCATTGGAGTTCTGCTACTACCTTTGGTCAAACCGCCTTGGACTCGGATTTACGTTGCTGGTTTCATCGATTTCATCCGTCGTTATTGGATACATATATCGCTATTATTGGTTATTTACAACGCCAAGGATTTCCTCGACCAAGTCGACCGGGTATTTATGGCAAATACCGGGCTCGATATGACGCCATGGATTTACGCAATCGAAGGAGATATGGTGCTCTGGGTGCAAAAGGCTTTCCTCAACCCAATCCTTACAAGTTTCCTTACCCATTTTTACGTAATCGGTTTTATGGTGATTTGTTATGTGTCGATTTTCTACTTTGCATATTTCGACGACCGTTGGATGTCCGATAGGATAACCCTCTCGATTTTTTGGGTTTACGTAATCGCCGTGCCTTTCTATCTCTTTTTCAATGTCAGGGTCACGGGAGACCATATACCAGAAATGCAAACCCTCGCCTATAATTTAACTCCAGAAATCAATGACTGGTTTACTCGAATCGATCCATTCACCAATGGCATGCCCTCACTTCATATCGCTTTCCCATTTGCGGTGTGGTTGTGTTTATTACGATTCGATGTCGATAATCGCTGGAGAAATTATCGTAATCTACTGATTGGATATATTCTCTTAACCGCCTTTGCAATCATCTATCTCGGCATTCATTGGTTCAGTGATATCATCGGTGGAATGATAGTCGGTGCGATTGCGGTAAGGGTTTCTGAGAAGACCCAAGGTGTGTGGATCTATCTCGATGAGCGCACGATAAATTCACGATTGACCGCTATTCTTACCAACCCGCGACAGGTGACTCGGTTTCTCAAGCGCAAAGTAAGCGAGACTTTTGGCGGTTTCAAAAGACCAGGCTCAAGCGAAACCGGAGCGGTAATAGCCGTGTTGATATTACTAATCGCAGCAACGATAACTTGGGATTTGACTCATCAAGCACTGCCTGCTGGTGGAGTTGAGGCACCGGTCGCTGTCGTTGCTGCTGATGGCTGGGTAGTCACCTTGGACGATAGACCAGAGGGTGCCTTAGTAGTTGTACACGATCTCTCGGATCTCGAATCAGAGATTCAGGTTCATCAACCGTTGATGGATGCCAATAGCAGTTATGATGTTGGTGCAGGGTATCTCGCAATGGCTAATGAGAGCGACCTTTTCGTAATTTCATTGGCCAACCCGTCTCAGGCGATTTTACAAATTAAATTCAATAATAGTGATTATCTCTCGATAATCGATTCTTCGTTGGGTGTGATAATCGCAATACTTTCCTCAGGCGATTTAACTTTGATAGATCTACAGGGCAATGAGGTAATAGGGCCTGAAATAATTGATGATGAAGTGCTGATTCTTGAGAATAGCGGTGATGAATTAGCGATGGTAATGGCGAGTAATCCAGCACGGGTTACCTTTGGAATAATCGGTGCTGAGGGAATGATTATCCAGACTTTGAATCACAGTGCAAGTGAGAGTGAAGATGCGATTCTCGCTGAATGGGGTGTGCCAGTAGATTCTGAAAACGCTACGATTACCGATCTATCTTTGACCCGTGATTTCTTGGCAGCAACCGTAAATGTCAGTGCGACGACAAGACTTGTTTTACTCGAAAGAGCAAAGGGAGATAGCTATGTTGTCGGTGATCCAAAATATCCTACATTCGACCCACACCTTGGCCATGGACTGTTGGTGTGGGCTGCACAAGAGCACCTAAACCCAATCAATCCAAGCGCTGAATATCTTGACAAGGAGATACATCTACTGGATTTATCGACCAATAGAAGTGAGATTCTAACCTCTGATGAATACGACCAATGGGGGCCGATGGTATTGGAGAATCATATCGTCTATAGCCAGATGGATGATAATGGTGAGGTAAGCGTTGAGATTCATCAACGGGTTGCAAGCCTCAAACCATATTCATCAATAGTCTTACAGGTTGGAGTGATATTAACGACCGTATTGTTATTGATAAATATCTTCCAACGACAAATTGAAGCCAGAGTGAGCAATCTCAAGGAAGAAGAGTGATTATCCACCGTGATAACGAACCCTTTGTTTGATGGTTTGCAATCTTTTCACACATGTTTTTGCATCTGGAACCTGACCGCCAGCGGCTGAATCCGGTTTGCCTAGTTCATCATCTACTGCCTCATAACCGGCGATGACATTATCCATTCCGTTTTCGACATCGGGATGAGAGGCACGCAATATCTCGTGCATCACATGTAAATCGATACCAAAACCCTCCATCTCATATTCTTGATTCGCTAATCCTAAGTCGATTAATATCGCTTCACCTTCTGGTGTGATAATGATGTTATTGGTCGAAAGGTCGCCGTGGGTAACCGCCTCGCGATGTAATTTTCTTATCGCTCTGCCAACGCCTTGCAATAATTGCGAATGATCTTGTCTTGTGGCTAGAACTTCGATCAATGGTTTTCCTTCTATCATCTCGACTATCATCACTCCAGTTGCGGTATCTACATCGTAAACCGCCGGTAAAGGAACTCCCTTGCGATGGAGCTTAATCATCAATTTTGCCTCATTATTCATTCGGCGTTTGGTCAATTTTCGGTCGAGGTCACGGTGTCTCCACAATCTTGATTGGCGCTGCTTGTGAACTGCGGGCAGGCAATACCATTCGCCCGCAGTAACCCGGGCTTCGGCACCGACGTGCAATAATTCACCAGCGATCCATGCCTTCATCAACATCTGGCTATAGTGTATGGTTCAAAAAGGAGGCGCTCTACGGTAGGTTGGAGTGGTAGCTTGACCATCTCATTACCAATGTGCGCAATCGACTTTGGAAATACTACCATGGACGAAGACGAGCAGGCTATAGCAGAGAGAATTTCCGAATTGAAAAACCAACTCGGTGAGGACCTTCTAATCCTTGGACACCACTATCAAAGGGATCAAATCGTGATGCATGCTGATCTGCTTGGTGATTCATTTCTTCTTGCGGAGATGGCCGCTGCTTCCAAGGCAAAATACATCGTATTCTGCGGGGTTCACTTCATGGCCGAAAGCGCTGATATACTGACCGATAACGACCAGATAATCATCTTACCAAATTTGAGGGCGGGTTGTTCGATGGCTGATATGGCAGTGCTCTCCGATGTTGAACAAGCCTGGCAAGAGATTCTTGAATCGAGTGATCTATCCGACCCAATGTATCGAGATAATGCCGATGCCATCGCCGAAAATGGTGACTCTTTTCTCGTTCCGGTGACCTATATGAATTCCTCAGCCGATCTCAAGGCATTCGTCGGTCGTCACGGAGGGGTAGTTTGCACTTCTACCAATGCCCAGGGAGTCTTGGAATGGGCTTTTGAAAGGGCTGGAGAAAATGGTACGGTACTTTTTTTCCCCGATCAACACCTAGGTCGAAATACCGGTTTGAAGATGGGGATTCCACTAGAGAATATGCCTACCTGGACCCCGGGTGAGGAAAATCAGGTAACCTCCGATTCACGAATTATTCTTTGGTATGGTTTTTGTTCGGTTCACAAGCGCTTCACCGTCCCGCAAATCGAGGAATTCCGCCAGAGAAATCCGCAGGGTTTGGTCGTGGTTCACCCAGAATGTCCCCAAGAAGTGGTCGCGGCTGCAGATGCCAATGGCTCGACCGAATTCATCCGCAATTACGTAGCAGAACAAGCATCTAACTCACAAATAGCAATCGGCACAGAGATAAATATGGTTGCGAGATTGAATAATGAACATTCCGATAAAGAAATCGAGTGCCTTGATGATAATGTCTGTCCCTGCTCGACAATGTACATGATTCACCCAGTTTACTTACTCGATGTTCTCGAGAGGATTATCGCTGGCGAAGAACCAAATCGAATCGTTGTCGCAGATGAAATTCAAGCTGGTAGCCTTCTCGCTTTGAATCGAATGCTGGCAATCACGCGATGAACTCGCCGGCTTTCCAGCCGACAAAGGCAAGGATTGGACAAATAATCATGGTGATGGCTACGTAACTAAGCGCTAATGATGAAGATGATTCCCACATCTTTACGGTTTCAAGAGAGAATGTTGACATGGTTGTAAAAGCACCAAGAACCCCGGTGCCGAGAAATAAAGCGAACTCCTTGGAGATTATTTGCTCAGCCAAAAGTGCCATCATTATCCCAAGTAGCAACGAACCTAGTAGATTAACTGTTAATGTGCCATAGGGGTGGGTTTCACTATTCAGCCACTCACTTAGGCCATAACGTAGAATTGCGCCAATCGCCCCCCCTGTTCCAACTGCGATAAGGGGATTCACAGTGCGCCCTTGAGTAGCCATCTATTGAACCTGATGTCAGAGTAGTAACTATACACGACATCTGCATGGCTTGCCGATGATCCTGTGGTTCTTGACCGGCAACCAAGGCAAGTTGCGCGAAGCTTCGACATTATTTTCTAAGTTCGACATCGAGGTCAAGCAATTAAGAGCCCAAATTATCGAACCTCAAAGCGATAATCTCGAAGAGGTCGCCAGAGCAAAAATGGCCCAAGCCTTGGATTATTTACCCAATAAAGAGCACCTCCTTTTGGTCGAGGATGCCGGATTATTTGTCGGTTCATTGAACGGTTTTCCCGGTGTTTTTAGTGCATATGCTCTGCAGACTATCGGTTGTGATGGAATTATTCGCATGATGAAGCATTTACAGAGTGACGACCCGGTTCAAGATTCACATTTACGCAAAGCGGAATTTCAAGCGGTAGCGGTTTTACACATCGCTGGTGAGATATTGATCGCCAGAGGTCTTTGTCCGGGAAAGATTGCCCATCAACCTAGTGGAGGCGAGGGTTTTGGATTCGATCCCATTTTCATTCCAAGCGATTTAGATGCTCTAGGTGATGCATTAGAGCCCGGTGAAATAGGTGAAGTTTCTACTCATGGACTCCCTTTTGGCGCCATTGATTCAGCACAAAAAAATCTTTTCAGCCATAGGGGGAGAGCACTGTCATCATTGATTGAGATGATGAACGAACGGCGTGAGCATCTTAAGTAATAATCAACTGGAGGAGATTGGTCAGCATGAGATTCTCTCGTATGGTTGCAGGCATACTATTCGTTAGTGCCCTTGTAATCTATCTCAGTCAACAGGACCGCATCGACGATAATGGCCGTTGGGCTCTGGTTGGAGTGATGATAATTTTTGCAATTTCATGGGTACTTCTCACTGAGAAAAAGACGCCTGTAGCAAGTAATCAGGCAAAGCCTGTGGTTAAAGCAGAGGCAAAGACAGAAATTGTCGAAGATGAACCTGAAGAAGAGGATTCGAACGAGGATGGCATGTCACTTCGCGAGCGTAAATTAGCAAAGATTCGCTCAAACGAGGAACAGGATTCCATGAAACAGGATTCAGCGGAAGATGACACGGATGACGACGACTCCCCCGAGGTTGAAGTAACCGTTGAAAACCTACATGTTGCCGAAACCTTTGTCGTCGAGGTATCACCCCAATCGATAGAGGATGCGGATATCGAGAGCCGATTGCGCGAGAAGAATGAGCGCGATAAGAAAATCCGTGAGAGAATCGAAGCACGTCGGCGCGGAAGGATGGCTGAAATCCGCGCATCTACCGCTAGGATGTGGGAAGATTACGCTGCTGGCGAGGATTTACTGGCTTTATTAGCCAAGAAAGGCCACGGACAAGAAGTGCTTTCAGAACCTGAGAATGTCGAGGCCGGGGGAATCTACGGTGCGACCTTTGTCCGTGTTGACGATTCACGCATTCTCAAAATCAGAACCTCATTAACCAAAGGTTTCATCACCCTGTCCGACCCAATCGTAGAGAAGGATGTACCGCTCACCCTTGACCTACCTCCGATACCTGGGGGAATGCCACTACCTCCCTTACCTGGAGAACAGCCATTGCCTCTCCCACCACCGCCGGCCCCGTCATCTGCCTTAGCCTCGCTAAAGGACGAGATGGCAGTCGATGATTGAGCGCCCCGAACTTCAAGTTCGATGGCTTATCTGCAATTTCATGGAGAGCAAATCCCTATTGGGGCTGGTCCTTGTCGGCATCGCACCAACGGTTTCGGTGATAACCGGTTTTGGTATTGAGCCCGGCTTGATTGCAATCGTTGTTTTCATCTTGACCAAGTTGTGGTTATTGGCTTTGCCCGCATGGTGGCGCACGAAGATAGATGGTGAGCCGCTATCACTTTCGTATCCTAAAAACGGTGGTTGGGCAATGGCTGTAGGATTGGGTATGGGGATTTTTATTATTATCGTAAGTACATATATTATTCTCGGCGATCTACTGATTTCAAAGGATGACCTTTGGGCGATATTGGAGCCTAATGGTTTGACTGAGAAAAGCACGTTTATCATGGCGATGTTATTTTGGATATTCGTCAATTCAGTGATTGAAGAATATGTGTTTAGATGGTTCATAACCGAGAAGGCTGAGTCGTTATTTGCAGGTGGTGTTTGGGCTCCGGTAGCACTATCGGCTAGCATTTTCACCATACATCACGTAGTTGCGATGTCCTTTTTCATCTCACCACTAGGTAATCTTCTCGCCAGCACAGGGGTTTGGATTGGAGGAGCGATATTCTCATGGCTTTATCTCAGGTATCGTAGCATCTGGATCCCTTGGCTCACCCATGCTTTCGCCGATGTGGCTATCTTCGGTATAGCCTATTACCTGCTGTTCTTGTGATTTTTCCCGTTCGCTGATACGCCAAAGCATTACGCCACTGGTAATGATACCAATCAGCGGTAATATCGTAAGTGTGATCACCAATATTTCAGTCGTGGAATCAAATGTATCAACTTCTACCATCTCAAATTTGAAAGTTGCTGCGATCCATAGATTATCGCCTTCTATTTTTATCCACGAACGATCTTGTTCACCGATTGTCATCCCCTCATTATTAAGAGTCTCGCATTCTAATTCGTACCAATCATCACCTTCAGATAGATCCGAAACGGACTCATAATGATTATCTGTTTCGCAATACACTTCTACTCCCTCTTGATATTTCGAGAGGTATAGCCAATTCAATGTTTTACTCTCCAAACCCAAATCGATAGTAGTCACATTTAATTCAACATCATCAATCACCACATTTTCAGTAAATGCTGACGGTTCAATGTGCAATTCCTCATCTAGTCTGTCGGTGAATACATCGATGATAGTGCCGCTGAAGAACAACAAGAATATCGAGGAGAATAGGACGATTTTAACTTTCCCCTTTTCTGTACTATGGTCGACTTTCCACCAAGGCTGTTTTGGTATTTGACTAGGTGGTTGTGCCTGTATCTGCTGTGGGGCAAGACTACCTACCACTATACTCGAGGGCGAGGGGGAATTGGGTTTTTCAATCATTAGCGGTGCTTCCATTCAGGTTTTTCTCGGGCGAGGAATGCCTTGACACCGATTTCTTTGTCCTCACTATCGAATAGGTTGGCAAAAGCCTCGGCTTCGATAGCGATACCAGCGGAGATTCCGCTTTCAAGTGCTGCCCGAATCACCTGTTTTGCCACTTTGAGGGTGTGACTGGATTTAGCGGCAATCGATTGGGCGAGTGCAAGGGTAGTAGACCTTAGTTCAGAGGGTGGGCAAACCCGATTTACCAATCCGATTCTATGGGCTTCCTCGGCATCGATATTTTCACCTGACATCACCAATTCCATCGTGCGCCCATAGCCGATTAAGTGGGCTAATCTTTGGGTACCGCCGCCACCGGGAATCAAACCGAGTTTTATTTCCGGCGTGCCAAAATCAGCCCGTGTGCTGGCGATTCGGATGTCGCAAGAACAGGCGATTTCACAACCTCCTCCAAGAGCATATCCATCGACCATAGCGATCGTCGGCTTGGATAGATTCCAAATCGCCTCCCAAGCATTATCCTTGAATAGAGTTCGAATATCCTCCGAATTTTTACCGACGAATTCACCGATATCTGCTCCGGCGACGAATGCGTGAGGTTTTGCTCGTTTGCCATCATGTGCTTCCTCTGGAGGTGAACCGGTAATGATGACCACCCTGACCTCATCATCTGCTTCAGCCCAATCGCACATCTCTTTGAGTCCGCTGAAGATCTCATGGTTGAGAGCATTCAACTTGTTTGGCCTATTTATCGAGACTAGGGCAATGATGCCATCGCCGTTTTCGACCGGTACTTTCTCGATTTTGATCACATCACTCATGGCTGTAGGAGATGGAGGTAACATATGAAAGTGCCCCGAGGTACATTCAAGGCCAGCAGCGGGACCGAGGGGTTATGGCGTCAGATGATGTACCATTGGTAGTGGCAAAGAATCTCGGCAAAAGATACGGAGATTTTATCGCGCTTCATCCTTTGAATGTCAGGGTTTCATCAGGTGAATTTTTCGGGGTTTTTGGTCCGAATGGAGCAGGCAAATCGACATTCATCAAATTGTTGACCGGGCAATTAAAACCATCGATTGGCGGTGTGGAAGTTCTCGGCATCAACGCCGCTGGTGACCCACAAAAACTGAAAGCAAATATCGGCATAGTCCCTGAATCCGAATCGCCACCTTCTTTCTTAACCCCTGCAGAATATCTGCAATTCGTCGGTCGCTTGCGAGATCTCGACGATGTTGATGCCAAGGTCGAATATTGGCTCGATTGGTTTGGCTTAGAGGAGAAGAGAGATACCATGTGCAAAGACCTCTCTAAGGGACAGCGTCAGAAGATAATGTTGGCTACCGCATTTATCCATGAACCAAAACTCCTTTTCCTCGACGAGCCATTCGCCAATCTCGACCCAATCTATCAGCGTAAGTGTAGAGAATGGTTATTGGACCATGTGGCCGATGGTGGTACTATTTTTCTCTGCTCTCACATATTGGAAATGGCTGAGAGAATGTGTAATAGAATGGCTATTATCAATCAAGGTAAAGTGCTTGCAGCCGGTGAGGTTTCTAACCTCAAAGAGAATGCTGATGAGACTTTAGAGGATGTTTTCATTCGCTTAGTTGGGCAATCTATCGAAGAAGTCGAGATGCAGAATGAGGATGAATCCGAGGAGGAATGAGTATGAGTGCGACTTTTTCCAGTCGTGATTGGTCTGAGGCTAAACCGGAAGCCAATCCTCATTATGATAGCAACTCCATGGGAATTACACTATTGAATCCATTACGCGGCTGGAAGGCTTTTCATGTGACTTTCAAAGTGATGTTCATCGAAGAATACCGTGAAAATTTGGATTTCGCTCAGAAACGCCGAATCGTAATGTTTCCTCTATTGTTGGCGCTGATAACTATGGTTGCGACCATCGGCTTGCAATTCTTAGTTGGTGAAAGTGCTGCCCAAGGCGGGGAAATCGAAAGTAAAACCTTCACTTGGGATGAGATGCGTCTTTTTCTCCATCTGCCTCTGATGTTGTTTAGTCTCGGTATGGGTTCGTTCGCCTTTCTCGGTAGAGAACGAATATTGTCGCGCGCAGGCTCAAAAAATTATCTTCTCGCCGCTCCAGCCCTCCAACCGTTGAACAATTCAATTGCTCATTTAGCATACTTCACCAAGGATTTACTCTATTACGTGATCCTTATTCTATCGCCGGTGATTTTCGGCATGGGAGTCGGGATTTCTCTCGACTATTTTGGACGTATCAGCACACCGTTATTATGGACCAGTTTATTTCCGACCTGGTTAGCGATGATAATCACCTTAGCACAGGGATTGTGTCTATCATTTCTCGCATCATCGCTTTGGCTTCGCGGGGGAATTTGGACCAAACTCACACCCATTCTCGTGATTGGGATTGGTACGATTGCAGGCTTGGGTTTGATACCGATGGAGTTAGCTCTTTGGGGATTAGCTGTACAGGTGAATACCATACTCGTAGTGCCCATGATCGTATTATCATTCCTTTGTGCCTGGATTGCCAGCAAATTAATCCTTGATGACTTTGAGGTCAAAGTGGTTTCGCGCAAAGAATTATTTGAGCCGATATATGCCAAATTAGGATTTTTAGGCAAAGGGACACTAAGACTTCTTGTGGCCAAAGAATTTGTAGATTTATTACGGTCGGGTTCGTTAAAGAAGATGACTGTGAGTTATTCGGTTCCTTTAATCGTTTTATTGATGATGGCTTGGTTAGTCGATTTCGCTGAGGCACCAATTCCGATTAATCTCCTTTCATATGCTCCATTCCTTGGTTTCTTCGGCTTCAATTTCTATTCGTGGCTCACAGCATTGGATGCACCTGACCACATGAATGGTTTACCGTTGAGTGTGCCACAATTGATTAGGGCAAAAGTGGTGGTATACTTCCTTGCGACGTCATGGATTTCGGTATTATTCGTCGTATTGATGGCTTGGAAATTGAATGAGTTTGAAGTCTTACCTGTAGCATTGATAGTGATGCTTGCCAATAGCATTTACATCGTGTCTCTGACGGCATTCTTGATGGGACTAAGACCCAATAAAGCGATATTCGATGGTAGGATAATGGTGTGGTTTTGGATAGGAACCGTGATTCCACTTCTATCGTTATTCTTGCTTTCATTCACTCAAGGAGATACCGAGTTTTATCAGAATTGGTATTCTCAAGTCAGTCAGAAAGGGCTAGATGCAACCGCGGTGGAATTCACCAATGAGAAAATGCGTATTGGTTTCAAGGGAATAATGTATGTCAGTGGTTTCTTAATCGCCGGTTCGGTTCTGTTGATGAAATTACTCGATAGACGCTGGGGCCGCGCAGCCTTCAACAACTGAAAGCGCCCACATGTGAGTATGGGGCGTATCATTGCCGTTTGTGGGATGCCGGCAAGTGGGAAAGGTGTTTTTGCCGCGGTATTGGCTGCGCGTGAAATCCCAGTTCTATCTATGGGCGATATGATCAGGGCAGAAGTCAAAGAGCGAGGGCTTGAAGAAAGTCCAGGCATTTTTGGTAAAACAGCAAGCGAATTAAGAGCTATTCATGGCGAGGGTGTTCTCGCTTCTCGCTTGATTCCAAGAGTAGATGCGGTTTCCGTCACCAACCCTATCGTATTAATCGAGGGAATGCGGGGCATCGCAGAACTTGATATATTTCGTTCGTATTGGCAAGAAAACCTCCTCGTTGTAGCGATTAGAACTGCAAAGGAGAACCGCTATAATCGCGTTCGATCAAGAGGAAGAACTGAGGACGGAAACCGTGAAGATTTCGAGATTAGAGATAAGAGAGAGGTCGGTTGGGGATTGGATAGTCTGATTAATGACGCGGATGTCGTCTTTGACAATGATGCTAGTCCCGAAACATTGCAAGAAAACGTCACGGCATGGCTTGAATCTCTTTGACAAGCACGGTATTGCTCGATGGCCAACCAAAGGTTATAGTCAGGTTCTGACCGTAACGGAAACCGCATAGGTACGGGAGTGCTGCTTTTATGGCGAAGAAGAAGGGAAAGGGAAGAAGCAAAGGCCGCTCCCGCGCGCAAGCTCGTGCTCAATATGATGAGTTGGACAAATATCCGGTTATGCCCCCTCATGCTTTTGCCAGAATCGTTAGAGACAAGAGGACTTTGAATATCATCTATCAAATTATCGAGCCACCACTAAATAAGAAGGAGCAGGAATGGCGCGACGAGATAATGCTGATTTTCATTAAGTCATTGACGGTGAATGTCGATGAACTCGACGTCGATCCCACTGCCTATCTACGCTCTGCAATGGATAAAGTAATCAAATCCTATGGTATGAAAATAAACAAGAAATCCAAGTCCAAATTATTCTATTATCTGCGCCGAGATATGATTGGTTACGGTAAGATGGACGTCTTGATGAACGATCCTAATACCGAGGACGTTTCGCTTGACGGCACTGGAATCCCAATTTTCGCATATCATAGAAAATTCGAATCGGTCGAAACGACTTGCGTTTGGGAAACCGATGCTGAATTGGAATCCTACGTCATCAAATTAGCCCAACGCTGTGGTAAACACATCTCTGTCGCCGAACCGCTTCTCGATGCGACATTGATGGATGGTTCGAGAATCGTCATGAAATTGGGTAGAGAGATTTCGACTAGAGGCTCATCGTTCTGTATCAGAAGATTCCGTGAGGACCCATTCTCCCCCGTTGACATTATCGCCTTCCGCACCATGTCTTCACTGATGGTCGCATACCTATGGGTTGGATTCCAAAATGAGATTCCGATGCTATTCGTTGGTGGAACCGCTTCCGGTAAGACCACAACTCTCAATGCAATGTGTATCTTTATCCCATGGCAAATGAAGATAGTATCGATTGAATCCACAAGAGAGGTAAACATCCCGCAACCAAATTGGATTCCTGGTCTTACTCGTCAGGGATTTGGGGGTGAGTCGAAGGAAGGAGAAATAGGAGAATTCGAATTGTTAAAGGCTGCTCTCAGAGAACGTCCTGAGTACATTATCGTCGGTGAGATACGCGGTGCAGAAGCCTATGTTCTATTCCAAGCGATGGCGACTGGTCACTGTGCATATTCAACGGTTCACGCAGATTCAGTACCATCTTTGGTTCACCGCTTGGAGAATAAACCAATCGACATTCCAAGGGTTCTATTGCCTGCTTTAGAAGCATGTGTTATTCAAATTCAAACCAGAATTAATGGCAGGCGTGTCCGTCGAACTAAACAGATCGTTGAGATTGTTGGTATAGATCCTCATTCGCTTGAGGTTATCACCAATGAGGTATTCCGTTGGGATGTGACCACTGATGACTTTGTCTTCAGTGGTAAGTCATATGTGCTTGAAAAGATAATGGTCAAAATCAATTATGGACAAGAGGAAATGCGTAAGGAGTTGAGAACCCGTAAACGAGTTCTAGAATGGATGGTTCTCAATGATATTAGAAAGTCAGATCAAGTCAGTCAAATTATTACTGAATACTATGTCAGACCAAAAGAGATTATGGCAAGAGTAGATGGTATTCGCTGAAAATCAACTATTTTGGGGGTGTAGGATATGGAACTGACCGCATGGCAGAAAATCTGTCATCGGATTCTCGGCAAGGTCCTCAAAAAGAAAGCCAGAAGCGATAAGAAACTCTGCGAAAATTTGTTAAAAGGCGCAATAGGGGTCATGCCAGAGGTATTCGTTGCCCAAATCCTTGTAACATCTGTTGCGGTATTCTTGGTGTGCTGGGCAATCATTGCAGCATTTTTCTTTCCAAAGATCGGTATCATCGATTTCTATGAATCCATCGCCGACGATTCAACAGCCGAAGCCTGTTTGATTTGGGAATATTGGAATCCAGATTTAATCGATGAAAGTCAAGTAGCAAATGGTTGTCCGCACTTCCGTTACTTGGTATTTCCGCCCGTTATCAAACTTGTATTACCTATGGGATTGGGAGTATTTGTACCTTGGGCCACTTACAAATATCTCAAAGGTGGAGCTGCAAGAGCGAAAAAATTCAGAGCAGCTCAATTGGAAAAGTACCTTCCTTATGCTGCTTCATTTACCGCGGCGATGTCTGCTGCCAATGCGACACCGCAAAAGATTTTCAGATCGCTTGCTATCAATGGTGATATCTATGGTGAAATAGCGTACGATGCATCGATGGTCTATCGCGATATCACTTTATTAGGCTATGATTTAATCACTGCGATGAGCAATTCTGTAGGTCGAGCGGCATCTCCATGGATGACTGAATTTTTTCAAGGAATGGTTGGTACCTTGACATCTGGTGGTTCACTAAAGGTCTACTTCCTCAATAGGGCTGAACATTACATGAGAGAAAATCGAACTCGCTTAGGGGTATTCTTGGAAATGCTCTCGATGCTTGCGGAATCATATGTGGTGGTGGCGGTAGCGATGCCACTTTTCCTAATCGTAATGCTTGTAATTATGTTCTGGGTATCTGGTCGTGGTGCACAATTGTCCGAGGGTATGCTATATGGAGTAGTCATGCTGGCCTTACCCATGATTCACGTTGCCTTTACCGGATTGGTATGGATTAGCAGCAAGGAGATGGAGATGTGAGGGGGTGAATGAATGGCTCGCAAAAAGAAAAAGAAGATCGTCGTCGAACTCGACTTTCCCAAAGATGATACTACAATGATAAAATTGTACTCGATTCTTGCGGTTAGTCTATTCATCGGATTTTCTTGTATGACTTTCTGGTTGACAAATTCACACTTCACAACATCACCAAATCATTCGCCGATGTTCGTCAATTTGTATTGCGGGTATAATCCAAATGTAGTGCCGACATTTGCCCAAAATGAGAGTTGTGATATTCTCAAGGACTCTCCTGATACTTTGATTTGGGAACCAGAGGAATGGAAGGCGATAGGCACTAGAGGGCAAGGGCAGTTATTTGACGTCCCCGGGGTTGACCCAACTACCAGTGGTGGGCTTTACTTACCACAACCACTTGTCGCAACTTGTGAAGTCAAAGCAGATGTGCCGGTGGATTATACTTTTTCTATTCATAAACCAGACCATAGCGTGATGAAAGCATATAATGGCAATTCAGGATTAGCGACCGATAATTGTTTTATTGAAATCAATAATATGAATCCAGATGAGAAATATTCCGTCGTGGTAATCACCAATGATGGAGGTAAGTTAAAAGAGGTTTCATTCGTCATTCAAGTAGATTATTACGACGGGGTCCCTCAGTACATGAATAACGCCTCGATTTGGATAGGTCCGGAAGTCGAATTCATCGGCTTCGTTATTCATCCAGTGATTTTCCTCAACTTTTTTGGTTTTGGATTGTTTTTCATATTCTGGCCAGCCTCGTATTATTGGGATCGGGTAAAATATAACATCAATGCTATGGAGGAAAAATTCCCTGATTTCTTGAGAGATATGGCTGAGTATTGGAAAGGAGGTCTTTCGATGACGATAGCCGTTCAAACCTTAGCTGGCAGTGAATATGGTGTTTTGAATGACGAAGTCAAAAAGATGTCAGATCAACTTAGTTGGGGTATTGCTTTCGGTGATGTGATTCAAATGTTCGCGGTCAGAGTTGGCACACCTCTCGTACAACGAGCGATTTCATTGATATCCGAAGCCAATCGTGCTGGGGGGAAGATTTCAGACATCTTGGTAACCGCAGCTAACGACAGCAGAGAAATCAAGTTCTTAGAGGGTGAACGGCGGCGAACAATCGCCTCGTATATTTCGGTAATTTGGACTTCTTATTTCGTTTTTCTTGGGGTAATTGTAGTTCTTGCCAAGGTGTTTATTCCCGCTATTTCCGGTTCGAATTCATCGAGTTCAGGTGAAGAAGGGGATGCTGGGGGAGAAGCTATTGGCAACATGGTCATCAGGAATATCGACCCATTGTTTTTCCTAACTGTTTTCTTTTACGGGGTGGTCATGCAGGCTATGGGTAATGGGGCCATGGCTGGGTTGATGGCTACCGGTAGATGGAGCAGCGGGTTCAAACACTCAGGTCTCATGATTATCGTAGCAATGCTCTGTTTCAATTTCATCGCCTTCACTCCAGATCTCATCGGTGTTTCGGCATTACCTGGACTGAATCCTTCAGTCGGTACATTCACTCCATGAGTTGATTATTGTGAAAGATGATGAGGCTCAAGTACATATCTTGGAGATGCTAACTTTATTTTGGCTCTTTTTCATGTCTGCTACATTCATTATCCGTATTCACATCCCCGACTCGCCATCAATCGCTTTAGATGATTCACTCGTAGTTTCTGGCGAGGACGCGATACGTTATGGTCTGGGGCTAGAATCGACCGATGGTACATATGAATCAAGAATACATGAGTATCTTGCAGAGGATGATTTAGATAGTGTTTGCGAATTAATTCAAGATAAATTATCATCTGGAACCGAAGCTAATTGTCATCTGGCGCGAAATGCACAATCCTCGTCAGCACACGGAGAGATAGGGACGCCAAATAGCGGAACGATAGTGGTTCATCGGATGATAGTAGTCAACGGGGATCTTTGGACATTGAGTTTGGACGTATGGTCGAGAGGAGGCATCTGAAATGCTGGATGAGGATGACCGTGCGCAAATGCTTTTAGCAACCGGCGTAGTGCTATTGATGTCATTATTGTCGATGGCTATTTACGGGGTAAAAATCGCTGGCTTGACTATGGCTCATGATACCGTCGGCACCGAGGTGATAGAATCTAGTTCGCAGGTAGCGGATAATCTACCTCAATTGGTCGAGCGAAGAGCCGAGGAATGGTATGTCGGTGGAATGTCAGAATTGCAAAGTGTCGAAAGCGCGATGTCAAGTGCGCATGATGATGTGCTTCATCATGGGGAAATCAGAGGTGTTGAATTAAAACTTCGTAATATTACGGTTGAAGATGTCGGTGGTATTATCGAGGTATCCTGCGAATTGGGTGCAGCAGATCGCAATTCGATGTTAACCCGTACAATCGCTTTCTCAATCGATCTCGACTGATTCAACCCTTGTTTTCATTCCAAGCCAAGTCTAGCCAATGATATATCCGTTGTAACGGGTCGACATGCTTGGTCGGGTCAAGAATATTCCACTGTGTAGCCTTGGCCCGTGTGATGAGATTTTCTTGAATAGCTCGGATACGTGGGAGCGCTGCAAGATAGCGTTCTGCTCGACGAAATGAATTTTCCTCACGTTGTTTGATAAAGTCACGGTGAAGTTCTTTGTCCTCGATACACATGACTACACCTATTGAGATGCCACCACTTTCACCCCAACTACGGAGAATACGCGCAGATGGTTGAAGATGCACGCCCTCAATTATCAGATTAATCCCCTCTCTCCTAGCCCTCTCAATCGTCGCTTCAATTCCGGATTCTATTGCCAAACAGGTTTCCTGCCAATCGATTACCGGATCTCCCGATTCACCTTTGGAAAACGATGAGCGGAATAATGCACTGTTTTCATTAGGTGAACTCACACGGATAATCTCACGGATAGCATCGGTGGATAGTAGACGTGAGAAGTGCCTCGATGAGGCCAATTTTACCGCGGTAGTAGATTTCCCAACACCTGAAGTTCCAGCAATCAAGACCAATACCGGTGGCTTACCGCTAACGGTAGTTGTGGTCACTTTGGCTATTCCAACCCTTTCGACCATGGCCTGAGCAAAGGTTGCTTCTCTATGAAGGCCACCACCATGCGGGGTGCTTTTAGGCGAATCTCCCTGCCCAGTGACATGACGCGACAGAACATGTTCATCGCTGGTGAATGGCGTGATGCTGAGGATGGCGCTACCGCTGATGTAATCGACCCATCTTGTAACGAGGTAATCGCCACTATCCCTAGGGCAACTGTCGGGGATGTCGACCGCTGTGTCGACGCTTCCCGGGCAGCGTTATCCAGCAAATCTTGGGCTCTGGTCGACCCTGCAGAACGCGGTAGAATCCTGCAGAGAATGGCTCAAGCCACCTATGTCAATGCAAAAGCACTTGCGGCGATTGAAAGTCAAAATAATGGTAAGACCTTCCGTGAAGCCCTAAGTGAGATTCGCTACGGCGCTTGGACTCTCGAATACTTTGCCGGCCTTGCCGACAAGGTCGAAGGAAGCACGATTCCGGTACCGGGCAATCGTCTCAACTACTCACTTCGCCAACCCCTTGGAGTGACCGTTCACATCGTGCCGTGGAATTTCCCCTTGCAATTAGCACTGCGCTCTATCGCCCCGGCAATCGCTAGCGGCTGCACAGTGATCGCCAAGCCAGCATCTTGGACCCCTCTTTCCCTCATCGCTTGGCTAAAAGCAATGCAAGATGCCGAGGTCGGCTTACCCGATGATGTGATTCAGGTAATCACCGGCAGTGGTGGTTTGATTGGCGATGCCTTAGCAGGACATGGGGGAGTTGACGGAATCGTCTTGACCGGTGGGGTTTCAACCGGCCAAGCGGTCATGGCCAAAGCAAGTGAAAACCTAACTCCAGTAACCCTTGAGTTAGGTGGAAAAGGTGCGAATGTCGTTTTCGCAGATGCTAATCTCGGTTTTTGTGCTAAAGCGATTTGTTTTGGGATTTTTATGAATGCTGGGCAGATGTGCTGGGCAGGTTCAAGGCTGATAGTCCACGAAGATGTTCACGATGAATTGGTCGAGGCTATTATCACTGAGATTTCAAAATGGAAGGTTGGACCTGGGATGGAAGAGGGGGTGAGAATGGGTTCTTTGGTCCATTCTACCCATCGCGATGATGTTCTTTCTCTATTGGCCAAGGGCTTAGAGCACGGAGGAAAGTTGCTATTGGGCGGTAATGCATTGCCGGGTGATGGTGCTTTTATGGCGGCGACGGTGGTGGTCGATGTCGATATGGATAATCCATTATTCAGCGAGGAATTATTCGGTCCGGTATTAGCGGTCAGCAAATTTTCAGATGATAAGGAAGCCTTGGCAATGGCAAATAATAGCGAATTCGGTTTACTCAATGGTGTTTGGACCAATGATCTCAGCCGTGCACATAAGATGGCTCGTGATTTACAATCCGGAATGGTTTCGATCAATGAATTCCCGATAACCTTCCCACAGACGGCATTTACCGGTTGGAAGAAATCAGGAATAGGTGTTGAACAAAGTCAGGACGCCATGCGTTTTTACACCAAGGTCAAGAATGTCAACGTCAAATTATGAGGCGGGCATATGATCGAGATTGAGGACGATAAAGGCATCAGATTGATTCGACTTAAAGGTGAGACTGCGAGCACATCCTTTTCACGAAAATCGATGAAACTCATCGCTGAAGCGATCGATGCTGCACTTAGTGATGAAGGCATTAGAGGATTTGTCCTTACCGGCGAAGGCCGTTTTTTTAGTGCAGGAGCAGATATCAATGCATTCCAAGCCTCGCTTGACGAAGGCGAAATCGTCACCTTGATTGACGATTTGACCGGCTTATTACATCCGCTACTGATGAGGATGCGCCGCAGTTCTAGGATTTCCGTCGCTGCCATCAACGGTGCTGCAGCTGGCGGGGGATTGGGCTTAGCCCTTGCTTGTGATGCCCGAATCGCAGGAAGCGCAGCTAAATTAGCGGCTTCATATGCAGGGATTGGACTTTCTCCCGATGGCGGTACAACCTGGTTATTACCGCGTTTGGTCGGAGAACAAATCGCCAAGCGCTTTTTCTTTGATAATGCGATTTGGAACTCACAACAGGCACTAGGGTTTGGGGCGATTGATGAGATAGCCGAAGACCCTGTTGCAGCCGCGATTGACTTGGCTCGTAAATGGTCACGCTGGAGCGATCATACCCGTGAATCGACCAAACACCTTCTCGATACCAGCCATGATAATGATTTCGAAGAGCATCTCCATCACGAACGAGTATTGATCAAGGCTGCGGGTTGTACAACAGAATTCAAGGAAGGTGTGAGTGCCTTCCTCGACAAGCGAGAGCCCGACTTCAGTTGAGTGGAATTTACAAATCGCTTTCCTCGGCTTTACCCGAGGTCCAATCATAGATGCCTTTGCCTGATTTTTTCCCCAATCGGCCTTCTGCAACCAATTTGTTGAGCAGGGGGTGCGGTAGGTATGAATCATCGTTGAAAGATTTGGCTAGATTGAGCAATATGTCTCGACGCACATCCAATCCGACTAGATCACTGAGTGCCAAAGGCCCCATCGGATGGCGATATCCGAGTTCCATCGCTGTATCGATGTCCCTGGCCGATGCAACTCCATCAGCCAGCATCCGAATCGCTTCATTTCCGAGCACTACCCCTAAGCGGCTGGTGGCAAAACCCGGTACATCTTTGACTAGAATTGTGGTCTTGCCCATCGCTTTACCGGCGGCTTCTGCGATTGTTATCGTCCGTTGTGAACAGGCATCATGTCGAACCAATTCAAGTAGGGACATTATCGGTACTGGATTGAAGAAATGCATGCCAATCACATCTTCTGCTCTTCCAGATGATTCAGCGATATCAGCGATAGAAATAGAGGAGGTATTGGTTCCAAGAATACAACCGGTACGGGTTAATCGCCCAAGGTCAGCAAAGACCTGCTGCTTGAGTGAGGGTATTTCTGGCACTGCTTCGATAACCATATCAGCATTTTTCACCGCTTCTTCCAAGTCGGAAAACGTTGAGAGGTTCGCAGCCCACTGCATTTTCTGTTCGGGAGTGGTTTTACCTCTGGCGATTCCTTTGTCCCAAAATGCGTCGATTGTAGACACCCCCTTTTCGAGACCTTGTGGAAAAGCATCGTAGAGGTGCGTGGTCCAACCAGCTTGAGCACAGACTTGGGCAATTCCTGCCCCCATTGTGCCAGCACCGATAACCGCGACTTGACCAATCTCCATATCAATGGCCAGAAGCATCTTGTTCATCACGCTTCTCACTCTGAGCTAGAGCGACACCGATAACAATCAAAATAAAAGAAAGCAAGAATGACCAACCGATTTTCTCATCGATTAATAGCCAAGCAGTGATTATTCCAAATGGAGGAACCAGATAGACATAAAGCGCGGTTTTTCCAGCCCCGAGGATTTTGATGCCATCGGCAAACCAAACATAGGAAAGCACGGTTGACAATAATGCGAGGAATACGATAGAGAGCCATGCATCACGTGAGGGATTTACAACCCCAATCGTCCACATTTCATATCCGGCCCAAGGGGTGAGAAACAGTAAGCCTATCACCGAAGCCCATACCGTCAGATGTAATGGGCTGAGTGGGTCTTGTTCAGCAGTCATCGATTTCTTCATCAGAATGGAAGAGAATGCCCAAGCCAATGCCGCAGTAGCAATCAGGAGATCTCCTACTAGTCTGTCGGCAAAGGGAATGTCGACATTTGGTGAATAAAAAAACAGGATAAAAACACCAATCAGTGCTATAATCAAGCCCGATGCTATACGTGAATTCATTTTTTCACCGAGAAAGGGGATGGCTAATAAGGCTGTAAAAATCGGGTTGAAAGTTATCATCAATGAAGCATCCCCAGCAGCGGTATATCGCATTCCATACATGAAAAGAGCCTGATATATACAGGTTGAAAATAAGCCGATTAAGGCAACGATTTTCCATTGCTGGCGACTTGGTAATTGCCAATTATCAGTCGCTTTGAGGAATACGAGAAAACAAGCTACCGCGATGACATAGCGAATCCATGCTCCGATAATAGGTGGAATAGCGAGCGCGACGACTCTTCCCGCGACCCAGCTGACGCCCCAGATTGCCGCTACAAGTAGTAATTTGGCATGGGTTAACGCGTTGTTCACACAAATCTCTCCAGACCGATTTGCAGGACACGAGCTCTTGGCAAGCCGATTTCGGGTAGCCCTGCAGCAGGTGCGTGGAGTTTGAGCCCTTCCAATCTTTGTACATAGAGACCGTAAGAGGCGATATCGTCTGGTCTGAACGGAGTTGGCACCCCTAATTCATCCAATGCATCACAGGCTTTCTTACTGTAGATAGGATATACGTTGCTAAGGAAATGTAACCAGTGGGACACCCGCACAGCATCGATGCCATCCAATGTCAGCAAGTGCTCAACCAATCCGACATCGGGATAACGAATGGTCATCAATGCCATTGTCAATTCTTGAATTACATCTTCAGGCCAAACTTGTGGGCTATATTCTGCCCACGAGTCAATCAAATGCAATTTTTCAATACTGAATCCGTCATCGATAGCGAAGAGGGTATCGGTATAGGCTTGATCATCGTGGAGGTTTGCCACCAATCTCGGTAATCGATGAAAGAACTCCTCACACCTTTTTACAGAAATCCCATAGAGGGATACAGGAATCATCCAAATCACTCCTTCAAGCACTTGCGCCGATGCCTGAAGCGATTTGACGGGGTGTCATCGGTTTATTTTCGATCCATTCCAATTTGAATAATTCCTTGAGTTGCTCTTCATCTTCAGCGGTTGGCATAACGGTTGCAATATATACCTCCCATTCTGCATCATCACCTTTGAAAAGATCCCCCTCAAGGGTGCAACGTTTGTCGGCGTACTCACCGATGTCGCGATTGAAATTCTCATGACAAACAAAGAGTCTTCGTTCGGCACTCTTCGGTAAATAACTATTTAATTTTTCAACTTCATTGACGATCTCATCGTGGTAATGGCCGCGACTCTCTTCGTTGAGGATACTCTTGTCGAGTTCGATTCCGGTGTCGAGTTTTTTGCGCTCATCCCAACGACCTTTGATTCCCCAAACGTAGGCCCATTCTGCACTCGAAGAGGAATCGGTACCGAATAGGTCGTGAGCGGTTGAAACCCACTTATTGAAGAAACGTTGTAACATATCGAGTGGAATAACCCCTGCCTTTATCACTCGACGCAAGCCATTGGATCCAGTGCCAAGATGGAAGGATTCCTCCTTGAGCATCGGCCCCATCGACGCAGCCAGTGGTTTGAAAGATGAGGTCGAAAGCATTCCGAGTTGGAATTTACCATCGCGGTCGACAAACATAGTATAGCAGTAAAAGTCCAGCCAATGAGGCATTGGCCGGTTGAATGCTCCGAGCAATCTGCTACCGGTTTGGGCATTTCTTTCCAGCAATTTCTGCGCTTCTCTCGCTCCTTGTTGGCCGAAATAAGTCATCAAGAGGTATGCCATCTGCCAACCGTGGCGTTGCTCCTCAGCCATGATTCTGGCCGCGGCGTAGCGGTCGTAATCAGTAGGTGCTGAAGCCAATAGGTGTCGCTGCTGCTCGACAGAAGCAAATTCCGTATCACCTTGAACAGTAATCATCGAGATAAGACTATCGCGGATACTCTGGTGTGGAATCTGCAATGCGCGTTCCCACTTAGTGCGTCCAGCATAATCGCCAAACTCGATATGGTCGCCTGCACGATCCCAATCGAATAATACCGAGAGTTCAAAATCACCGAGCCATTTCTTGTCGAAACCGACGGTATCCTGCCAATCGCCAAAGTTGTCAATCCATTCGTCCCAAGTGTTGGGTAGTTCTGCCATATACAGTGCTATGATGCCTTTATTATGAGAACTTTGCGAACATGTTCGTAAGGACATGTTCGCTCAAGGGCTGCGCCTTCGGATATCTTCAGCAAATGAGTGCATTATCGAACTTTCGATTCGCTGTAATTGTGCGGAGAGCGTAGATTTGGAAATTTCAAGGAGATTGGCCATTTCAGTCAAGGTTATTCTGCGCTTTACATCATAAAATCCTTCATGCATCGCCACATCGAAGACCTCGCGTTGTCTTGGTGTTAGCAGGCGTGAAGATACCGATCTAGTTGAAACCAATCTATGAGGGATATTTTCCGATTTGAATTTTGCAATCAGGTCACGGATTTTCTCGCGACTACATTCGATGGTCCAATCGACCCAGCCATCGCGTACTTCGAAGGGAGTGTGTGGAATCACGCCAACCTCGCGCAGGGGTTTGAGGAAACCCCCTCCGTCAGGGCCTATGTCAACCGCAAAACGCAACCGATCCAAACTACGAAAATCCTCGATTCCAGGATGTGAGGCTATCGTTTGCGAAATATCTTCACTTGCCGAAGCTCTAGCACTTCCCCTGCCTTTTCCAAGGGCCATATGCTCGTCGATTCTCAAAATCACCGAAGGGTGACAACGAGTAACATCACCAGCCCAATGGCCTTCTGGCAGACGAACTTCGATGCGCATCTGATGGCTGGACATCGTGATTGGCTGAGGGTCTATTCTATTCAAGTACATGCATTATCACTAAGCACTATTTCATTGAGCAAGCGAAAAGTGAATTCAAGAGTAATTCTAATTCCATTGGTAAGATGGCACGAGTGAAGGATAGAGCGCAAGTAAATCGGTTTGCGAGATAACGCCGACGATAACTTCTCCAGAAAGCACAGGTAGACGCCGGAAATTATACTCGATCATTTTGTGAATCACCATGTCCAGAGTATTTTCCCTTTGAACACAGACTGCAGGAGCGGACATCACATCACGAACCAGAGTTTTTCTTGGATTACGCCCTTCACCAACAATCTTACGGGTGATATCACGTTCGGAAAGAACCCCTAAAATCTCTTCCTCCTCATTGGTCACAATCAACGAGCCAAGGTTTAGTTGTGACATGGTCCTAGCAGCATCAACGATATTCACATCCGTGGTTATCGTCTGAAATTCAGAGGTCATTACCTCCGCAACTT
>Ga0066376_10000483_pt1 | contig 36878 bp, 32 predicted proteins | sample Knorr_S15_td_Bot_FD_77009 | JGI IMG/M metagenome (GOLD analysis project Ga0066376, IMG submission 77009) | Marine microbial communities from Southern Atlantic Ocean transect - Knorr_S15_td_Bottom_ad_5009_LV_A | ecosystem: Environmental > Aquatic > Marine > Oceanic | place: Southern Atlantic... | reverse complement strand
GGACCATTTGCCGAATAGGATGCGGTCGCCCTTCTTGACGTCGAGCGGCACAATCTTGCCGTCGTCGCCGCGCGCGCCCGATCCCACGGAAACAACTTTACCCTCCATAGGCTTCTCTTTTGCCGTATCGGGGATGATGATGCCGCCTTTGGTCTTTTCGTCTTCGTCGACGCGTTTGACCAAAACGCGGTCATGCAATGGTCTGAGCTTCATTCGTACCTCTCCGTTGCTGACCCGCGGCGCGGGTCATAAATGAGTTGCTGTTAGCACTCTCTGTAAGTGAGTGCCAAGGTATATATGGATTGGCCGTCGCCCTGTCAAGGCTTTGGCGAATGGTTTGAAAACTCTCGGTTTTAGGAAGCTCTATCCGGATCCCCGATGGGCGAAGCGGGCGGCGTCGGCGGGGTTGAGGCCGACCCTGAGATGGCAGGATTTCTCGTCATCGACGCGGTCGAGTATTTCCCCGTGGCTGTACAGCCAGGCAATGGTTGCGCCGTCTCCGTGGTCGATGGTGAGATCGAGAATTTGGCGCTTCTCGGCGAGCCGGGCGTCGATCCGTGACAACAGCTCGTCGCAGCCCTCCCCCGAGGACGCGGACAGCAGGACGGCGTTGCTCTCGCGCTCGGCGATGTTTTGCAGGCGGCCGCGTTCCTCCGGGCCGAGGAGGTCGATCTTGTTTTGCGCCTCGAACATGCCGGCTTCGACGGTCTCGCCCAAGCCGAGTTCATGGAGTACGCCGTGCACGTCGTCGCGCTGGGCCAGGCTGTCGGGGTGGGCGATGTCGCGCACATGGATGATGATATCGGCATCGCGGACTTCTTCCAGGGTGGCGCGGAAGGCGGCGATCAGGGTGGTCGGCAGGGCCGAGATGAAACCCACCGTATCCGACAGGATGATGCGTCGGCCCGACGGCAGGGTGACGCCGCGCAGGGTCGGGTCGAGGGTGGCGAACAGCTTGTCCTCGGTATCGACCGTGGCGCCGGTCAAGCGATTGAACAGGGTCGACTTGCCGGCGTTGGTGTAGCCGACCAGGGCGACCACCGGATGGGGCTCGCGCTTGCGCGCCTTGCGGTGCAGCTCACGGGTGCGCACAACGGTCTCAAGCTCGCGGCGGATGCGGGTGATGCGCTCGTCGATCTGGCGACGGTCCGATTCGATCTGAGATTCGCCGGGACCGCCGAGAAAGCCGTGGCCGCCGCGCTGACGCTCCAGGTGGGTCCAGCTCCGCACCAGCCGGCTGCGCTGATACCCGAGAGCGGCGAGCTCGACTTGAAGCCGGCCTTCCCGGGTCTGCGCCCGTTCACCGAAGATTTCGAGGATCAATCCGGTGCGGTCGATCACCTTGCAATCCCAGGCGCGTTCCAGGTTGCGCTGTTGCACCGGGCTCAGGGCGGTATCGACGATCACCAACTCGATCGAGCGGGCGGCGATCAGACCCTTGAGTTCCTCGACCTTGCCGCGCCCGAACAGGGTCGCCGGCTTGGCCGCGGCCAAGGGCACGGCCTCGGCGGCGGTGATCTCGAGGGAGATCGCCTCGGCCAGGCTGACGGCTTCCGCGAGCCGGGCATCGGCCGCCCGCCGCGCGTGGCTGTCCCTGGCGCGCAAAACCGGATGCACCACCAAGGTTCGCCGCCGTTGTTCGCCGTCGCTGGGCCGCCGCGGGCCGGAAGGGGGATCAGTCGGCGTTTTCTTCGTCCTTCGCGGGGTCGTACAGCTGGATTGCCGTGACCGGCATCACCGTGGAGATGGCGTGCTTATAGACCAACTGGACATGGCCGTCACGGCGCAGCAGCATCGAGAAATTATCGAACGAGCTGATGACACCCTGGAGCTTGACTCCGTTGACCAGGAAAACCGTTATCGATGTTTTGTTTTTACGAACGTAATTGAGAAACACGTCCTGAACGTTCTGGACCTTATCGCCCGACATTTTATGTCCCCTTCTCCTCGACCGAGGGGTTGATTGCCGTCACCGTCAGGTTCGAGCGGCTTCCGGCGTTGTTTTCGCCTATGTTTTTATCTTATACTAGCGCAATAGTCGTGACAATCGAACTCGGTCAGCGTAGCCGGTTAGTGTTTTTCACGCTGTGATCTGACGCACATACGCCGCGATTTCATGGCAATCGCGGAATCGTCGCAGCGCCCGGTCGAGCGCCGGAACATCATGGCCGGCATGGGCGCCCTGAACGATCAGAGGGACGCATCCGGCCGCCAGGGCGCAGTCGATGTCGATGGCGTTGTCGCCGACGAACCAGACATCCCGGCCCGGCGCAATCCCACTGCCGTCTAGGGCGAATTCGATCACCGCCGGGGCCGGCTTGTCCGCCCGCGCGTCGGTGGCGCCGACCACGCGGCTGAAATAGCCGTCCCAGCCGAGATGGCTGACTTCCTGGCGCAGATGGTGGCCCGATTTGTTGCTGACCAGGGCGAGGTAGAAACCGGCCTGCTCGAGCGCCGAAAGCAGTTCTTCCGCGCCGGGCAAGGGTTCGATCTTGTCGAGATCGCGCTTCGCGTAGCTGGCGACGAATATGTCGCGGGCCTCCCGCCAGCGATCGCCATAGAGTTTCGGAAAGAAATCGCGCATGGAAGAGGCGATCGTCCGGCAAAACTTTTCATAGGACCAGGTTTCATGGCCCATGGCCCGGAGGGTGTGGTTGGTCGAGAGGTGAATCAGCGGGAAGGAATCGACCAGGGTGTTGTCCCAATCGAGCAGCACGGCTCGGGGACGGGTAAGCTCTGCGCTCATGCCGCGCATGATTTCATATAGTCGATATAGAGTTTCAGCAACCGCAGGGTGATCTGCCCCGGTTCGCCGTTGGCGATGGCATGCTCGTCGATCCGGGTGATCGGTTTGACGAAGCTGGTGGTGCTGGTCAGGAAGGCTTCCCGTGCGCCGACGGCCTCTTCCAGGGTGAACGGCCGCTCAATCACCTCGATGCCGTTCTCGGCGGCCAGGCGGAGGACGGTTTCACGGGTGATGCCGCCGAGAATCGCATGGCTTTTCGGTCGCGTCACCAGGCGGCCGTGTTTATCGACGATCCAGGCGTTGGTGCTGCTGCCTTCGGTAATATAGCCGTCGCCGTCGATCATCCAGGCTTCGTAGGCGTCGGCTTCGACGGCCTGCTGCTTGGCCAGCACGGCGGGCAACAGGGACACGGTTTTGATGTCGCAGCGGCTCCAGCGGATATCGGGGATGGTTATGACATGGCCGCCGGCGACTCCTTCGGCATCCGTCGGGAAGGCCGCGCGCCGGGCGGTGATCACCAGCGCCGGGCGGGTAAAGTCGGGGAACGGATGATTGCGCGGCGACGACCCGCGGGTGATCTGAAGATAGACGATGCCGTTCTGGATGCGGTTGCGCCGGATGGTCTCGGCGATGACCATGGCGAGGGCGCGCGGGCTCATGGGCATGGCGATTTCGAGCTCGTCCAGGGAATATTGCAGCCGCCTCATATGGCCGTCGCCGTCGATCAACGCGCCGTTCCGCACCGCGATGACCTCATAGACGCCATCGGCGAATTGATAGCCCCGGTCCTCGACATGCACGGCGGCGCGGCCGTGGGCAACATAATCCCCGTTCACATAGGCGATACGCGACATGACCAGTCCTTGTATTTTCTCTTCTCAGCTGCGCCAGAACATCGGGGTCAGCACCGTGACCACCGCGACCAATTCCAGACGCCCCATCAACATGCCGAAGCAGAGTATCCATTTCGCCGCCGCGGGCAAGACCGCGTAAGCCGCCTCGCCGCCGATCATCAGGGGGAGCCCTGCCCCCGCGTTGGTCAGCGTGGCCAGCGCCATGGGCACCGCCTCGGCTGGATCGAGGCCGAAGACCGACAGCATGATCGACAGGCCGGCGAAGCTCACCATGTAGAGAATGAAGAAGCTCCACAGCGCCTGAACCACCGGTTCGGGCACCGCCTGGCCGCCGTAATGGATGCGCACCACGCCGTGGGGATGGGCGAGTCTTTCGAGCTCGCGCCGGCCTTGGCGGACCGCCAGGCAGAGGCGCATCAGCTTGATGCCGCCGGCGGTCGAACCGCTCGAGCCGCCGATAAACACCAGGCCGAGGAAGAGCACCGGCAGCATGGTCGGCCAGGGCTCGACTAGCCCATAGACGAAGCCCGTGGTCGAGATCATGGACAGGGTGGAGAACAAGCCCTGGCGAAGGGAGTCGAGAGCACCCAGCCCCGCCTGCTGGTTCAACACCAGGATCGCCAGCAGGGCCGCGAACAGGACGATCAGATAGAGCATCCGGCACTCTTCATCGAGATGGAACACCGAAGGGCGGCCGTGGAGCAGCGCCCAGTAGAGCGTGAAATTGACGATCCCGACGACCATGAAGATCATCAGGATGGCCTCGATCATCGGGTTGGCGATATCGCCGACGAACCCGTCATGGGGGATGAAGCCGCCCGAGGAGATGGTGCTGAAGGCGTAGGCGACGGCGTCGAATCCGGACATCCCGGCGGCCCACAGGGCGCCCACGCAGATCAGGGTCAACAGGCTGTAAATCCAGCTCAAGGTCATCGCCGAACGGCGAACCCGGTCGACGATGGTGGCGTGATCGCCATGCGGCATGGCGCCGCGGAACACCTGCATGCCGCCGGCGCCCAGCATGGGCAGCACCGAGACCGCCATGACGATGGTCGCCAGGCCGCCCAGCCATTGCAGAAACGCCCGCCAGAACAAGACACTGCGAAGCTGATCGTCGAGTCCGCCGATCACCGTGGCGCCGGTGGTGGTCAGGCCCGAGAAGGCCTCGAAGAAGGCGTCCGTCGGCGTGGCGACCACGTCGAGCAACAGAAACGGCGCCGCGGCGAAGCCGGCGATGATCGGCCAGACGGCGACCACCAGCAGGAAATCGACGCCGCGGTGCAGGCTGTTCTCGGCGCCCTGGGTCGCGAATATCATGGCGACGCCAAAGAATACCGTCACCGCCGCCGACCCCGCGAAGATGCCGGCGGCGAAGAACTCGCCATAGGCCAGGGCGCACAACGCCGGCGCCAGCATGGTCACGGCGAATAACGAGATAAGCCGCCCAAGCAGCGCGATGACCGGTGCGAGCGCCACGAATTTATTCCTTCTGGAAGAGTTCTAGAAAAACTCCAGGCTCACCGAGAACAGCTTTTCGACCTTCTTCACCTGGCCGGCGGTGGCCAGGATGATGACCCGGTCCTTGGTCTGTATCACGGTGTCGCCGTGGGGAATGATGACATCGTCGCCCCGCACGATGGCGCCGACGATGATCCCCGCCGGCAGCTTGACCTCGCGCAGCGGCGTTCCCATCAGGGGCGAGGTTTGCAGCGCCTCGGCTTCGATGACTTCGGCGAGACCATCGCGAATGCTGTGAACCGCCCTGATCCGCCCGCGCCTGACGTGCTGCAGGATGGTCGAGACGGTGACGTCGCGCGGGCTGACCACCACGTCGATCCCCAGGGAGCTGACCAGCGGCCCATAGGAGGAGTTGTTGATCAGGGTCACCGCGCGTTTGGCCCCATAACGCTTGGCCAGCAGCGACGACAGGACGTTGACCTCATCGTCGTTGGACACCGCGACGATGGTTTCGGTGGCGGCGACGTTGGCCTCGTCGAGAATCTCGCGGTCCAGGGCGTTGCCGTGGAGCACGACGCCGTGTTTCAGGCGGTCGGCGGCGGCCTTGGCCTGCTCGCCGTCGATTTCGATGACCTTGAGATTGACGTCCGGAAAGCTCTCCTCGATTTGAGAGGCGAGGAACATGCCGATGTTGCCGCCGCCGACGATGATGATGCGACGGGCCTCCTCTTCTTCATGGCCGAAGGCCGCGAGCGCGCGATTGATATGCTCGGTATCCACGGCGAAATAGACGTCGTCGCCGGGAATCATGTGATCGTCGCCGTTGGGCACGATGATGCGGTCGCCGCGCAGGATGCCGACCACCAGCATGCCGAGGTCGGGGAACAGCTCGGTAAGCTGCCTGAGCGGTGTATGGACCACCGGACAATCGGCGCTGCAATGGACGCCGACCAGGCTGACCCGGCCGTTGACGAAGGGGATCACGTCGATGGCGCCGGGCACTTGCAGGCGGCGGACCACGGCGCGAGCGACTTCGACTTCCGGCGAGATGATCACGTCGATCGGCATATGGTCGCGGCTGAACAGGTCGCGCCACATGGGCTCGAGATAGCTTTGGTGGCGCACCCGGGCGATCTTGGTCGGCACCTTGAACAGGCTGTGGCTGATCTGGCAGGCCACCATGTTGACTTCATCGGCGAAGGTCACGGCGATGACCATGTCGGAATCCGCGGCGCCGGCGTTCTCCAGCATGTCGGGATGAGAGGCGAATCCGACCACCCCCTTGACGTCGAGGGTGTCGCTGATCTTGCGGATCAACTCGGGCCGTTGATCGATCACCGTCACATCATTGCCTTCGCCGGCGAGATGGCGGGCGATGTTGAAGCCGACCTGTCCGGCGCCGCAGACGATGACCCTCATGACGGCCGGTCTCCGAGAGCGCGGCCGGCGGATTTGCCGCGGCCTTGATCGGTGATGCCGAGGCCCTTGAGCTTGCGGTGCAGCGCCGAACGCTCCATGCCGATGAACTCGGCGGTGCGCGATATGTTGCCGCCGAAGCGGACCAGCTGCGAAGTCAGATACTGGCGTTCAAAGGTCTCCCGCGCCTCGCGCAGCGACATGGCCATGATCTCGCCCGACTGCTCGGCGTTGACCGCCGGCGGTGCGACGTTCGCCAGATCGGGCGGCAGCATGTCGGCGCGGATCGGGCTGTCGGGCGGGCCTGGTGACATGATGAGCATCCATTCGACGAGATTGCGAAGCTGGCGCACATTGCCGGGCCAGTCGCAGGCCTGCATGGCGGCCAGGGCGTCGGCGCCGATCTCGCGCACCGGAAGGCCCGCGGCCTTGGCCGAGCGCTCCATGAAATAGCGCGCCAGGTCGCCGGTGTCCTGGCGCCGTTGATTGAGGGCCGGCACCTCTATGGGCACCACATTGAGGCGGTAATACAGGTCTTCACGGAAACGGCCCCGCGAAATTTCGGCGCGCAGGTCGCGGTTCGTCGCGGTGATGATGCGCACGTCGACTTCCACATTGGCGCTGCCGCCGACCCGCTGAAAAGTCTGATCCTGGAGAAAGCGGAGGATCTTACCCTGGGTCTCGAGCGGCATGTCGGCGACTTCATCGAGCAGCAGCGTGCCGCCGTGCGCCCTCTCGAAGGTTCCCGCCTTGCCCGGGCTGTCGACGCCGTTGCCGCCGCTGTCGATGCCGAACAACTCGGCCTCCATGCGCTCGGGCGCCATGGTCGCGGCGTTGACCAGGATGAAGGGCGCCGACGAGCGGTTGCTGCGGGCGTGGATCAGCCGCGCGACGACCTCCTTGCCGGAACCCGGCGGTCCGGTCAGCAGGATGCGGCTGCCGGTCGGCGCGACCTTGTCGATGACCGCCCTCAATTGCGCCATGATCGATGAGTTGCCGATCAACTCGGTGCCGTCGCCGATGCGCAGGCGCAGCTCGGCGTTCTCGCGTTTCAGCCGCGCCGCTTCTATGGCGCGTTCGATGTCGAGCAGCAAGCGGTCCGATTTGAACGGCTTCTCGATGAAATCATAGGCCCCCTTCATGATCGCGCGCACCGCCAATTCGATGGTGCCGTGGCCGCTGATGACGATGATCGGCAGCTCCGGGTGGTCAGCCTTGACCACTTCGAGCAGTTCCAGGCCATCGAGTTTCGAGCCTTGCAGCCAGATATCGAGCACCAGCAACGCCGGCACCCGCGCCTCGATGGCCTCCAGGGCGCTGTCGCTGCCGAAGGCCATGCGGGGGTCGTAGCCGTCATCCCTGAGGATTCCCGAAATCTGCAGGCAGATATCTTCCTCGTCGTCGACAATCAGGATGTCATGCGCCATGGATTGCTACCTTCGGCGGTTCCATATCACGCGCCGGCTTGGTCTCGGCCACGGGACCGGCGGCGGGAAAGATCAGCCGGATGAGCGCGCCGCTCTCGGCGCCGTCCTCGATGGTCAACTCGCCACCGTGATCTTCCATGATCTTCTTGACGATGGCCAGACCCAGACCGGTTCCCTTGGCGCGGGTCGTGATATAGGGCTCGACCAGACGTTCGCGCAATCCCGCCGGCAGGCCGCGGCCATTGTCGAGCACCATAATCTCCACATGATCGTCGGTCGCGGCGAGGGTCACGGCGATGCGGCCGGGATCTCCACTCCGCGGGGCGTCGCGGGTGTCGATGGATTCGGCGGCGTTTTTCAGAACATTGGTCAGCACTTGGACGACCTGCTGGCCGTCACAGCGCAAATTCACCGGGTCTTCGGGGGCGTCCACCGAAAACTCAATCCCGGGATGAGCGACTTCCTGAAGGGTGATCGCCTGGCGCAGCAACTCGATGGCGTCCTCGCCCTTGAAGACCGGCGCCGGCATGCGGGCGAAAGATGAGAATTCATCGATCATCCGCCCGATGATTCCGACCTGGCGCTCGATGGTCTCGATGCAGGACGTAAAGACATCGACTTCCGAGGTGATGTGTTTGAGGTATTTGCGCTTGATCCTCTCGGCCGACAGTTGGATCGGGGTCAGAGGATTCTTGATTTCATGGGCGATGCGCTGGGCGACATCGGCCCAGGCGGCGGTCCGTTGGGCGGCGAGCAGGGCGGTGATGTCGTCGAAGGTGACGACGAATCCCTCGAGCTCGCCGGTGCTCCGTTCGGCGGATATGCGCACCAGCAGATTCAGGCTGCGGCCTTGGCGGATGATCGTGACCTGGGCCTCGGCGCGGCGCAAAGGGCGATTCATAGCCTCCTTCATCAAGGCCGCCATCTCGGGCACCACCTCGGCCAGTTCGCGGCCGATCAGCTCGCTGGTCCGCGCCGACAGCAGGGTCAGCGCCGACGGGTTGGGAAGTTCGACACGGGATGAGGAATCGAGGCCGATGACTCCGGCGGTGACGCCGGAAAGCACGGATTCGGTGAACCGCCGCCGGGTGTCGAGCTGCTGGTTGGTTTCGATAAGCTCCTGGCGCTGGCTGTCGAGCTGACCGATCATGCGGTTGAAGGCGCGTGACAGGCTGCTGATTTCGTCGTCGGCCGGTCCTTCCTCGACGCGCACCGCGAGATCGCCTGATCGAATCCGCTCGGCGGCGGCGATCAGATTGCTGATCGGCCGGCCCAACCGGGTGGCGAAACTCAGCCCGACCCACACCGAGGCGAGCAGCAGCAACAGGGCGACCAGGCCGAAGATCAAGCCGAAGGTGATCTGGATTCCCGAACGCTGGCCTTCGAGCCGCTTATATTCCGAGACCGCCCGTTGCGTGCGTTCCATATGGCCGATGGCCCGGGCATCGACCAGCCGGCCGACCAGGAGATAGGCGTCGGCGGAGCCTTTGATACGGGTCAGAGCCCGCACCCGGTCGTCGCTGTCGCTGGACAGGATGAAGACCCCGCCGTTCTGCACTTCGCGCAGCGCCTGATATGGGATGCGCTCGAGGAGCAGCGAAAAGGTCAGGCCGCTGCGCCCGAAAATTTTTCCGTCGGGGCGAAAGACCATGACTTCGGTGAGCACCCTGATCGCCGCCTGGGTCTCGAGGAAACGATTGAAGCGCGCCTGATTTTGAAGCAGCATGGTCGACGAGCGGTTGATGTCGTTGGCCAGTGCCAGGGCGTCGCCGCGGATATTCTTGCGGTGCTCCTCGATATAGGCCTCGGCGACCGCCAGCGATGCATCGAGGGCGGTGCGCACCCGTTCGCTGAACCAGGATTCGAGGCCGATGTTGAGAAACAGCACCGAGAACACCGCGACGATGATTGCTGGCGCCACCGCGACCACGCTGAACAGGGTGGCCAGCTTGATATGCAGCCGCGAGCCCGCCGATCCCCGGCGCCGCTCCACGCCAAGCTGGACCACGCGCATGATGACGATCACGCAGAGCAGCAGCACCAGGACCAGGTCGATATAGAGCAGCACCGGAACGGTCTGCATGCCGAGGCCGATGGATATCGACCCGGTGAGCGCCCCATAGGTGGCGAACCCGGAAGCCAGCGCCGCGATGATGATGAGCACGGCGATGCGCCGCCAAAGGCCGGTATGCGCCGCCCATTGGCTGAACCGCTCCCAGGGGGTCGGGGGCGATCGCACCGCGGCGGCCGATGGTTCCGGGGGCGTGGTGGAGAGCGGCGGAGTCTTGGCGTCGGCCATTACCCGCCGCCTCCCCGCACCACCGGGATGTCGAGCTCGCGCAGCTTCTTGCGCAGGGTGTTGCGGTTGAGTCCGAGTACCGAGGCTGCCTTGATCTGATTGCCCCGGGTCGCCGACAGGGTCAGGGAAATCAACGGTCTCTCGATCTCGCGCAGAACGCGCCCGTAGAGACCCGGGCTCGGCAGGCTGCCCTGAAGGGCGGCGAAATACTGCCTGAGCTGCCGCTCGACGGTGGCGCCGAGCCCCTCCCCTTCGGTCGGGCCCGCGTCGGGCTGGGCGGTCTCCGGCTCGGCCAGCTCGCGCTCGATGATGTCGACGCCGATGACGTCGTCCGAATAGAGCACGGCTAGGCGGCGCACGAGATTCTCCAGCTCGCGCACATTGCCCGGCCAGCCGTGGCGGCTGAGGCGCTCCATGGCGGCTTTATCGAGGCTCTTCGTGGGCAGGTTCTCGGCCTCGAGATTGGCCAGGAAATGCCGCACCAGGGCGGGCACGTCGGCGCTGCGTTCGCGCAGCGGCGGCAAGCGTATGGGCACCACGTTGATGCGGTAATAGAGATCGTCCCGGAAGCGTCCCGCCTTGACCAGTTGGCGCAGATCGCGGTGGGTGGCGGCGATGATGCGGACATCGGCGCGGCGCGGCGTGACGCCGCCGACCGGGGTGTATTCGCCCTGTTGCAGCACGCGCAGCAGCCGGGTCTGGGCGTCGAGCGGCATGTCGCCGATTTCATCGAGGAACAGGGTGCCGCCGTCGGCCTGTTCGAACTGTCCGCTGCGCCGTGCATCGGCGCCGGTGAAGGCGCCTTTCTCATGGCCGAACAGTTCGCTCTCGATCAGATCGCGGGGGATCGCCGCCATGTTGACGGTGATGAACGGGCGCTGGCTGCGCTTGCTGTACATGTGCAGGGCGCGGGCGACGAGTTCCTTGCCGGTGCCCGATTCGCCGACGATCAGCGCCGTCAGGTCGGTCGCGGTAAGCCGGGCGATAATGCGGTAGATATCCTGCATGGACGGCGAGCGGCCGATGAAGGGCAGCTTCTCGTCGAAGCCGGGCTGGATCTCGTCGAGCTCCGGCCGAGGCAGGTCTTCTGATTGAAGCGCTTTCTCAACAATCCTGACTAAATAATTGAGATCGAAAGGTTTTGGAAGGTATTCATACGCGCCACGCTCGGTCGCCTTGACCGCCGTCTGAAGGGTCGAATGGGCGCTCATGACAATGATCGGCAGTTTCGGCCGCCGCTGTTTGATGCGCGGCAGCAGATCGAGCCCGTTCTCGTCGGGCATGATCACGTCGGTGATTACCAGATCGCCCTCGCCTTTCGACACCCATTGCCACAGGGTGGCGGCATTGCCCGTGGCCCGCACGGTATGACCCTGGCGGCTGAGCGCCTGGGAGACCACCTTGCGGATCGCCTTGTCGTCGTCGGCCAGCAGAATGGTGTGCGCCGTCGTCATGGGGCTTGTTCCGCGCCGTGATAGAGCGGCAGCATGACGTGGAACACGGTTCGGCCGGGCTCGCTGGTGAATTCGATGACCCCGCCGTGATCGCCGACGGTCTTGGCGACCAGGGCCAGGCCGAGGCCCGTGCCGCCGGCCTTGCTGGTGATGAAGGGCTCGAACAAATGTTCCCGCAGCTCATGGGGTATGCCGCCGCCGTTATCCTGGATGCTGACCAGGAGCGGCAGGCGGATGTTGCCTCCGCCGCCCGGAGCGGACTGCCTGAGCCCGGTGCGATAGGCCGTGGTCAGGGTGATCTCTCCGGCTTTCTCGCCAAACGACAAGGATTCGGCGGCGTTCTTGACCAAATTGAGGAACACCCTGACGAGATCGTCGTGATTGCCCGGCACCGCGGGCAGCGACGGGTCGTAGTTCTCGATGAAGCGTATGCCCTTGGCGAAGCCGTTCTCGGCGGCGCGTCGCACCTGATCGAGCACCTGGTGAATATTGACCGGCTCGCGTTCGAGGGAATAGTCGCTCGTGAACACCTCCAGGCGATCGACCAGGGCGCAGATCCGGTCGCTCTCCTCGGTAATCAGCCGGATCAGTTCGCGGCCCTCCAGGTCGACATCCCGCTCGAGAAGCTGGGCCGCGCCGCGGATGCCGGCCAGGGGATTCTTGACTTCATGGGCCAGGGTCGCGGCGAGCCCGGCGACCGAGCGCCCGGCCCCGAGATGGCTGAGCTGGCGGTCGAGCTTATGGGCGATGCTGCGCCGGCGCAGGCATAGCAGAACCCAGCCGGGATAGCGGGGCAGCACCGTCATCTGGGCATCCACGGCGCGCGGTTCGTTGCGCGGCGACAGCAGTTCCAGATTATATTCGGTAACCGCGCCGAAGCCGACGCGCGTCTTGGCGGCGAGCGCCAGCAACGGTGAGTCGAACTGCACCAGATCGCCCAGGGCGGTTCCCGTGAGATGGGAAGCGCCGGCCGAGAAGAACTGCTCCGCCGCCGGGTTGACGGCGCGCACCACATCCTCGGTATCGATCAGCAATACCGCATCCGCGAGCGCCTCGAAGACGGCCTCGGCGTCGGGTCTGCTCTGTGGTTTGGCGGCGATGGTCGCGGTGGCGATCATGGAACTATCAGATTCATGTCTAGAATGCAGGCATGCCGCATGGGCTGCCTAAATTTTGTGCAAACTTATTGCTTCGCACCCGCCAATGCAAGCTATACCCAGGATCAGTGATAGAGACCCTTAGAGATCGTGTCCGCTTATTCCCGGGTGAGGTCGGAAGCCGCGGGCGATGCAAGCCACATCGGTTAGGCGATCTCACGCACTCCGGGGGGTGAGCGGACGCGACCGCAGGCGGCTTCCCGAGGCTCTCGGACGTCGTTGCGCCCGCCTTGCGATGCGCACACATCGCGGCGACGGACGCGCCTAGCCGAAAACCACGGGAAGCCGTCTCTAGGGGTCTCTATCACTGATCCTGGGTATTAACTCATCAGCACGTCGGTGACGAATTTCACACCGGGATAGGCCAGACTCAGCAAAAGATAGGCGACCAGCAGGTAGCGCGCCATCCGGCGTCCGCGTATGCCGGTGCGCCAATGGGCGAGCAGCAGCAAGGCGATGACCGCGAAGGCGAGCAGGGAAAGCAGGGTCTTGTGGTCGAGGGACAGGAAGATTCCGGAGCCCGTGTATTGGGCCGCTATGCCGGTGATGAGATCGATGCCGAGGACGATCTCGCCGGCGACGAGCAGCCTGATCTGCAAGCCTTCCGCATCGGCGACCGACGGCAGAACAGGGGTCAGGCGGGTCGGGTGTTTGCGTTTCATGGCGCCTTCCTGAAGCACCACGGCGAGACCGGCGACGGCGGCGATGGTCAGCAATCCGTAAGTCAGCACCGATATCAGGATATGAACCCCGAGCCAGTCCGCGCCGGGCCGCACGTTGAGCGGCTGTCCGGGGGCCTGGGTCCAGATCGTCGCGATGACGCCGAGCAGCAGCAAATAGGGCAGCAGCAAGGGCGTCAGGCGCCAGCCGTTGCGGGTGATCGCGGACAATCCCATGAACAGGGCCAGGCTGGCCGCGATGCTGACCCACAGGGTAATCGAGAAACCGGTGCGCCAATCGGCTCCCAGGAGGCTCGCCGCCCAGGCCGTCGAACCGGCCAGCGCCACCGCCAGCGCCGCCCAGAAGACGCCGTCGGGCCGCCCGCTCTGGTGAGGCCGTCCGCCATGGCGCAGATGGAGGAGCCCGGCGGGCGCCAATGACGCCAGCGCCGCGGCGTTGAAAAGCAGGCTCGATTCCATGGCCCAACTATAGACCAGCGCCCTCGCGCGGACTAGGCTGCACGCAGCCAATTAGGGAGACTCCATGGCGGGAACTTACGCCGTAATCGTCGCGGCGGGACGCGGTCATCGTTATGGCGCGGACCTGCCCAAGCAATATCTGGCCCTGGCGGGACGGCCCCTGCTCCACCACGGCGCGGCGGCCTTCGCCGGCCACCCCGCGATCGATGGAGTGCGCGTGGTGATCCATCCCGACGACCGCGCCCTCTACGACCAGGCGGTGGCCGGTCTCGCGTTGCTCGAGCCAATATCCGGCGGGGAATCGCGCCAGGATTCCGTTCGTCTCGGACTCCTCAGCCTGGAGGATTTGAAGCCCGAACGGGTGCTGATCCACGACGCCGTCCGGCCCCTGGTCGGCGCCGATCTGATCGAGAGGGTGCTCGCCGCCCTCGATCATACGCCCGGCGCCATCCCGGCCCTGGCGGTCAGCGACACCCTCAAGCGCGACGGCGGCGACCGGCGTATCGCCGGGACCGTCGAACGCGCCGGCCTGTGGCGGGCGCAGACCCCGCAGGGTTTCCGCTATGGCGATATCCTGGACGCCCATGTCGCCGCCTGGGGCCGCGCCCTGACCGACGACGCCGCCGTGGCCGAGGCCGCCGGATTGGCGGTCAGCCTGGTCGACGGCGATGAGGGCAATCTGAAGGTGACCAGCGGCGGCGATCTTGCGCGCCTCGCCGCGATGTTCGGCGGCCGCCTCGAGAGCCGCACCGGCATGGGCTTCGATGTACACGCCTTCGGCCCCGGCGATCACCTCATGCTGTGCGGCGTGAGGCTCGATCACGAGCGCGGCCTGATCGGCCATTCCGACGCCGACGTCGGGCTGCACGCCCTGGTCGACGCGGTGCTCGGCGCCCTCGGCGCCGGCGATATCGGCGATCATTTTCCGCCCGACGATCCGCAATGGCGCTGCGCCGATTCGACGCGCTTCGCCGCCCATGCGCGCGGCCTGGTGGCGGCGGCGGGCGGCGTCATCAGCCATCTCGACGTGACCCTGGCCTGCGAGCAGCCGCGCATCGGCCCCCATCGCGCCGCCATGGTGGCAAGCATCGCCGAGGCATTCGGTATCGAGAGCGGGCGCGTCAACGTCAAGGCGACGACCACCGAGCGGCTCGGTTTCCTCGGGCGCGGCGAAGGCATCGCCGGCCTGGCGGTCGCCACCCTGCGGCTGCCGGCCTCGTGAAGCTTACCGACCCGGCGATGATGATCGCCACGGTTGGCGGCATCGGGCGGCTGTCTTACGCGCCGGGAACCTGGGGCTCGCTCGCCGCCCTGCCCCTGGCCTGGTTTCTCCACGATCTGGCCGGGCCCTACGCCGTGGTGCTCGCCATGGTGGCGGTGTTCTTCGCCGGATGGTGGGCGGCGGCGGCGCTGGCGCGGCGCGGCGGCGCTCACGACCCCGGCTATATCGTCGTCGACGAGGTCGCCGGACAGCTCGTGGTGCTCGCCGTGATCCCCCCGGACGCCCTGCTCTACGGCATTGCCTTCGGCCTGTTCCGCCTGTTCGATATCGTCAAGCCGGGATTCATCGGCTGGGCCGACCGCAGGGTCGAGGGCGGCCTCGGGGTGATGCTCGACGATCTGCTCGCCGGGCTCTGCGGCGCCCTGGTGATCTACGCGGTGATGCGGATGGGGGAGCTCTGAGATGTTCGGCGAGACGATCTTGGCGAAGGCCGGCCGGGTGATCGACGCCTGCCGCGACGCCGGGCTGATGATGGTGACCGCCGAATCCTGCACCGGCGGCCTGCTCACCGGCGCCCTGACAGCGATCCCCGGATCGTCCGAGGTGATCGATCGCGGCTATATTACCTATTCCCTGCACGGCAAGATCGAGATGATCGGTGTGCCGGCGCAAATGCTCGCCGAGCATGGCGCGGTAAGCGCGGCGGTAGCCCGCGCCATGGCCGGCGGCGCCCTGGCGCGCAGCCGACCGCGGGCCCAGCTCGCCGTCGCCATAACCGGCGTCGCCGGGCCGGGCAGCACCAGCCCGGTCAAACCCGCCGGCCTGGTCTATCTGGCGGTCGCCCGGGAGGACCGCGGCGTGATCGATGAAAAATTCGAATTCGGCGACATCGGCCGCGAGCAAGTGCGCCTGGCCAGTGTCGAGGCCGCGCTCGATCTGATTCTCAGGCGTCTCGACTAGGCGGCCCGTAAATCGCCCTGGCGCGCTTCTCGAAGGCCGAGACCATGCGGCGCGCGGCTTCGTGGAACAGCATGCCGATGGCGCGATCGAGGATCGCCGAGCGGAGCTCGAAATCGACGTGGAAATCGATCAGGCAGCCGTCCTCGCGGGGCTCGAAGCGCCAGTGGTTGTTGAGGTGGCGCATGGGACCCTTGATGTAATCCACATGAATGCTGTGGGGCGGGCTCAGGGAGACCTTGGAGGAGAAGCGTTCGCGGAACATCCTGAAGCCGATAACCAGGTCGGCATACAGCACATCGCCGTCGCGCCGGGTGATCCGGGCGGCGCGGCACCAGGGCAGGAAATCAGGGTAGCGCTCGATATCGACGACCAGGGCGTACATCTGATCCGGCGTATACGGCAACGCCCGGCGTTCGGCGTGGGTCGCCATGAATTACCCGTTCGCGCGCGCCGCGCGCAGTTTCTCGAAGTCGTCCCCGGCGTGATAGGACGAGCGGGTCAGCGGCGAGGCGGCGACCATGAGGAAGCCCTTGCCGCGCGCCATGGCGGCGTAATCGTCGAATTCATCGGGGGTGATGAAATTCGCCACGGCGGCGTGCTTGAGGGTGGGCTGGAGATACTGGCCCAGGGTGAGGAATTCCACTTGCGCGGCGCGCAGATCGTCCATCACCTGATGGACCTCCTCGCGGCTCTCGCCGAGACCGACCATCATGCCCGACTTGGTGAACATGGCGGCATCCAGGCGCTTGATCCGGTGCAGCAGCTCGAGGCTGGTGAAATAGCGCGCGCCGGGGCGGATGGTCGGATAGAGCCGGGGCACGGTCTCGAGATTATGGTTGAAGACGTCGGGGCGGGCCTCGAGGACGGTCTCGACGGCGCCCGACTTGTGCATGAAGTCGGGGGTCAGCACCTCGATGGTGGTGGCCGGCGCGGCGGCGCGGATTGCGCGGATGACGGCGGCGAAATGCGCGGCCCCGCCGTCGTCGAGGTCGTCGCGGTCGACGCTGGTGATCACCACATGGGCGAGGCCCATCTCGGCCACCGCCAGGCCGACGTTGATCGGCTCGTTTGCATCCAGCGGCAGCGGCTTACCCGTGGCGACGTTGCAGAAGGCGCAGGCCCGGGTGCAGGTGTCGCCCATGATCATCATGGTGGCGTGTTTGTTTTCCCAGCACTCGCCGATGTTCGGGCAGCCGGCCTCCTCGCAGACCGTGGATAAGCCGTGGCGGCGGACGATGGACAGGGTCTCGCGGTAGCCCTTCGAGCCCGGCGCCTTGACCCGTATCCAGGGCGGCTTGCGCAGCGGCGGGTTGTCGGGCCGGTTGCGCTTCTCGGGATGGCGCAGTTTGACGATCGTATTCATGACCTAGAAATGGATGGCGCGGCCGTAGGCGTCAAGCACCGATTCGTGCATCATCTCCGACAGGGTGGGGTGCGGGAAGATGCTGTGCATGAGTTCGCTCTCGGTGGTCTCCAGGGTCTTGGCGACGCAGAAGCCCTGGATCAACTCGGTAACCTCGGCGCCGATCATATGGGCGCCCAGCAGCTCGCCGGTGGCGGCGTCGAAGATGGTCTTGATCAGGCCCTCGGTCTCGCCCAGGGCAATCGCCTTGCCGTTGCCGAGATAGGGGAAGCGGCCGACCTTGACCTTGCGCCCGGCGTCCTTGGCTGCCTGCTCGGTCATGCCGATGCTGGCGATCTGCGGCATGCAGTAGGTGCAGCCGGGAATATTGGCGGTCTTCAGCGGCTGGACATCGGCCAGGCCGGCGATCTTCTCGACGCAGATGACGCCCTCGTGGCTCGCCTTATGGGCCAGCCAGGGCGGCCCGACCACGTCGCCGATGGCGAATATTCTGGGCTCGCCGGTCCGCAGCCACTGATCGACGACGATGTGGCCGCGATCGACCGCGACCGAGGTGCCGTCGAGGCCGAGGTCCTCCACATTGCCGGTGATGCCGATCGCCAGGATCACCTTGTCGACGGTCAGGTTGCTGGTCTTGCCGCCGCCGAGATCGATCACCGCGGTGACGTTCTTCGCCGCCTTCTGCAGGGAGGTCACCGTGGCGGAGGTGTGGATTTTCATGCCCTGGGCCTCGAAGGCCCGGCGCGCCAGGGCGGCAATCTCGGCGTCCTCGACGGGCAGGATGGAGGGCAGGATCTCGACCACGGTGACGTCGGCGCCGAGGGTGCGGTAGAAGCTGGCGAATTCCATGCCGATGGCCCCCGAGCCGACCACCAGCAGGGATAGCGGCATGGTCTCCGGGACCATGGCTTCCTTGTAGGTCCACACCAGCTTGCCGTCGGCCTCGAGTCCCGGCAGGTCGCGGGCGCGGGCGCCGGAAGACAGGATGATATTCTTCGCCGTGAGCGACGCGATCTTCTTCTTGCCGGCGCTGACCACGACCTTGCCGGGGCCGTCGAGCCTGCCGTGGCCGTCGAACACCGTGACCTTGTTCTTCTTGAGCAGATGCTTGACCCCCGCCGACAGGCGCTCGGCGATGTCGCGGCTGCGCTTGACCGTCTTGGCGATATCGAAGGAGACCTCCTTGACGGAGAGCCCGTAATCGCCGGCATGGTTCATCAGATGGAAGACTTCCGCCGTGCGCAGCAGCGCCTTGGTGGGGATGCAGCCCCAGTTGAGGCAGATGCCGCCGAGATGCTCGGCCTCGACCAGGGCGACCGAGCCTCCGAGCTGGGCGGCGCGGATCGCCGCCACATAGCCGCCCGGCCCGCCGCCGATGATGATGAGATCGAAATTCTTAGCTTCCGCCATCACAGCAGCATGGTCAGCGGGTCTTCGATGAGCGCCTTGAAGGCGGCCATGAATTCGGCGCCGGCGGAACCGTCGACCACCCGGTGATCGATCGACAGGGTGCAGCTCATGACCGTGGCGACGGCCAGGGCGCCGTCCTTGACGATGGCCCGCGGCTCGCCCGCGCCGACCGCCAGGATGGCGCCCTGGGGCGGGTTGATGACGGCGGCGAACTGCTTGATGCCGAACATGCCCAGATTCGAGATGCTGAAGGTGCCGCCCTGATATTCCTCGGGCATCAGCTTGCCGGCCCGGGCGCGCCCCGCCAGGTCCTTCATGGCGCGCGATATTTCGGCCAGGCCCTTGCCGTCGGCGCCGCGGATGATCGGGGTTATCAGCCCGTCGGGGATCGCCACGGCGACCGAGATGTCGGCCGCCTGGTAGAGCCTGATGGCGTCGTCGGTCCAGGCGGCGTTGGCCGCCGGCACCTTGCGCAGGGCCAGGGCGGCGGCGCGGATGATGAAATCATTGACCGATATGCGATAGGCCTCCGCTCCCTCCGCCGGGCTGCGCTGGTTGAGTTCCTTGCGGGTCGCCAGCAGAGCGTCGATATGGCAGTCCACGGTCAGGTAGAAATGCGGCGCGTCGCGCTTGGATTCGGCGAGACGGCGGGCGATGACCCGGCGCATGGCCGAATGGGGAAGCTCGGTATGGGGCGGCATGCCGGGGGTCTCGAGCGTCGGGGCCGGAACCACCGCCGCCGCCGGCGGGGCGGCGGGAGCCTTGGCGGGGGTCGGCGTCGGCGCGCCGCCGGCCAGCGCCGCCTCGATGTTCGCCTTGACGATGCGGCCATGAGGGCCGCTGCCGGTGACCGCGTCGAGGGCGAGTCCGGCCTGCCTGGCCATGCGTCGCGCCAGGGGGCTGGCGAAGACCCGGTCGCCCTTCTCCATTGCGGGCGGTGGCGCGGCCTGGGGCTCCGGCGTCGCCTCGGCGGGGCTTTCCACCGCGGCGGGCGGCGGCGGGTTCGGCGCGGCCGTCGATGCGGCGTCGAGGGCGGCGGCGTCCTCGCCTTCCTCCAGCAGCAGGGCGAGGAGCGCGTTGACGGCGACCCCCTCGGTGCCGTCGGCGACCAGGATGCGGCCCAGCACGCCCTCCTCGACGGCCTCGATCTCCATGGTCGCCTTGTCGGTCTCGATCTCGGCGAGGATGTCGCCGGGGCCGACCGCGTCGCCTTCCTTGACGTGCCATTTGACGAGATTGCCCTCGGTCATGGTGGGCGACAGGGTCGGCATGAGGATTTCGATGGGCATGTCCTGTCGTCTCCCTAGCGGTAGCAGACGCTCTTGGCCGCGGCCACGATGTGGTCGGTCTGCGGCAGGGCGAGCTTCTCGAGGTTGGCGGCATAGGGCATCGGCACGTCGGCGCCGGCGACCCGCGCCACCGGCGCGTCGAGGTAATCGAAGGCCTGTTCCATCATGGTCGCGGCGAGCTCGGAGCCGATGCCGGCGAAGGGCCAGCCCTCCTCCACGGAGACCAGCCGGTTGGTCTTCTTGACCGAGGCGATGAGGGTCTCCGTATCGAGCGGCCGGATGGAGCGCAGATCGATGATCTCGGCGTCGATGCCCTCGGCGGCCAGGGTCTCGGCGGCGGCGAGTGCCTGGCCGACCATGATCGAGAAGGCCGCGATGGTCACGTCGGCGCCCGCCCGGACGATCTTCGCCCGGCCCAGGGGAACCGTGAAATCGGGATCGACGGGCACCTCGAAGGTCTGGCCGTAGAGGATTTCGTTCTCCAGGAAGATCACCGGGTTGGGATCGCGGACCGCCGCTTTCAGCATGCCCTTGGCGTCGCCCGACGAGTACGGCGTCACCACCTTGAGGCCGGGACAATGGGCGTACCAGCTGGCGTAGCATTGGCTATGCTGGGCGGCGACCCGGGCGGCCGCGCCGTTGGCCCCGCGAAACACAATCGGGCAGCGCATCTGACCGCCCGACATGTAATTGATCTTGGACGCCGAATTGATGATCTGGTCGATCGCCTGCATGGCGAAATTGAAGGTCATGAACTCGACGATCGGCTTGAGCCCGGCCAAGGCGGCGCCGATGCCGATGCCGGAGAAGCCGGCCTCGGTAATCGGCGTGTCGATCACCCGGCGCCCGCCGAATTCCTCGAGCAGGCCCTGGCTGACCTTGTAGGCGCCCTGATACTCGGCGACTTCCTCGCCCATCAGGAAGACGTCGGGGTTGTCGCGCATCTCCTCGGCCATGGCGTCGCGCAGGGCCTCGCGGACCGACAGGGTGGTGGTCGATTCGTAGAAGCGGTCTTCATCGCTCGCCGGGGCGACGGCGCTCGCCGGGGCGGCGGAGGCGGCCGCTTGCGGCGCTTTGGCCTGGACGACAGGCGCCGCCGCGGCCCTAGGATCGGCGTCGAGGGATGCCGGATCTTCGCCCTCCGCCAGCAGCAGGGCGATGGGCGCGTTGACGGCGATCCCCTCGGTCCCCTCGGGCACCAGGATGCGGACCAGAATGCCCTCGTCGACGGCTTCGATCTCCATGGTCGCCTTGTCGGTTTCGATCTCGGCGATGATGTCGCCGGGGCCGACCGCATCGCCTTCCCGCTTGAGCCATTTCGCGAGATTGCCTTCGGTCATGGTCGGCGACAGGGCCGGCATGAGAATGGGAATTGGCATTTATCCCTCTCCCCCGCCTAAGCGTCGACCAGAACGTCGGTGAACAACTCCGACGGTTCGGGTTCGGGGCTGTTCTGGGCGAATTCGGCGGCCTCGGCGACGACCGCCTTGATCTCGCGGTCGATGTCCTTGAAGGCGGTCTCGTTGGCGACCTTCTCATCCAGCATGCGCTTGCGCAGCTGCTCGATGGGATCGCGCTGGGCGCGCACCTTCTGGACTTCCTCGCGGGAGCGGTATTTCGCCGGGTCCGACATGGAATGGCCGCGATAGCGATAGGTCTTCATCTCCATCAGTATCGGCCCCTTGCCTGCCCGGCAATGGGCCACGGCTTTGAGGCCCGCCGCGGTGACCTGGGTGACGTCCATGCCGTCGACCTCCATGCCTGGTATGCCGAAGGCGTCGCCCCGGCGGTAGATCTCGGTGCCGGCCTTGGCGCGGGCGATCGAGGTGCCCATGGCGTAGCCGTTGTTCTCGATGATGAACACCACCGGGAGTTTCCACAGGGAGGCCATGTTGAAGGCTTCATAGACCTGGCCCTGATTGGCGGCGCCCTCGCCGAAATAGGTCAGGCAGACCTGAGAGGTCTCGCGGTACTTGTGGGCGAAGGCGATGCCGACGCCGATCGGCACCTGGGCGCCGACGATGCCGTTGCCGCCGTAGAAATTACGCTCCGTCGAGAACATGTGCATGGAGCCGCCCTTGCCCTTGGAATAGCCGCCGGCGCGGCCGGTCAACTCGGCCATGACGCCCTTGGGGTCCATGCCGCGCGCCAGCATATGGCCGTGATCGCGGTAGCTGGTGATCACCGAGTCATCGGGGGTGACGGCGTGCTCCATGCCGACAACCACCGCTTCCTGGCCTATATAGAGATGGCAAAACCCGCCGATCAGCCCCATGCCGTACATCTGCCCGGCCTTCTCCTCGAAGCGCCGGATCAGCAGCATCTCCCGGTAATAGGCGAGCAGCTCATTCGCCCCGACCTTGACGGAAGCGGCTCTCGACGACTTGGCTGATGACTTCACTTTGCGTTTCGGCGCGGCCATGGTTCCCCAGTCTCGGCTGTTTAGCGGAAACTAGTCGTAAAGCCGGATGCTGGCAAGGCGGCGCGGGGGTGAAGCCTCCCCGAATTTGGGAACTATCCCATGTCAGCGAATCGTCGCGACCGGATCGATGAAAATCACGATCTCGCCGGGGGCGGCGAGATTGAGCACCGCCCTGGCGCGTTCGTCGAGCATGTCGGGATCGAGATTATCGGCCCGCAGCAGCGCCACGCGGCGCTCCAGCCGGCGCTCCTCGGCGCGGCTCGCATCGAGCGCCCGAGCCGTCCGGTCGATCTGATTGCTGAGTTGCAGCCAGGTCAGGATGCCGCGCTCCCCCTGAATGGCGTGGAAGCCGAAATAGGCCAGGATGCAGGCCACCATCAGCGGCCCGACCATGGATCGGGCGCGGTCGATTATGCTATCGAGTCGGGTCATGGATTTCTTGAAACACAGGTGATTCCACCGGGTCAAGCAAAATCGAGTCGTTTGGCTTCGCCGGGGATCGCCGGAGACGGGCCTATTTCCGGTAAATTCGGTGTCCCGGATAGCGCGCGCATTCGCCCAGGGCTTCCTCGATGCGCAGCAGCTGATTGTATTTGGCCAGGCGGTCCGAGCGCGACAGGGAGCCGGTCTTGATCTGGCCCGAGTTGGTGGCCACGGCGAGGTCGGCGATGGTGGTGTCCTCGGTCTCCCCCGAGCGGTGGGATATGACCACCCCGTAGGCGGCGCGCTGGGCCACAGCAACGGTCTCGAGGGTCTCCGACAGGGTGCCGATCTGGTTGAGCTTGACCAGGATGGCGTTGCCGGCGCCGCGCGCCACGCCCTCGGCCAGCAAGGCAGGGTCGGTGACGAAGATGTCATCGCCGACCAATTGCATCTTGCCGCCCAGGGCCTGGGTCATGGCGATCCAGCCGTTCCAGTCGTCCTCGGCCAGGCCGTCCTCGATGGAGACGATGGGATAGCGGCCCGCGAGATCCTCGTAATAGGCGGTCATGCCGGCGGCATCGAGGCGCTTGCCCTCGCCGTCCAGGCAGTAGACGCCGTCCTTGTAGAACTCGCTGGCGGCGGGGTCGAGGGCCAGGGCCATATCCTCGCCGGGTTTGTAGCCCGCCGCTTCGATGGCCTTGGTGATCGCCGCGAGAGCCTGGTCGCCGCCGTCGAAGTCGGGCGCGAAACCGCCCTCGTCGCCGACCGCCGTGGAATGGCCGTCGGCGTCGAGCTGGCGGCGCAGGGCGTGGAACACCTCGGAGCCCATGCGCAGGGCCTCGGTGAAGTTCGCCGCGCCGACCGGGAGGATCATGAACTCTTGGATGTCGATACGGTTGTTGGCGTGGGCACCGCCGTTGATCACGTTCATCATCGGCACCGGCAGGGTGTGGGCGGCGGGGCCGCCGAGATAGCGATAAAGCGGCAGCTCGACGGCGGCGGCGGCGGCCTTGGCGATGGCCAGGCTGACGCCGAGCAGGGCGTTGGCGCCGAGCCGGCTCTTGTCCTTGGTGCCGTCGAGGTCGATGAGGATGCGGTCGAGGGCCTCCTGGTCGATGGCGTCCATGCCCGAGAGGGAGTCGAAGATTTCGCCGTTGACCGCCTCGACGGCCGTCAGCACCCCCTTGCCGCCGTAGCGGGCGGCGTCGCCGTCGCGCAATTCGAGCGCCTCGCAGGCGCCGGTCGAAGCCCCCGAGGGCGCGGCGGCGCGGCCCTGGGCGCCGCCTTCGAGAGTGACCTCGACCTCTACGGTGGGGTTGCCCCGGCTGTCGAGGATTTCACGGGCGTGGATATCGATGATCGCTGTCACGTGGCGGAACCCTTGGTGAGGCGGTCGAGGGCGGTGAGCCGGGCGAGCAGATCCGCCATCTCGCTGATCGGCACCATGTTGGGGCCATCGCTCGGCGCGTTGTCCGGGTCCTGGTGGGTCTCCATGAAGACGGCGGCGACGCCGACCGCCACGGCGGCGCGGGCGAGCACCGGCACGAATTCCCGCTGGCCGCCGCTGGTCCCGCCCCGGCCGCCGGGCTGCTGCACCGAATGGGTGGCGTCGAACACCACCGGGCAGCCGGTCTCGGCCAGGATCGGCAGCGCCCGGAAATCCGAGACCAGGGTGTTATAGCCGAAGCTGGTGCCGCGCTCGCAGACCATGACGTTGGTATTGCCGGCGGTCTCGGCCTTGGCCACCACGTTGGCCATGTCCCAGGGCGCCAGAAACTGCCCCTTCTTGATGTTGATCGCGCGGCCGGTCTCCGCCGCGGCGACGATCAGGTCGGTCTGGCGGCACAGATAGGCGGGGATCTGCAGCACATCGACCGCCGCGCCCACCGCCGCGCATTGCTCGGGCAGGTGGACATCGGTGATTACCGGGCAGCCGATGCTGTCGCGCACCGCGGCGAGAATCTCCAGGCCCTTGGCCATGCCGATGCCGCGCGGGCTGTCGCCGCTGGTGCGGTTCGCCTTGTCGAAGGAACTCTTGTAGATCAGCCCGATGCCCACGCGCTCGGTGATGTCGTGAAGCGCTCCGGCGATCTCCAGGGCGTGGTCGCGGCTCTCGATGGCGCAGGGGCCGGCGATCAGGGTCAGCGGCAGATCATTGCCGATGCGCAGATTGCCCACGGTGATATGTCTGGCTTGAGCCACTAGACCAACCGCGACTGATTGATCGCCGCTTCGATGAAGGAAGCGAACAGGGGATGCGGATCGAAGGGCTTCGATTTCAATTCCGGGTGGAACTGGACGCCGATGAACCAGGGGTGATCGACAAGCTCGATGGTCTCGGGCAGCTCACCGTCCGGCGACAGGCCGGAGAAGATCAGGCCGACCGCTTCGAGCCGTTCCCGGTAGTTGATGTTGACCTCGTAGCGGTGGCGGTGGCGTTCGCTGATGCGCGGACCCTGGCCGTAGATCGCCGCGATGCGGGTGCCGTTCTGGAAATCGCAGTCATAGGCGCCGAGGCGCATGGTTCCGCCCTTGTTGTCATCGGGCTTGCGGGTCTCCACGACGTTGCCGCGGGTCCACTCGGTCAACAGCCCGACCACCGGATGGGCGCAGGCGCCAAACTCGGTCGATGAGGCGCCCTCGAGGCCGGCGAGATTGCGCGCCGCCTCGACGACCGCCATCTGCATGCCGAAACAGATGCCGAAATAGGGCACCTTGTGTTCCCGGGCGAAGGTCACCGCCGCCACTTTGCCGGCGCTGCCGCGTTCGCCGAAACCGCCGGGCACCAGGATGCCGTCGACATCCTGAAGATCGTGGATGACGCCTTCCGACTCGAATGTTTCGGCGTCGATCCATCTGGTGTTGACGCGCACATTATTGGCGATGCCGCCGTGAGTCAGGGCCTCGGCCAGGGATTTATAGGCATCGATCAGGCCGGTGTATTTGCCGACGATGGCGATGCTCACCTCGCCCTCGGGCTTGCGGATGCGCTCGACGATGGTCTCCCAGCGAGTCAGGTCCGGCGGGGTCTCGTCGGCGATGCCGAAGCACGCCAGAACCTGGGTGTCGAGGCCGGCCTGGTGATAGCTGATCGGCACCTGATAGATGGTGTCCACATCGAGCGCCGGTATGACCGCCTCCTTGGCCACATTGCAGAACAGGGCGATCTTGTTGCGGTCGGCTTCGGGCAATTCATGTTCGGAGCGGCACAGCAGGATGTCGGGCTGGATGCCGATGCCGCGCAGCTCCTTCACCGAATGCTGGGTCGGCTTGGTCTTGAGTTCGCCCGCCGACTTCAGATAGGGCACCAGGGTGGCGTGGATGAAACAGCTGTCGCCCCTCGGCAGATCGTTGCCCAGCTGGCGGATCGCCTCGAGGAACGGCAGGCTTTCGATATCGCCCACGGTGCCGCCGATCTCGCACAGCACGAAATCGCAGTCGTCGGTCTCGGCCAGGATGAATTCCTTGATCGCGTCGGTGACGTGGGGGATCACCTGCACCGTGCCGCCGAGATAATCGCCGCGCCGTTCGCGGATGATCACCGTGGAATAGATGCGGCCCGAGGTGATGTTGTCGGATTGCCGCGCCGCCACCCCGGTGAAGCGTTCATAGTGACCGAGATCGAGATCGGTCTCGGCGCCGTCGTCGGTGACGTAGACCTCGCCGTGCTGATAGGGGTTCATGGTCCCCGGATCGACATTGAGATAGGGATCGAGTTTACGCAGGCGGACGCCATAGCCGCGAGCCTGTAGCAGCGCGCCGAGGGCGGCTGACGCCAGACCTTTTCCGAGTGAGGAAACCACACCGCCGGTAATGAAGACAAACCACGCCATGGGCCTAGATCATATCATACGTAAATTGGAAGCTAAAGCGCGGTCTGATGGAAGCGGCAAAATATCGGCTATTCCGCGATCGGCACGCTGGGCGATGCAGGCTCGGCGGGCGCTTCCGTCGTCGACTCGGCCTGAATTTCATCGACGATGGAACGTTGATCGCCGCGGTTGCCGGCCATTATGGTCAGGGACAGGCTGGTTAGCATGAACAAACCGGCAAGCACCGCCGTCGCCCGGGTCAGAAGATTGGACTGCGAGCGCCCCGACATGAAACCGCCGCCACCGCCGATCCCCAGCGCGCCGCCCTCGCTGCGTTGCAGAAGCACCACGCCGATCATGGAGATCGCCAGAATGACGTGAATGACGAGTATGACCTTGATCATGGTTTTCCAGTTTGATCGATAAGGGTAACGGGTGCCGCGGCTGGCAGCCTAATAGCACAGGCCATGGCCACCGGGCTAGAGCCTAATCCGAACTTATAGGACCAAGCTCCGGCTCAATCGGAACAGTTTCGGCAGATCGCCCAGAAATCGTCGACCGCCAGGCTGGCGCCGCCGACCAGGGCGCCGTCGACGTTGCCGAGCGCCAGGATGTCGCGGGCGTTGGACGGCTTGACCGAGCCGCCATAGAGCAGGCGAATGCCCCCCTGCCCCGGCCCCCGCGCCCGCGCCTCCAGCAGGCTTCTGAGATGGCCGTGAACTTCGGCGATCTGCTCGAGGCTCGGCGTGCGGCCGGTACCGATCGCCCAGATCGGTTCGTAGGCGATCACCGTGTTGTCGCCGTCGGCGGCCGCCGGCAGGGAGGCGCCAAGCTGGCTCTCGACCACATCGAGGGCCTGTCCGGCGTCGCGCATGGCCTCGCTCTCGCCGAGGCAGACTATGGCGATCAGCCCGGCGCCATGGGCCGCCTCGGCCTTGGCGCGCACCCGTTGGTCGCTCTCGTCATGGTCGGCGCGGCGCTCGGAATGGCCGACGATAGCGTAGCGGCAGCCGGCGTCGACCAGCATGGCGGCGCTGATGTCGCCCGTATGCGCCCCCGTCTCGGCCGCGTGGCAATCCTGGCCGCCGAGGGCGATGACGCTGCCCGCCAGGGCGTCGGCCAGGGGATGCAGCAGCAGCGCCGGCGGACAGATCGCCATATCACAGCCCGGCGCATGGGCTTCGGCGAGGCCGGCGAGCGCCTCGATCCGCGCAACCGCGTCCCGGCGCAGCCCGTTCATCTTCCAGTTTCCGGCTATCAAGGGTCGCCGTGTGGTCATGACGCGGTATTCTCCCATGAGAGTTTCTTGAAGGCGCATGGTATAATAGGTTGCCGACCATAGGGCGTCCCTCATAATATGCGCCGCCTCGCGGGGGCTTTCTGTTCGCCGCGCATCAATCGTCAAGCAATACAAAAGGACGCACGCTCGTCATGCTCATCAATATGCGGAAACTCGGCGGCAAATGGGTGCTCGGCGGCTTCATGGGCCTGATCATCGCGTCCTTTGCGTTCTTCGGCATCGGCGACGTGATACGCAACATCGCCACCCGCTCGGTGAGCGCCATCGCCGTGGTCGGTGACGTGGAAATCGCCGGCAGCGAGGTCCGGCGGGAATTCAATCATCAGGTGAGCCGGTTGCAACCCCTGTTCGGCAACCAGCTCGACAGCGCCCGGGCGCGCGAGATCGGCCTGGTCGACGAGGCGCTGAGCGCCATCGTCGTGCGCATCCTGTATGACCTTGAGGGAAAGCGCCTGGGCCTCGACATCAGCGAGACGACCCTGCGCGATACGATCCGCGCCTCCGAAGCCTTCCGTAATCAACAGGGCCAGTTCGACGCCAATTTCTTCGCTTCCTTCCTGGCCTCACAGCAGCTCAGCGAGGGTGCGTATCTGTCGATCCTGCGCAATGACCTGAAACGCAAACAGCTCGCCGACGGCGTGTCCGCGGCGACCAAGGCGCCCGATTTCATGGTCGATCTGCTGTATCGCCATGCCCAGGAACGCCGGATCGGCGAATATGCGGTGATCGGCAATTCAACCATGACCGGCCTGACGGAGCCGACGGAAACCGAAGTCTCCGACTACCACCGGGCCAACGCCCAACGTTATACCGCGCCGGAATATCGCCAACTGACCTATATCCACATCACCCCCGAGGACCTGTTCGAGGAGCTTAATATTTCAGACAGCGAACTCGAGGACGAGTATGACGACCGCCAGCGTGAGTTCATGCGTCCCGAACGGCGGACCCTCGAGCAGATCGTCGCGCCCGACGAGTCCAGGGCGCGGGAAATCATCGACGCCCTGGCCGCGGGGCGCGAATTCATCGATGTCGCCGTCGACATGACGTCGGTCGAGGCCGCCGACGTGGCGCTCGGCTCGGTTACCGCCGGCGATCTGCTCGGCGATCTCTCGGATGTGGTGTTCGCCCTCGGCGAAGGTCAAATCAGCGCTCCCGTGCAGAGTGCGTTCGGCTGGCATATCTTCAGGGTCACGGCCATCGAAGAGGCCAGCTCGCCGGCTCTCTCCGAGGTTCGTGAACAGCTGGTCAGGGCCATATCCCTGCGCCGGGCGACGGATGCGCTCTATGATTTCGCCAACCGGCTCGACGATAAATTCGCCGCCGGCGCCACCATCGAAGAGGCCGCGGGCGACCTATCGTTGGAGGTTATCCGTATCGCCACCGTCGACCGGGACGGCCGGGATACCGCCGGCAACAGCCTCGATGGTCTGCCGGCGGGCGGCGATTTTCTGTCCACCGCCTTTTCCACGGCGGCCGGCCAGACTTCGCTGCTCGGCGAAGCCGCAGACGGCAGCGAATACGTGCTGCGCGTCGATCGCATCATCGAACCGGCGCTGCGTCCCCTCGATGGGCTGCGCGATGAAGTTCGCCAGGCCTTGATTGCCGAGAACCGCGACACGGCGGCGGCGGCACGCGCCGCCGAGGCGGCGGCGCGCATCAACGCCGGCGAGAGCTTCGCCGCGGTTGTCGCCGAGCTCGGTCTCACCACCCGGCGCAGCGAGGGAGTGCGCCGCGACGGTAACGGCCGCGGCGCCGATCTGTCGAACGAACTGGTGGCCGCCCTGTTCGCCATGGACCCGGAGGCGGCCACCGACAGCGCCGCCGCCGGGGTGGCGTTCGACGGCGAAGGTCACGCGGTAATCCGCCTCGTCGAGACGGTGCCGGCCGAACCCCGGGACGACGCCGACGGCCTCGACGCCCAGCGCGACACCCTGCGGAGCGGCATCTCCCGCGACCTCATCGACCAATACCGCGCTTACCTGGAAACCCGTTTCCCGGTCACCGTCAACCGGGGCGCCCTCGACGCGATGTTCTAGTGGGTAGGTGGGTATGACATGCGCGTGAGACCCGACCTCGAGAGCTTCAGCGCCGTTCATGACAGCGGCCGGGCCCAGGTGGTGTGGACCACCTTCGTCGCCGACCTTGAGACACCGGTATCGGTCATGCTCAAACTGGGCGCGGGCCGCGCCGACAGCATCCTTTTCGAATCCGTCGAGGGCGGCGCGGTTCGCGGGCGCTATTCGATCATCGGCATCAAGCCCGACCTGATCTGGCGCTGTCACGGCGATCAGGCCGAGGTCAACCGTGGCGCGTTGCTCGACCGCAGCCGGTTCGTACCCTGCCCCGGCGGCGCCCTCGACGCGCTCCGCGCGGTGATCGCCGAATCGCGCATCGATTTACTGCCCGAGTTGCCGCCCATGGCCGCCGGGCTGGTCGGTTACATGTCCTATGACACCGTGCGGCTCATGGAAAAGCTGCCCGACGGCAATCCCGACGTCATGGGTATTCCCGACGGCATATTCCTGCGCCCCACCATCATGGCGATCTTCGACAATGTCGATGACACGGTGACCCTGGTGACGCCGGTGTGGTCCGGCGGCACCGACGCCGAGGCGGCCTACGGCGAGGCCGCCGCCCGCCTCGCCGAGACCGTCGCCGATCTGGAACGCAGCGTGCCCCATGAGCGGGGCGCGGCCAACCACGGCGCCCTGCCCGAAGCGGTGTCGAATACCAGCCGCAAGCAGTATCACGCCATGGTCGAGCGCGCCAAGCAGTACATCTTCGCCGGCGATGTCTTTCAGGTGGTTCCGTCCCAGCGCTTCTCGGTTCCCTTCCACTTGCCGTCCTTCGCGCTCTATCGCGCCCTGCGCCGGCTGAATCCCTCGCCGTTCCTGTTCCATCTCGATTTCGGCGATTTTTCGGTGGTCGGCTCGAGCCCGGAAATCCTGGTCCGGCTGCGCGGCAATACGGTCACTGTCCGGCCGATCGCCGGCACCCGTCCCCGGGGCGCCACCGCCGCCGAGGACCAGGCGCTAGCCGACGACCTGCTCAACGACCCCAAGGAACTCGCCGAGCATCTCATGCTGCTCGATCTCGGGCGCAACGATGTCGGGCGGGTCTGCAAGGTCGGCACGGTGCGCGTCACCGAGCGCAACATCATCGAGCGCTACAGCCACGTCATGCATATCGTGTCCAATGTGGAGGGCGAGATCGATCCCCAATACGACGCCATCGACGCCCTGATCGGCGGCTTTCCCGCCGGCACCGTATCGGGCGCGCCGAAGGTACGGGCCATGGAGATCATCGACGAGCTGGAGTCCGAGCGGCGCGGCGTCTACGCCGGCGCGGTGGGTTATTTTTCGGCGAACGGGTCCATGGACACCTGCATTGCGCTGCGTACGGCGGTGGTCAAGGACGGAGTCATGTATGTCCAGGCCGGCGGTGGCGTGGTCGCCGACAGCGACCCGGAAGCCGAGTATCAGGAAAGCCGCAACAAGGCCCAGGCCCTGATCCGCGCCGCCCAGGAAGCCGTCCGCTTCGCCAGCGGAGATGAGGATTAAGGCGAGGATTAAGGCGCCGCAGCGAAGTTGACGCCCTGGCCGCGGCCGATGACCGCGCTGATCGGCGCCAGAACAATGCCGCGCGCCACGGCCTGGGGCAGCCAGGCCTCAAGGGCATCCATGGTTTGCGGACGCGGATGGGCGATGCCGATGGCGAAGCCGCGCTCGCGGGCCAGGGTTTCGAGCTCGGCAAGCCGCTTGGCGATTTCGACCGGGTCGCCGTCATGGTCGATGAAAACATCGCGCCGCAGGGCCGGGACTTTCAGGTCCCGGGCGACGCTCTCGCCGACCGATTCGGCGGCGGTGCGGGAATCGACGAACAGCAGGCCGCGCTGCCCGACCCGGCCGAGCACCTGCTCCATGGCCGACCAGTCCCGGGTGAAGCGGCTTCCCATGTGGTTGTTGACCCCGACATAGCCGGTGAAGCTGTCGAGCATGGCCATGATGCGGCGATCCAGCTCGATCTCGTCGAGGCCGAGGATCAGCGGGTTGGGTCCCGGATCTTCGCCGTCGTCGTCGGGCTGCATGGGCAGGTGCAGCATGACTTCGTGGCCGGCGGCGCGGGCCGCTTCGGCCTGCTCCGCGAGGTCCTCCGCATGGGGAAAGAAGGACATGGTCAGGGGACCGGGCAGCGCCATGGCACGCTGGGTCCAGGCCAGCGCCTCGCCCATGTCGTCGATCAGCAGGGCGATCATCGGCGCGCCCTCGGCGGCGGCCGGTGGCGCCACGGCAAAGCGCCGCCAGGCCGGGGTATCGTCGATTTTCTCATCGTCCGCCGGGGGGGCGACCGAGGGCGCCCATGGAATCAGGTCCAGAGGCTCGGCGGCGGTCTCCGGAGTCTGGGCGCGCGCCGCGTTCGGCGGGCCGCAGCCGACCACGACGACCAACGCCGCGACGGCCCCGGCAAGGCGGCGCTTGAATGTCATCCCCGGGTGCCGAATTGGGCGATGTCGTCGAGGATAGGGCAATCGGGCCGGTCGTCGCCGTGGCATTGTTCGATCAAATGGCCGAGGGCCGAACGAATCGTCCGGAGCTCGGCGATCTTCTGGTCGATGGCTTCCACATGGCGGCTGGCCAGGGCCTTGACGTCGGCGCTCGCCCGGTCCTTGTCGTGGTAGAGGGCGAGCAGGCGGTCGACGTCGGCCACGCTGAAGCCCAGCCCGCGGGCCCGATGGATGAAACTCAGGAAGGCGACGTCATGGTCGCGATAGCTGCGGTAACCGCCATCGGTGCGCGGCGCCGCGGCGATCAGGCCGATCGATTCGTAGTAGCGGATGGTCTTGGCGGTGACGCCCGAGAGCTCCGCCGCTTGGCCGATGTTCATGACGAGACTCCTTCGCCTGTTTCCGAGCCACGGACGGCGGTGATTGTCGATGCGTCATGGCGCTGTAGTTGGATCATTGCGGCATTCATTACCAGGGTTTCCTAAATCTTTACTGAACGCAGCCGCAACGCGTTGAGGATGACCGAGACGGAGGACAGGCTCATGGCCGCCGCCGCGAAGATCGGTGAAATCAGAATACCGAAGATTGGAAACAGGATACCCGCCGCCACGGGAACGCCGGTGGCGTTGTATATCATCGCGAAGAACAGGTTCTGCTTGATGTTGCGCATGGTCGCCCGCGACAGGCGACGGGCCCGGACGATGCCCCCCAGGTCGCCCTTGACCAGGGTGAAGCCGGCGCTCTCGATGGCCACGTCGGCGCCGGTGCCCATGGCGATGCCGACATCCGCCTGGGCCAGCGCCGGGGCGTCGTTGACGCCGTCGCCGGCCATGGCGACCCGGCGGCCCCGGGCCTGCAAATCCGCGACGATCCGCGCCTTTTCCTCGGGCATCACATCGGCTCGGATCTCATCGATTCCCAACTTTGCCGCCACCGCCCGCGCCGTGCGCTCGTTGTCGCCGGTCGCCATGATGATGTGGAAGCCTTCCGCGTGCAGCTCCTTGAGCGCATCGGGCGTGGTCTCCTTGACCGGATCGGCGACCGCGACCAGGCCGGCGATTTGCGAACCGACGATGACGAACATCACCGTCTCGCCCTGGTCGCGCCGGTGATTGGCGGTCTCGGCTAACCGGCCGCCATGGAGACCCATATCGGCGACCAGCTTGGCGTTGCCCAAGGCCACCGGCCGGCCGTCGACGACCCCCTTGACGCCCTTGCCGGTGATCGCCTCGAATTCTTCCGCCTCGGCCAGGGCGATGCCGCGCGCCTCGGCCCCGGAGACGATGGCATCGGCGAGGGGATGCTCCGAACCGCGTTCCAGGCTGGCGGCGAGGCGCAGCACCTCGGCCTCGTCGTGGCCGGTCTCGGGCAGCACCGCGACCAGCTTTGGCTTGCCGACGGTCAGCGTGCCGGTCTTGTCGACGATCAATGTGTCAACCGCGGCGAAGCGCTCTAGCGCCTCGGCGTTCTTGATCAGCACGCCGAGCTGGGCGCCCCGGCCGGTCGCCGTCATGATCGACATGGGCGTCGCCAGGCCGAGGGCGCAGGGGCAGGCGATGATCAGCACGGCGACCGCCGATACCAGGCCGTAGGCGAGCGCCGGGTCCGGCCCCCAGATTGCCCAGACCACGAAGGCGACGGCGGCGATGGTGATCACCGCCGGCACGAATATGCCGGCCACCGAGTCGGCGAGCTTCTGGATCGGCGCGCGGCTGCGCTGGGCATTGGCGACCATCTCGACGATCTGACTGAGCATGGTGTCGGCGCCGACCCGCCTGGCCTCGATCATCAGGCTGCCGGTGCCGTTGATGGTGGCGCCGGTGACCTTGTCGCCGGCCACCTTCTCGACCGGCACCGGCTCCCCCGAGATCATCGATTCGTCGATCGAGGAGCGGCCCTCGACCACCACCCCGTCGACCGGCACCTTGTCGCCGGGGCGTACCCGCAGACGGTCGCCGACGGCGACTTCCTCGAGCGGGATATCCTCTTCCCGCCCGTCCTCGCGGATCACGCGGGCGGTCTTGGGGGCGAGATCGAGCAGCGCCCGGATGGAGGAGCCGGTGCGCTCGCGCGCGCCGAGCTCCATCAACTGACCGAGCAGGACCAGGACGACGATCACCGCGCCGGCCTCGAAATAGACTCCGACGTTGCCGTCCGCGTCGCGGAAACCGTCGGGAAATATCCCCGGCATGAACACCGCGACGACGCTGAACAGATAGGCCGCGCCGACCCCCATGGCGATCAGGGTGAACATGTTCGGGCTGCGGTTGATCACCGACTTGACGCCGCGCAGGAAGAACGGCCAGCCGGCCCACAGGATGACCGGCGTAGCGAGCATGAGTTCGACCCAGAGGGTGGCCGTCTCGCCGAGCAGGTCGCGGACGAAACCGAGGCCAAGAAAGGGTCCCATGGTGAGCACCAGAAGCGGCGCCGAGAGCACGGCGCCGACCCAGAAACGGCGCTTGAAATCGACCAGCTCCGGATTCGGACCTTGGTCGCCGGACGGGATTCCCATGGGCTCGAGCGCCATGCCGCATAGGGGACAGTCGCTGGGTTCGTCGCTGATGATCTCCGGGTGCATCGGGCAGGTGTATTTGGTGCCCTTGGGCACGTCCGCGCTCTGTTTTTTTTGCGCCCCCGAGAGGAAATTCTCGGGGTCGGCGGCGAACTTGTCGTGGCAGCCCGGCGAGCAGAAGTGATAGGTCTCGCCCGCGTGTTCCAGGCTGGGTTTGCCCGCGTCCAGCGGCACCGTCATCCCGCACACCGGGTCGGTGACGGAAGCCGCGCCGGTGTTGGCCGGTGACAGATCGTGATCATGCTGTTCGGTCATTTACTCGAGCCTTCGTCGGCCGGGTTTTTCATGGCCGATATCTCTGCCGTGCGAGGGCCGTCCTTGTCCTTCTTGCCGCTTCCGCCGCAACCACGGCCGAACAGATGCATGGCGATCATGCCGCCGCCGAATAGAACCACGATCGAATTGTCGAGCAACCACTGCATTTAGATTGTTTCCTTGGCTGTTGAAGCGGCCCGCGCGAAGCGCCGTCCGCGAAGCGTCGCCTCGGATGTCCATCGGTCTCCGGCAACCGTCATGCCGCGGACGGTACAGCCGTCTATCGACCCTTCTGTGCTAGTTAAGTATTCCAGTTACTGTAAGGTCAAGGTTTGTCCGCGATGATTTTATCGAATCCCTTGTAAATTATCCGGTAACGGCGGTTCCCGTCCGGTCTCGTCGGCCGCGGCAAAGCCTCGTATACTTGCCGTGGATGCACCGCCGACAGCCGGCCGACGGAGAGCAGTCCGGGGAGACGGCACATGAAACCAGCCACGCGGTAGCTTTCGCGCCGTGCGTTCCTGGCCGCCATGGCGGCCTTGGGCGCGGTGGCGCCTCTCGCCCGCTCCGCCGGGTCCAGCGCCGCCGTGACGCCGTTGACCAGGGCCATCCCGAAGACCGGTGAGCGGCTGCCGGTCATCGGCATGGGGTCGTGGCGGACCTTCAATGTCGGCCAAAACCGGTCGGCGCGGGAGGTTCGCGTCGAGGTGCTCGAGGCGTTCTTCGAGGCCGGCGGCGGACTCATCGATTCGTCGCCCATGTACGGCTCCTCGGAGGAAGTCATCGGCTATTGCCTGGAACGGATCGCCGATTACCAGCACGGGCTGTTCGCCGCGACCAAGGTCTGGACGCCGCTGCAATGGTACGGCGTCCGTCAGATGGAGCGCTCCGAGCGCCTGTGGGGCCGCGGGCCGTTCGATTTGATGCAGATCCATAACCTGTGGTCGTGGCAGGCCCATCTGGAAGCCCTGCTGCAATGGAAGGCCGACGGCCGCAGCCGCTACATCGGCGTCACCACGTCCCACGGCCGCCGCCACGGGGCGCTGGCGGAAATCATCGCCTCGGCGCCGACCGACTTCGTCCAGTTCACCTACAACCTGCTCGACCGCGAGGCCGAGCAGCGGCTGCTGCCGCTCGCCGCCGAGCGCCGCCTGGCGGTGATCGTCAACCAGCCGTTCCAGGGGGGCGGCCTGTTCGACCGTTTTGCGGGCCATCCGCTGCCGCCATGGGCGGCGGAGATCGATTGCGCCAACTGGGCTCAGTTCCTGCTCAAATTCATCGTCTCCCACCCGGCCGTCACCTGCGCCATCCCGGCGACGTCGAGGGTCGGCCACATGGGCGAGAACATGGGCGCGGCGCGGGGCCGCCTGCCGGACCCCGAGACCCGGCG
>Ga0066376_10000479_pt1 | contig 37167 bp, 31 predicted proteins | sample Knorr_S15_td_Bot_FD_77009 | JGI IMG/M metagenome (GOLD analysis project Ga0066376, IMG submission 77009) | Marine microbial communities from Southern Atlantic Ocean transect - Knorr_S15_td_Bottom_ad_5009_LV_A | ecosystem: Environmental > Aquatic > Marine > Oceanic | place: Southern Atlantic... | reverse complement strand
TCTACGAGAGGAGACAACGGGCCCCGCATGAATGGCAACAACCCATCGTCCACTGGAGGCAGTCCGGCACTCTCCCCATCCAACGATTCCCGGTCCGCTGGTGGCGTGACTCTGGCCGTTGAACCATTTTGGTTAGCCACGAGCGTTACCTCCCCGGAGCAAAACCGTCGCAGTTACCTTCAGATTGTTCCTGGACTTGGAGGCGTCAATTGTAGCATCAGCCCAAAAGTATCCGGTGCCGCTGGGATTTGCCTAAATTCCCATTTTGGAAGAGCCTGGTATCGTTATCCAACCTTATCCTGCATAGCTTCGCTTCTTAGCGCCACAGCTTGTCTACAACATTTGGAAAAAACCTAGACATGTAGGTGGTGTGCGCTCAATCTGGGCCCGACGAAGGACGCGCGCAAGCCGTGTTTACGGTGGTAAGCGGTATTCGCTAACGCGTTGGTTCATCAGGTCCGATTGCGTCGCGATCCTCGACTTAGGTCGGAGTTCATCATGAGCGGGACAAACAAGCCGGCCGGTTAGATAAGACCTTCGGCCTCGGCCGCTTTCTCGATCAATTCCCAGCCGATATCGGTCCCAGGAACGAAACGGTCGCAGGCCTCGCCTTCCAAGACCGCCTTCCCAACCGGGTCGTCGGCTGTGACCGACAGGAACGCTGACTCGATCTCCGCCGCCAGTGTTGGGTCCAAGCTAGTCTGCGAGGTGAAACAGCAGTGGCTATATCCGGGACTGGACCAGAAGATTCGAACGGAGTCCCTTGGCAGGGTGCCGTCTTCAGCCATGGTCTCCATCACTAGTTGGCTGACAGCGCCGGCGTCGAATTCCCCGCTGCTGACCCGCTCAACCACGTCACGTTCGTCGTTCTTGGTATCAGACTTCCGGTCGTCGTAGAAACTGTTGGCCGAAAGGTCTTTGGCCGGGCTGATCCCCGAGTCTTTCAAGAAGGAGTAGGCCAAAAGTCCGGACTGGACCGAAGACCTGCGGCCAAAGGCGAAGGTCCTATCTTTGAGGTCTTCCACGGTCTCGATTCCGGAGTCGGCGCGGGTGATGAAGTGGGTGGTGAAGTTGATGTCTACGTCCCGCATCGCTATGACCCGGACGCCGTCCGCAACCAGACGTTTGATCTTCACGTAGCTGAGAGGGCCATTCCAGGCCAGGTCGATCTCGCCTCTAACGAAGGCGCCAACCATTTCGTCGTAGCCCGAATACAACACCCAGTCGAGGTCGATGCCCTTTTGCCGGAATAGTTTCTCAAGTCCCTGAAAGACTTCCATATGGGCGACTGTGGCGGTGCCGCCTAATCTGACCATACCGGACCTCCCGTTGGGGCTTTTGGGAATCCTAGAAGATGTGGTGGGATTATAGATGAAGGCGGCAAGACCAGCAATCAAACTGAGGTGATCACGGGTTGAATCAGGGTTGATCCGAGCCTCTTCATCTTTCCGCCTAAGGCCGGAATGACGAGGAACAAGTCCCCTCTCCCATCCTTTCGCGGAAGGAGAAGATGGCTAGGTCCCCCGATGCATCGGCGAGACTCTCGACGGAGTCGGAGGTGAGGGCTACGGTCCTCGGCAAGTGATTCGACCATGGCCAGCCGTAGCTCACCATCCTTCCGGCGTAGGCCGGAATCCAAGATGGCCTGGTTGAGTGAACTTTGACTAAGGCCGGTTACATGGATTCCGGCGAAGGCTGGAATGAAGAAGGACAAGTCCCCTCTCCCGTCGCAACGGGAGAGGGTGAGGGTGAGGGCGACGGTCCTCGGCAAGTGATTCGACCATGGCCAGGCGTAGCTCACCGTCATTCCGCGGAAGGAGAAGAGGGAATTACCGTCAAACTACCTGGGACATGGCGTGGTCCAAGATGTCGGCTGCTTCGTCCAGTTGGGCTTCGGTGGTGGTGAAGGGTGGCACGAACCGGAACACAGAGCCCTTGCGGCGCACGCTCAAGATCAGACCATTGTCCAGGCACATCCGTCCGATGGCACGGCCTTCGTCATAGGCCGGCTCGCGGGTCTGACGGTCTTTCACCAACTCTATCCCTTGCAGAAGCCCGCGGCCTCGGATGTCGCCTATCAACTGATGCTTCCGGGCCAGCCGCTCCATGTGCTCCCGCCAGTAGGCGCCGATGCGCTGGGAAACGTCCACCAGGATCTCCTCCATGATGATGTCGATGCTGGCGATGGCGGCATTGCAGGGCATCGGGTCGTTGGAATGGGAGTGGCCAACCACCAGACCGGAAGCCGAGACCTTCTCTTCTATCTCGTCGGTTGTGATGGTGGCGCTGATGGCGACCCCACCGCCGAAATGCTTGGAAATCGTGAAGATGTCGGGCACCACGCCTTCATGCTCAAACCCCCACATGGAGCCCAGCTTGGCCAACCCGGTCTGGGCCTCGTCCACGATCAATAGGGCGCCGCGTTCCTCGCATTTGCGCTTCAACTCCCTGAGCCACCCTTCAGGCAGGTCGATGACACCACCGGCGCTGAACAGCGGCTCCGTGATCACGGCGGCCAATTGGCCGTCGGCCTGGGCGTCCAGCAGGTCGAAACTGGTATTGAGGCAGGTGTAATTGCAGCCGCCCCGGTCCTTGCAGTACTCGCAGCGGTACTCGTAGGGCGCCAAGATGGGGTAGTGGCCCGGCGCGTAGGGCCCGTAGCCCTCGTGCCAGCCGGAGAACGTGACCGCCCTGGTTGAGTCGTTCATGCCGTGGAAGCTCACCGCCGGGCTGGCGATCTCATAGCCGCCGGTGAACCGTTTGGCAATGAGCATGGCCGCTTCGTTGGAGTCGCTCCCAGACGTCAGAAACATGGACCGGTCCATGCCCTCCGGGGTGATCTCCGCGAGCCGTCCGGCCAGGATTATCTCGCGGTCGTTGAACATGCTCATGTGGCTGTGGATCAGGGTCTCACAGCTCTCTTGGAGCGCCTGCACTATGCGGGGGTGGTTGTGGCCCAGCGCGCCGCACATCTGGCCGGAGTTGAAGTCCAGGTACTCCTTGCCATTAACGTCGCGGACGACAGACCCTCTCCCCCAGACCATGATGGGCCCGGCAACAGCGTTCGAGTCGATGCGGCTGCGAAAGCTGTACTTGCGGGCGATCTCCAGCAGTTCAGCCTCGGTTAATCTCTGGGTCATGAAACCGCCTCCAGGCTTTTAGTAAAACAGACCGCCAAGAATGTCTGCCCCTGGCGGTCTGTTCGGTAACCTATTCGACCTTTATCTTCAAGAAGAGACAGGTCTATTTCTTGAACGCCGGCATGACTTCTTTGGCGAACCGCTCCAGTTGCTCTAGGATGACGCTCTGGGGCGTCCCTACCGGCGAGCCGATGTTTATCTGCTCCAGTCCGGGGTAACGAGACTGCACGTCTAGCAGTTTCTCGGTGACCGATTCCGCGGGGCCACAGAGCCAGGAACCCGCCTTGACGCCGTCCTCCATAGTCGGCAAATTGGCCGACCTGGCTTTGGCGGAACCCTGGGCCAAGGCTGACATTTGCTCATCTGACAGGCCGCGAACGAACCCCAGCGGCGCGAACATCTTCATGTTCTCTTCGAAGAAAGGCCGGGCTTCGCTGATCGCTTTCTCTTCAGTTTCCGCGATATGGGTGCTGTAGCCGATGCAAAGGTCAGTGCCCAGTTCGGTATCGCGGCCGGCCTTGGCCAGGGTGTCGCGCCATTGGGTTATCACCTGGTCTTGGGCCCCGCCGGCCGCTGCCCCGCCGCCGATGATGCCTTTGATGCCGTGTTTAACCATGAAATCCATGGCCCGCTGGCTGGCGCTGACTATCGGCTGCCACGTTTCCACCGGCAGATTGCGCGGGCGTGGGACCAACGTAATCTCTTTCAGGGTATAACCGCGGTAGGGGACCTCGGGAGGCAGGTTGTAGTATTTGCCTTTGTAGGAAAAGGACTCTTCATTGAAGGCCTTCATGATTATCTCGGTCTGTTCTTCAAACAGCTCACGGTTGGCGTCGTTGTCGGTGAGGGTGCTAGGCGCTCCGAACGTGTCAACTTCCCGCGAGTGGTAACCCCGGCCCACGCCAAAGATCACCCGGCCTCCCGTTAGGATGTCGGCGGTTGCGTAGTCTTCCGCCAGCCGCAGAGGATGCCACATGGGGTTGACGTTGAATCCGCAGCCAAACTTCAGGTTTTTGGTCAGGTGGGCGAGGTGGACGTACATCATCAATAGGTTGGGGATGCACTCGTAGCCTTCATGCTGAAAGTGGTGCTCCGCCGACCAAAACGTGTCGTAACCCAATTCTTCCATCTTGAGCACGATCGCCTCGGTCTTGTCGAACACCCCGGCCAATCTCTCGTCGGAGAGGCGCCGGTCATTGGCGGGCGTAGCGTCGAAGCCCATGTCCTCGAAGTCCACGTGTCCGGCGAATAAGCTTCCAAATTTGGTAATCATCACTTCCTCCTAGGTGCCCAGACTTTGACGGCACGCCCGCCAATTCTGGGGGTTTTTGACTTTGGGAGTATATCCGCCCATTTTAAGCAGGCTCAGTTGAATGTCAACCTGAGTCTGACGATACGCTGATTATGTAAATCGGTTATCCTTGGTTTTGACTGGTACTCATCCCAAAATTGGCAGGGAACGTGCCCGCTGATTTGGTAGAATTCACATGGGTATCGTCTAGAGGTGCGCACAGTCAATTTCCGCGCCTCGGGAACCACCAACCATGGCGAGAGTTAACACCGGCCAAAAGATACTGATCGTAGACGACGAGTCCGAGTCGGCGATACTCCGCGCTGTCCGGCGACGCCTGGAAGAAGAGGGATGGGAACCGGTGGTGGTCCAGCCCGAATCCGGACACTCGTTGGGCGAAGAATTCGAGGCCGCGGCCCTATGGTCCATCGAGGAGGACCTGCCAGACGCGGTCCTGCTGGATGTGCGCTTCGGCGAGCACCGCGACGACCAGTTCCGCGGACTTGGCATCCTTGGCGAGATCGTCGAGCGGTGGCCAAAGCTGCCGATTTTGATGTTTACCCAATACTCCCAGGGGCAAGACCGGGAGACGGCCGTGCGGGGTTCCTTGAAATGGGACTCCCCCGTGGACTTCATCGACAAGCTGGCCAGCCCCGACGAGGTTGTGCTGCGCCTACGTAGGCTCATCGGCACTTCCCCTGAGTCCATCCCCATCGGCACCCATATATTGGTGGATGTGAGTTCTCGGCTGGTGTATGTGGGCGCTGGTGAAGACCGTGCGGCGGCCCTGGAGATCCAGGGAATGAAGTTTGAGATATTTCGGGAACTTGCGACATCTTGGTATCGCAGCCCCGGCGAGTTGGTGGCGTTCTCACGCCTGGAACGCTTTTCTGAAGGGGAAGACCCGCGAGCCTCGCTACGCGTGCGGATAAGGGAGATAAAAGACGCGATCGGTAAAGCTATGAACACCCGGTTCGGCTCTTCTGAGTTGATTCTAAACGTTAGAGACCAAGGGTACCGGCTGGTGCCCCCCAAGCTATGAACAAACTCCTCATATCTATCAAGATCGTCGGAGGGCTTATCGCCTTGGCTGGGGTAATCTGCCTCATCCTCGCGCCGATCATCGGAGTGAACGCCTTCGAGTCCCTCTGGGCCGTTGATCCGTTCACCTATCTGGGGAGCGCTCTTATTCTGGCTGGGCTGGGAATCTCATTATCTTCGTACGTCGGCGGCGAATTCCGGAACCGCTCGACACAGGGGCTAAACGGCAATCACCAGGGTAATAGCTGGAGCGAAACAACCCTTCAGTACTTCCAACTCTTCGACCACGACCTTGGGCGACCGCTGCGAAGGATCGCCGGCAAAGAACGGGAACTGCGGGCGGCGATGCAGGCCGCGCCGGGTGAAGCAGACGCCGGGGTGATCGACCTGCTGGACGAGATCGAACGGCAAACGCCCAATTTCCGGTTGATGATGTCGAACATCCAGGTGCTGATCCAGTTGGAATCTCCGGACCATGACGAGGCATTACAACCCGTTGAACCCACCGAGGTTATCCGGCGAATAGCCGACCTGTACACCGCCGTGGCGGTCGAGGCTGGCAAAGAAATAACCTGGTGGTCGGAGCCCGCTGAGATGGGCTTGGTCTACGCCAACTCCAACGCCATCGAGCACATCGTGACCAACCTGGTGGACAATGCGGTGCGTTACGCTGGCACCCACGTGGAAGTTAAGCTGACCAACAACCCGAGCCATTTCTTCGTCCGGGTCTGGGATGACGGGCCCGGCATCGGCGCGCAATACGTCCAGCACCTGTTCGACCGGGGATGGACTCCGGAAGTGGTGCGGCGTGAAGAGAAAAGCAGTTCCGGATTGGGCCTGTTCATCGCCCGCAGCCTGGCCAGGCAGTTGGGCGGGGACCTGACAGTGGAGACCGACGACAACGCCGACGGAGACCATCACACTGCCTTCTTGTTGAGCTTGCCGTCCAACCTGGCTTCGCGAACCAACGGATCCAGGTAAAAAGGTACCCGTAAATCCGCCAATTTGATGCCATCCAGGTTATGCTTGAGGATGGCTGGGCTATTCTTCCTCAGTAGCTTGATCTAACACCATGATTACTATTGGACTTCGTGTGGATGGGGGGCGATTAAAATGAAGTTGACCAAGGTTCTTTTCGCGGCAGTGGCGCTACTATTTGTCTTGGCGGCCTGCGCCTCTGAGGTGTCCAGGACCACTACCCCTCCCACACCCTTGCCGACCCTCACGCCAACGCCACTGCCCACGCCGACGCCCACGCCCCCACCGACCCCGACGCCCACGCCGACACCCACGCCGACGCCGGTTCCGACTGCGACGCCCATTTCCCCGCCGACACCCGAACCCGCTCCCGCTCCATTGCCGCCACGGAACACCAGCGAACTACCCCATGTTTTCGTCGGCGATGTGACCATCGATGGCGCTCCCGCTCCCGACGGTTCCGACGTAACCGTATGGCTCGCACGATTCGATGCCCCCTTCGGCGTTGCGATAACGTCCGGCGGTAGTTACTCGGTCCTGGCCAATCAACATGGCCCTGAGTCCTTCGACGGCCAGACCCTGATATTCAAGGTCAACGGCCAAAACTCTGGCGAGACTTCTGTTTGGGAGAAAGGCGGCGCAACGATATTAGACCTTTCTCTAAATTAAAGCGCCGGAAATTAGAGCGTCGGCAAAGCAGCTTTCAAAAAACCGCATTCACCAAGCGGCTTTCAAAAAACGGCCCAGGCATGAATCCTGGGCCGTTTTCTTTAAGACATATCCTTCATGTGCCGAAGCTGCCGGAATTCGTCTTGACACTCAAAATCTAAAGACATACACTCGAATTACCGGACTGCGATGGTCCGGTGTCCTGTGTGGCCCGGTGGTGTAGCGGTTTAACATATCGGCCTGTCACGCCGAAGATCGTGGGTTCGAATCCCATCCGGGTCGCCATTTTTCTGGTTCCTATCGCAGTCACAATCTTCTGCGGGCAATTCATGCAAGAGTTGCCAGCTCATGAGTTCATCCAAAAGATTCGGGTACCACCCTATAGCAAACCGTTCTGATATGCATATTTAACTGCCGAGTGAAACTCGATGAATTCGACTCCTTGAGTGTCATATTCACTGCGCCCGAAGACCCCAGCCTTCCTCAAACTTCCATACGCCAAGCCCCCTGGAGTAATCCAGAAATCGCTCCAATAATTTTTATGCAAGATTCGCCGCAAGATTACTACGTCCCTATGAGACAAGTTTAATTTCAGTTCCTTCACAATCTCTTGGATAGAAACGGTTCTCTCCGAGTTCTCAAAACTTCCTAACGGTTCGAACATAGGCGACGCCGAATGGAATTTTCCATCCGCGAAGTGAAATTCCCTCCTCCAGTATTTTTCCGATATCGCAGTTGCAAAATCTCCAAGATCAAGATCTCGTGATGATGAATCCGTCAATGAATGGTCCAATGCGGTTCGGAAGAATTCCACACAGTTAAGCCCTACACGCGACTCCAGCGCCTCTCGCAGGCCCTGATTCCACGACCACTCAATTTCGATTCTTTTTCTAGCGATCATGCGGGCCCATTGATTTTTTTCAGCGATAAACTCCAAACCCGTGACTAATTCGTATAAACTCGCTCCCAGTGAGTAGATATCAACCTTGAAGTCATAAGTTTCCCCGAATAAATATTCTGGAGAGCCATATCGAATAGTTCCTAAAAATATTCCTGACGTGGTCATTTAAGCGGAGTGCTCGGTAGCCACGACACCTAGGTCCATGAGAATCGAACCACTGGGCGTGAGCATTATATTCCCGGGTTTGACGTCCCGATGAATGATTCCATTGTCGTGGAGTGCCTTTAGCGCGCCAGCTACACCGGCAACAATATCCAAAGCCTTATCAAAATCAATCGGATCACCGGCTTCCCGATTCCGAGCAAGGTACTCTTGGAGAGACTCACCATCATAGTATTCCATTACAAGCGCCGGGAGACTCCGCTCATCCGCAACTAAGCCAAGCGTCCGCACAAGATTCGGGTGCACCACGTGGCGACCGGTCTCCAATTCTCGATATATTCTTTCGTACTGGCCGGGCTGCTCTAACACCCATGGCCGAAAGAGTTTCACAGCGACTTGCGAATCCTTCTCCAATCGAAGATAGGCTCGCTTCAGTTTGGCGACCCATACGGTCCCAGCCTGTCCACTCCCAACTTCGCGGGTGAGACATAGATCGGACCATTTCAAAGGTACAGCCATATTTCTCCCGGAAGGATTAGTTATTTTGACCGAGTCGCTGCATACCTTTGATGCTTCGGCAGGCTCGGTTAAGGACTAATAAGCTCGTTATTTGTCTTGGCGAGACTGGATATCCGACAAAGCCCAGTTCACAAGCTTGTCGAACAAGTCTTTTCGGGCGTGGTGACCTAACTCATGCGATCCGTATGTTCGCACCTCATCGAGGTAGGCGACTGCGTTTTGGTAAAGTCCAACTACGACCCTTTGTAGGGCAAAGAGACCTTGCGAGCCGGGACTGCTACCCAATCGATCCAGGAGAGTTAGCCTCATATTTTGAGTGATATGCGTCATTCTCTGAATATCATTCGATGTCCATGATGCGTATCGAACCATCAAACGATTGACGCACTCTCTATCAGTTAGATTTTTAGAGAAATTGTCCGCTAATGTCCCGGCAAGTCGAATCAGTCGATTATCTCTTTGCTATTTGTAATCAATGCTTTCCGTTGGGTCTGTCCAGTCTCTGAATTGGTCCCAATGTTCCGAAACAATGGAGTCGGCGGTCACCGCCATCAAGGAATTGTTGTAAAACGCCATTCGGTCCCAAATATCTGTCTTACCCATCTGGGATAGGTAGTTTTTTGTGAATCCGATCTCATCAGTAGGCAGATCGCGGTACTCGGGATCCTTGTCGATCTGGTGGTCTATCCACGCCATGCCAAACAACTCTATATTGGCAGCTATGATTTCGTTTGTGTAAACCTGTTCGTCTATGGCGTCAAAAGAGATGCCTTTGAATTCTAGATCGATTCTCGATTTGGCGAATATGCCGAGTTGCGATTGGTCGCCGACTGCCCCTGGACCAAAAACTTGAGTCTCAAAATAGGTCCGGCTGACTTCCTCGGTGCTGAGCGTCGAATCAGAGTTCGATGGCGTCATGCGGGCAATTGTGAAACCAGTGGGAAGTGGGTCCCGCTAAAAGCATCTGGGCGATTTTACGGGAACGATGATTCAGGCGGCTCTCTGCAGCCACGCTACGCTGCCAGTCCCCGCCAATAGGCTCTCAAAATTATTTAGTTGCTGGCGGCTTTGATTCCCATCCGGGTCGCCATTTTTCTCCTCCGCAGCCTTTCCCTCTCTTGGCTGTTTGCCGCCTGCAAGCTACTTCCACAGCCAATCCCCATTGGGCTAAAATAACGAACACTGAACTCAAGCCTATGGCTGCGCCTGCAACCGCCTGGGCCGTGGAGCGTAATGTCGGCCCCGAGGCTCCCAATAATCTCCTAGAGGAACTGTGTTATGAACGTAACTGAAGCTGTGGCACGAATATTAAAGCTAGAGGGCATCGAATGGATCTCGTGTTTCCCGTCTAATCTGCTGATCGAAGCGGTGGCCAAAGAAGGCATTCGCACCATCATGTTCCGGCACGAACGCGGCGCGATCATGGCCGCCGACGGGTTCAGCCGGATGAATGACCGGGAGAAGTTTGGCGTGGTCATCACCCAGGGAGGTCCCGGCTCGGAGAATTCGATGGGCGGAATCGCCCAGGCATTCGGCGATAATATCCCCATCTTGTACCTGCCCGGCGGACCGGCCCTCAACCAATACGCCGTCCGTCCGAACTTCTCTCCGGTGCGGACGTTCCAGACAGTCTCCAAATACGGCGAGGTCATAGTTCAAGCCGATCAAGTTGCCGACGTCATGCGGCGGGCGTTCCATAACCTGCGCAACGGACGCCCCGGCCCGGTGATCGTCGAGATCCCCTCGGATATCGGGAATCACGAGGTACCCGAAGAGTCGTTGAATTACCACCCGCCGAAGAGGGCTCCCCAGGCCCCAGCCTCGGGAGACATCAAAGACGCCGTCGCTCTTTTGCTCAATGCCCACAAACCCGTGATATGGTCGGGCATGGGCGTGCTGATGGCGAGGGCCTCTGACGAACTCAAGGAGTTGGCCGAACTTACCGAGATTCCGGTGTACTCGACCATGCCTGGCAAATCGTCCTTCGACGACCGGCACCCTCTGGCCTTGGGCGCCGGGAGTAGCGCCACTTCCCTACCGGCGCGGACCTGGCTCCAAGAGTCCGACGTGCTATTCGCGGTCGGCTCCAGCATGACCCTGACCAGCTATGGCCAACCCATCCCCAGTGGCAAGGTCATCATTCACAACACCGAGAGCATCGAAGACCTGAACAAGGACTTCTCGGTTGACGTCGGCATCCCCGGAGACGCCAAACTCACGCTGCAAGCGATGATCGAAGAGGTCAAAGGACGGATCGGTGATTCCGGACGCAAGGACCAGACCACAGTGGCCGCGGAGATCGCCAAACTCAAAGCAACATGGATGGCCGATTGGAAAGAGATCTTGAACTCCGGCGAAACGCCGATCAACACCTACCGGGTTATCGGCGAACTGGAGCGCAACCTCGACAAGGTGAACAGCATCGTCACCCATGACGCGGGCGCGCCTCGTGACACCATCATGCCCTTCTACACCTCAACCGTCCCCCACAGCTACATCGGTTGGGGCAAGACCACGCACCTGGGCTACGGCATCCCTCTGATGATCGGCGCCAAGCTGGCCAGTCCCGACAAGTTCTGTTTGAACTTCATGGGAGACGGCGCGTTCGGGATGTCCGGCTTGGACATCGAAACATCGGTCCGGGAAGGCGCTCCGATCACAACAGTCGTGCTCAATAACGGCGGCATGGCCACCTATCCGGGCGGCTACCCCATCGCAAACGAACTGTTCGGCACAACCAGGATGACCGGCGACTACGCCAAGCTGGCCGAGGGCATGGGCGCCGTGGGGATCACGGTGACCCAACCCGGCGAGATCGCCGGCGCTTTGAAAGAAGCCCAGCGCCTGAACGCCGAGGGCCGGACCGTGCTGCTAGATATCCACACCAATCTGGAGGCCAGAAGGTCCAATTTCGCCTAGCCTTATGACCCCCAGTTAGGCCGTATCCGCTATCTGCCGACCCATCCGCCGTAGACCGGGAATTGGCTGCAGATGAACTCGATGTAGGCCGGCGTCCCGGACTTGTTGGCGGCCAAGGCCCGTTTCAGAGCCAAGACCACATCCGAAGGCTCCGTCACCCGCTCGGTGTGGTATCCCATCTCGCCGATGACCTTAGACATATCAACTTCGTCGTAACCCAGCACCTTGTGGGTGAATGGGTCGTGGCCGTCGCCCCAGAAGCCGGGGCCGTACCCCGCGAACCCACCGTTGCTGACGTGGACCACGGTGATCCCGATGTTCTGCCGCAATGCGACTTCCAACTGGCCGAGCATGTAGCCCAGGCCGGCTTCGCCCGTGACTGCGACGCAATCTTTGTCTGGGAACGCCAGCTTGGCCGCAATGGTCGCCGCGAAGCTGAATCCCAGCGACGATACGTTGCCCCAGCCCAAGAAACCCCGCGGCACCAGGGTCTCGTACACAGTGCTCAGTTGGTCCCGGGTATTGCCCGACTCATGGGTTACGAAGCTCTTGTAGGGGTCCAGCGCCTCCATCAGCCCGGCGTAGATCTTGTAGGGGTTGATGGGCTTTTCGGTGGAGGCCATCGCCTCCCGGTACTTGGTCATGGCCTCGTCGCGGACCGACTTGACCTCGGCGGCCACGTTTCCGGGCGCCCGGCCGTTGCCGGATGTCTTGGCCGACACCTCGGCGGTCAGCGCTTCCAGGGTGAACTTGGCGTCGCCGATCACCGCTTGGGCCGTGGGGTAGGTCTTGTTGACATGCAACTCGTCGATGGTGCAATGCACGATGGTCTTGCTGACCGCGTTGGGGATGGCGTGGCTGAACCGGCCTGGAGACAGGCTTGAACCCACCGCGAACAGCAGGTCACACTTGTTCATATAATGGTTGACCTGGTCGCCCCGTACGCCGACGAACAAAGGATGGTCTTCCGGGAAAGCTCCCTTGGCTTTGAGAGTGGTGATCACCGGAGCGTTCACCAACTCGGCAAAGGCCTTCAACTCGGCTGATGCTCCGGCATAGATGACGCCCTCTCCGGCGTAGATCAGCGGGTTCTCGGCCTTCAGGAGCAATTCGACAGCCCCCACGATGTCGGCCGGGTCGGGCGCGTATTTGGAGCCTTTCACCGGGATATATGGGTCAGCTGTTTCGTCGTACTGGGCGTGGGAATCGGGGATGGCTATGACCACCGGTCCGGGCCGTCCGGTGCGCAGCATGGTGAAGGCGCGGCGCATGAACTCGGGCAGTCGCTCCGGCCGGTCCAGGTGGCCATACCATTTGGTCACCGTCTTCAGTGCGGCTGTAACGTCGAATTGGCTGTTGCCGGTCTCGCCCCCGGGGATGCCGTCGGTGATGCAGAGAACGGGGGAACCGTCCTCAAAGGCCTGGGCCATGCCGGCAAAGGCGACCTGCAGCCCAGCGGCGTTCACTCCGCCTTGGAAGGTGCAAACGCCATTCTTGGCGCCGCCGGTGATCCTGGAATAAGCATCGGCCACTGCCACGGCGTAGCGGTCATCGCGCATCATCACCATGGGCACGCCTTCCCGGCCGAGGGCGTTATTCACCTGACAGACTGGGAAGGTGGAGACCCACTCGATCCCTTCTTGCTTGAGAATGCGGGCTAATCCGGTGCCAACATCGATGGTCATAGTTCGGTTCCTCCAGTTGATTGATGAGTACAGCGAGGCGGCCTTTTGAGGGCTCTTTCAGATCCAGCCGCCGAGTTTACATTGTTGAAACAAACAGATGCTACTCTAGTTGAGCGGTGCCTGGATTACAACTGGAAACAGCCTGGCCGGCGGGCTCGGGTCCATGGCCCCACAGCGGATTTCGCAGATTTGACCAAGCCTGCCCATTATCGCTATAGTTTGCCCTCGGAACGGGTGCGAAAAACGCCGCATATCCCACAGGACAAAACCCAGCAGGGACGACGAAAATAGGACGGAGAGATATGAGTTACAAGGCTGAATACATCTGGATCGATGGACAAAAACCCACCGCCAAGATGCGTTCCAAGGGAAAAGTAATTGCTGACGGTGAAGAGGCGCCGATCTGGGCCTTCGATGGATCGAGCACCAACCAGGCCACCGGCGAAAATTCCGACTGTGTCCTTAATCCGGTCTTCGTCTGTCCCGACCCTGTCCGTGGCGGAGACCACAAACTGGTCATGTGTGAAGTCCTCCTCACCGACATGACGCCCCATCCCTCCAACACCAGGGCCGCCTGCGCCGCGTCGGCCGAGAAGTTTGCCGCGATGGACATGTGGTTCGGTATCGAGCAGGAATACACCTATTTCGACGGCATCAAGCCCCTCGGCTGGCCGGACAATGGGTTCCCCGCTCCCCAGGGTGGCTATTACTGCGGCGTCGGTTCCGACGAAGTGTTTGGCCGTCCGATAGTGGAAGCCCACCTGGATGCCTGCATGCACGCCGGACTGGCCATCGCCGGGATCAATGGTGAAGTGATGCCCGGCCAATGGGAATTCCAGATCGGCCCAATCGGCGCTCCCGCCGTGGCCGACCACCTCTGGATCGCCCGCTGGCTGTTGTACCGGATAGGCGAGCAGTTCAATGTCAGCGCCACCCTTGACCCCAAACCGGTCCGGGGCGACTGGAACGGCGCCGGCGCCCACACCAACTTCTCCACGGAGCTGATGCGGAACGACTACGACGCATGCGTCGCGGCCGCCGAGGCCCTGGGAACGCGGGCAGAACTCCATATCGCCAACTATGGCGACCGCATCGAAGACCGGCTGACCGGCGAACACGAGACCATGTCTTACAAAGAATTCAAATGGGGCGTTTCCGACCGGGGAGCGTCCGTCAGGATCCCTTGGCAGGTGGCCCGGGACCGGAAGGGTTACATCGAGGACCGCCGGCCCAACGCCAACTGCGACCCGTACGTCGTGACCCAGCTCATACTGGACACGGTCTGCACCGCAGCTTTGGCCGCATAGCAGCCAGCGATCAAGCGACTAGAAAGGCCCGCTCCTGATGATCAGGAGCGGGCCTTTTTTGATTTATCTGGGATGGGTGGCGGGGTGTGGAAACGAGAGCGCAAGAAGCCGTTCATTCTGAGCTCCGACCAAAGGTCGAGAGTCTCGGTGCAACCGGACCTGCCGAAGCACGCGTTGGTCATGCTTGGCTTTTACGTGGAGGAGTGATTTGGCTTGCGCAGTGGGTTCCGACGAAGGCCGGGATGACGGGAGGTATTCCCTCTCCCGCGCATGGGAGAGGGCTAGGTCCGACGAAGTCGAGACTCTCGATGTAGTCGGAGGTTAGGGCGATGGTTCGGCGTAAGCCATCCAACAGCCGCCAGTTTGGTTTGCGTGGATTCCGGCCTCCGCCGGAATGACGGGTTGAGTGCCAAATGGTTCCCCTTTCATCTGTCATTCCGAGAAGGCGTCAGCCGACGCGGAATCCCATTGCCCAACCGCAAACCCATAACAGCTTGCAAGACCGGCAGTTGGCCTACCTAAGCAACGAGATTCCGATCCTTCCGCGGAAGGATCGGAATAACACTTAAGAGGTGTAACAAAAGTAGCGACCCGAATCCGTTCGTCCTGAGCCCGTCGAAGGATGGGCATAAGTCATGCCGGTGGCGGAGGAGTGAATCAACTGGCTAAGTGGGTTCCGGCATTACGCCGGAATGACCGGTTAAGTGCCGATGCGGAACGGGTCTACGGCGTCTTGCACGGAGCGAATGATCGAGAACACGGTGAGTTTGCCCGTTTTCGGGTTCTCCGAGGGGATGTTCTCGATGTGCACCCTCAAAACCCCAAATTCGCCTTCGACCTCGATATCGTGGCAATTGCGTTCCAGACCGGGCACGGCGATCATCTTCACCTGGGTCCGTTCGGGGCCCACACCCGCCAGGCTGACGGCGGCGGAAACGTTCAGGTTGGCCGGGAATCCCTTCACTGCCTCCCTGGCGGTCCCGGAGAAGACTTCCAGCTCCTCTTCCAGCCCTTCAAGGCTGATGCCGTTCTCAACCAGATGGGGCGCGCCCTCCAGGCCGATGGGCGGTTTTCGAGACACCATGGTCACGTGGTCAACCCGGCCGGCACAGGCCGACTTTATCCCGTCCAGCCCCGCGATGGCGCCGGAGGGGGCCAGTAGACGGCAACCCGTCTCTCGCGATTGTTCGATGATGCCGGGGTTGTCCAGTAGGGCGCCGATGCTGATGACCATCAGGTCTTTCCCCGCGGCAAATGTCTCTTTGGCCAGCTCGGCGACGATATGGCCGCCCGCGGTCTCGACTATGAGGTCTGACCTGTCGATCAATTCCTGGCGGTCCAGGTAGGGAGGTGGATTGTCCAGGCTGCCGAGGAACTCGTGGGCCCGGTTTTCGTCGCGGCTGGTCACACCGGCCACGGCCACTTTCAACTGGCCGGAGTCGGCGGCCCGCATCAGGGCTTGTCCGATGGTCCCGCATCCAACGATACCTATCGCATGAGCCATAACCTCATCTCCTCAGCTTTTTATCTCGCAGACAAGATGTTACCATTCCCAACACCCCCACCACTGCGTGTACCCGTTTGCCCTTGCCCGAAGGGGTAGGCAAACGGAAGCAAAGCTCGAACAGGAACCGATGCTAGAAACCGAGATTCTCAAAAGAGGCGACGATTCAGGAAACGGCACTCTCGTAAAATACACCACCTCCACCGGGGCCGTGATCAAGGCCATCGGCGTGCCCCAAGCTTGGAAATCCACCCTGGGCCCGACCTGGTGCTACGTGATCGAGGGCGACGATCTGACACTGGTGGACCCGGGCTGTTATGGGTCATTGACCTATCTGGAGCAGGGGTTGGAACAACTGGGATACCTCCTGGCTGACGTAGACCGCATCGTAGTCAGCCATGGTCACATGGACCATGACGGTAGCTGCCCACCGGTGATCAGAAAGAGCGGCGCGGAGCTCTGGGCCCACGAGATTTACGGCTCCATGCTCCGGGCGGACCGGTGGGACATGGAAGCGGAATGGCGCAGAGAGGTCACCGGGTTCGAGGCCTTTGAGAAATCCGAGACCATGACTCGGGCCCTCGAACACCACGAGCTTAACCGTGAGTTGACTTTAGACCACCCGGTCACCGATGAACTCCAGGCAGACGGGCTCACTTTCTACTACACTCCCGGTCACTCCCCGGACGAACTGTGCATAAAGTTCGACCAGGTCTTGTTCTCAGGCGACCACATTCTGCCCTTGATCACGCCGCATCCATCAGTGGCCCTGAGTTACAACTCATACCAGTCGACCCTGCCGTCCGCATATCAGGGCGCCAACGAGATCTACGGGTTGAAGGCCCTGCTCACTTCGTTGAAGCGAATGGCCGCGCTGGAAGAGGACTTAACCGTGCTGCCGGCCCACCGGGCGTTCCACCGTGGACAGTTCCATCCCATCGGACTAGAGCGGGCCACCGAGATACTCGAACATCACCGCGAGCGTTGCCACGAGTTGACCGAAGTGATGAAATCTGGGCCCATGGACCTAGTCACGCTCACGAGAGAATACTTTTCAGAGAGAAAGGTCGCGGCTCAAAATTTCTTCTTGGCTTTCACCGAGGTGATGGCCCACATCGAGATGATGCAGGAGGCCGGGGACATCTCCACAACCCAGGACCCAACAAGCGCCAGAATGTGGAGCAACGGTCTCGGCCCCGATGTCTTGGTCAGTTGGAACGGCACCGACCTGTTCTCGGCTTTTATCGACACCTTCTAAGAAGTTTTAACCCTCTTTTATCCAGTCGGCCACCCGCTCGCCAATCATGATGGTGGTGGAATTGGTGTTGGCCCGCACCACGTTGGGCATGACCGACGCGTCGGCTACCCTGATATTCTCCAACCCGTGCACCCGGCAGTACTGGTCAACCACCGCGCTTTTATCCGACGCCGGCCCCAACTTGCAGGTGCCTGAGCTGTGGGTGGTGTTAACGGTCGTCCTAAGCATCCACGCATCCAGGGCATCATCGGACTCAAGGTCGGCCTCTTTGGGCTGCAGACGCTGGTCGATGATGTTCTCGTACATGGGGTGTTCAACCAGGTCCATGGCCAGCCGGACGCACTCCCGCATCCGCTCCCGGTCCCAGGCATCCTCGAAGTAGCGGTAGTTCAGGTGCGGCTGGACCGTCGGGTCGTCAGATGCCAAGGTCAACTCGCCGAAGCCGTTGGCCAGCTCCAAGACACAGGTGAAACGCACTCCCTCTTGCTCGTAGGGGTCAGGCGCGCCGATGGGCGATGAGAACGCCGACGGCAGTATCTGCATGTCGTTCCGGTCATCGGAACCCGTGGCGGTATAGCGAAGGGCCAACTGGTACCGTGGCGCCGCCGGGTCTTGGGGGTGTTCCGGTTTTACCTTGTAGACCACCGGCACGATGGGGTGGTCGCGTAGGTTCTGTCCCACTCCGGGAAGTTCGTGGACCATTGCGATGCCATGTTTTTCCAACTGGCCGGCCGGTCCCACTCCCGAGAGCATCAGGAGATGGGGCGAGGCGATGGCGCCGGCGCTGAGGATGATCTCGTCGGCCTCCACCGTGAACCGCTCGCCGCCGCTCGCCACCTCGGCCCCGACGGCCTTCTTGCCGTCGAACAACACACGGCGCACCAGAACGTTGGCCTTGATGGTCAGGTTGAGACGGTGCCGGCTGAGGTTGATGTAGGTCAGCCCGGTGCTCATGCGCACACCGTCGGGATTGTTCATTGGTATCGGACCCACGCCTTGAGACTCGGGGTGGTTCATATCTGGGTCGTAGGGAAACCCCTTGTCGATCAGGGCGTCGTGGAACGCCTGGTGGAAGGGCAGCCACTCACTCTGCTTGAAGCGCCGCACCGGCATGGGGCCCTCAGAGCCGTGGAAGTCGTCTCGGATGTCGGCGTCGGTTTCCTGCTTCCTGAAATAGGGCAGCACCTTCAGAAAATCCCATTGGTCGTTGCCCATCGCGGCCCAGTTCTCAAAGTCCTCTGGGATCCCGCGCAGGAAAACCTGGCCGTTGATGGCGCTGGAACCGCCCACCACCTTGCCGCGGGGGACGGGCAGGTCGTGCCTATCCGGTGTGCCGGTGCCCACGAAGGACCAGTTGTGGGGGCTGCCCATGGCCGCGGCGTCGGGCGTGTAGCCGTATTTAAGGTCGTCGGGATAATTCTCGAAGTCGGGGTAATCGGGTCCGGCCTCCAACAACAGCACCGAGCGGTCTGCGTCTTCCGTCAGGCGGTTGGCGATGGCGCTGCCAGCGGACCCGGCGCCGATCACAATCACGTCGTACTTCAAATCAGGCACTCCTTGTGCGTCTAGATCAGATGAACGGCAGTGTAAGACGTTAGCCAAACGGGCGCAATCCCTCGATGTGGTAGTTTATTGGCCTCTATTTAGTCCGTAGGCGATTCAGACCATCAGGGAGGGGACCATCATGGCGACGCTGGAAGAATACGCGAATAAATACGAAACGGTGCGGTTCGAGCGCACCGACGGCATACTTCAGGTGACCTTTCACTCGGGAGACGGCAGCCTACTCTGGGGCGAGGCGTCACACCGGGAATTGGGCCACGCCTTCGCCGACATCGGCAGCGATGTTGAGAACAAGACCGTTATCCTGACCGGCGCCGGCGACGATTACTGCGCTGAATTCGAGCCCGGCCGGTCTTCCCGGAGGATGCCCAAGGACTGGGACAAGACTTTCTGGGAGGGCAAACGGCTGCTGCTGAACCTGTTGGACATCGAGGTGCCGGTCATCGGGGCAGTCAACGGCCCAGCGCTGATCCACGCGGAGATACCGGTGCTGTCGGACATAGTCCTAGCCTCAGAGACGGCCACGTTCCAGGACGGCCCCCACTTCCCCCGCGGGGTGGTGCCTGGGGACGGCGTCCACGTGGTCTGGCCCATGGTTCTGGGGAGCAACCGGGGCCGGTACTTCCTGCTGACCGGGCAGACCCTGTCGGCGCAAGAGGCGCTTGACTTGGGCGTGGTCGCCGAAGTGCTGCCGAAAGACCGGCTGCTGCCCCGCGCCTGGGAACTGGCCCGGATGATCGTCGAGCGTCCGCCGCTGACTGTGCGCTACAGCCGGGTGGCGATGACGCTAAACATAAAACGCCAGATGCAAGACATGCTCGGCTACGGGCTGATGCTGGAGGGTCTGGCCTACGTGGACAAATCCCTGTCGGAAGGGTAATTCGGCTAGGCCGGGCTCGTTCTCCGGCGCTGCCCAGCCACCGTTTTAAGAAATGCCCCAACTTGTAGTGCGACTAATATCCCTGTCATAACCGCAAATGGGAGCTGAAACCAGTTGGGGTCGGGGACCGTCCGGTGAAATGACATGGTGTAGTGGATATACAAGAAATAGGCGGTATGAAGAGCCACCGCATAAAAAATGGTATAGGCCCCGTAGTGCAGGAATTTCCATGCGCTGGCGCCCAACATCCGAACCGCCCAATCCGTTGAGGTCGCCATTAGGGGCAGAGCGATCAAGACGGCCATCAAACCCAATATATTGGCCATCCCGAACCCAGACTCCATGCGCACCGTTTGGTCTATAGCCGGGATGTATTGATACCCCATGAACTAGTAGAAATCCCACAGCACCCAGCCGTCGAGGATAATGATCGTGTGGAGGATCGCAAAGACCCCAAACCATATACCCAACTCGCGCCGGTACGGGAGAAGCATCCCGGCCCGCGGCCAAAATCTGGAAATCGGCCCCATCGCCAATCCCATGTAGAGCAATATCAGACTTCCGTCACCGACGGCACGCCCGAAGCGCATGTCTGATGACCACTGGGGGCGAGTGAGCCAAAATATATATATCAGGGCCGCGCCGATGAGCCCCACGATGAGGTTTCTGCCAATAAGCCCAGTCATAACATTCCCCCACAGGTCGCTCGCGCTCGCGATTATCGCCGCCGGTAATTGCGATGATCTTAAGCAGGGTGGGCGCCTCACAGGGCCGCCCGCGCCTATTATCTATACGGATAGAACAGCGTCCGCGGTTTTCTGAGCCTCCGAACCGCCGTGATCTCTTCCATAGAGCAAGGATGGGAATCCGCCCAATGGTCCGCTACGTATCTAAAAAGCGGAAACGTATCCATTCCATCCCTCGGCCGAGGTCTTGGCATCGGGCGGTTAGGATTAGACAGGAGAAACTACTAGATGAAATGGCGTAACATATTACATCGTACCAACTTGGTCCTAGGCCTCATATCCCTGGTGTTCGCTCTTTGGGCTGGTACGCATCTGCAACATCTGCTCGACGACGCAGGAAGCAGGCACTCCGGAGAAACAATAGTAGCGGTGATGTTGGCTTTGCCGGTTTTCGCGGCCGGCCGGTATGGGGCACGCCTTGGGAAAACCCGCTAGTCCGAACCAGGCCCCGGCGGGGTGTTTTCGAAACCTGCTCAAACGCTAATTGGCTTTCAACGATCGGAGGTTGAAGTGGCAGACCGAAAAGCAAGATATGACAGACGGCAAGGAGCGCGCGGGCGTCGTCAGCAAGGATCTCGCAAGGTGCGGCTGGGCAATCTGCGGCGCAGACTCCTCTTGGCTGCGGTGGGATTCACGGTAACAAGCTTAGCGGTGGTTGGTGTCGTGGTGTTCATGACCACAAGAAGCACGTTTGGAAAGATTCTACCGCCCACCGGTTTTTCCGCGGCCCACCTGGAATCATTACCCTTGCGGCAGATCAACACCCGGCCCAATTCAGCGACCCGGACCGGTTCGACATCCAGCGGAAAGAAGGACGCCACCTGGGCTTTGGGTTTGGTATCCACTTCTGTCTAGGGGCGGCGTTGGCCCGGATGGAAGCGCAGGCCGTAATCGGCTCGGTGGTGAGGCGGATGCCGGAATTGCGTCTGGAAGAAGCGGGATTAGAGTGGCGGAGTCATCCGGTTCTACGAGGTCTCAAGACCCTGCCTGTAGCGTTTTAACCGGCGCACAGTTCTCCGCCCGCGTGTATCGAGAAACGCGATTCAGTACGACCCAATGCAACAAGGAGGCCGCTGATGGCCTTGGACATCACCGCCGCCCAGGGCGCTATGACCGGCGCCCGGTACATCGAGAGCCTCAGGGACGGCCGCGAGGTCTGGCTGGACGGAAAGCGGATCGATGATGTTCCATCTCACCCGGCCTTCTCCGGGATAGTCAACGAGCTGGCCCGCATCTACGACCTACAGCACAGCGAAGAGTTCCGGGACGTTATGACCTTCGTCTCTCCCGAGTCGGGCAACCGTTGCAGCGTGTCTTGGCTGCTGGCCCGGTCGGCGGAAGACCTCAAGAGGAAGCGGCGAAATAGCGAGGTCTGGACCAGCCAGAGTTGGGGACAACTGGGCCGGGCGCCGGACGTGCTAGCGCCCTACATCATCTCCCTCTATAAATCACGGGAGAAGCTCAGCTCGGTTAAGCATCCCCACTGTGACTTCGGCGAGAACGTGGTGAACTACCACCGTTATTGCATGGAGAACGACCTTTTCCTGACCCACGCACTGGGCGACCCCCAGGTCGACCGCAGTGAGCAACCCCAGAACGAGCAGCGCGCCCAGCGGGAAGAGGACCTGGCGCTGCACGTGGTGGAGGAGACCCCGGAAGGGATCATCATCACCGGCGGCAAGCAGTTGGCCACCGCCGCGCCCATCAGCAACGAGACCTACGTTTCCCTATCGGCCACGTTCACGCAACGTTCGGACCCCAAGTTCGTCTTGGCTTTTTCCATACCCACGAACAGCGCCGGCATGAAGATTCTGTGCCGCGAGCCGGTTTCTCTTTGGAACGGCAGCTACGGACACCCCCTGGGCGTGCCCTACGACGAGCAGGACTGCATGCTGTTCTTCGAGAACGTGTTGGTGCCTTGGGACCGGGTTTTCATGCTCTATGAGTCAGGCCCGCTGCTCCGCAATTTCTCCGCTGGGATAAATTTCACCGAGTGGGGCAATCTCTGCCGGATACACGAGCGCATGAAGGTGATGACGGCGGTCGCAACCATGATCGCCGAGGCCATAGGCGTGCTGGACTACCGTGAGGTGTCGGCCAAGATCGGAGAGATGGTCACGTACACCGAGATGTGGGCTCACGCCATGGATGGTGTCGAGCACGGCGCCCACATGGAAGAGAGCGGAATCATGTCTCTGGGTTCCATGACCGGCATGAACATCTACTTCGCTCAGACCTCCGCCAGGATGGTCCAGATATTGCGGGAGGTCTCCGGTTCCGGCCTGATCATGCAGCCGAGCGAGAACGACCTGGTCAACCCGGAGTTGCGGCCCTACATAGACCGGTACATGAGGGGCAAAGGAGTCGACGCCGAGTATAAATCTCGGTTGTACCGCCTAGCCCACGACCTGGCGGTCTCATCCTCGGGTATGCGCCAAGAAGTGTACGAGTACTGGCACGGCGGCGACCCCAACCGGAACCGCATCAACCTGCTCCGGGGCTTCGATCAAAACGAGACCAGAAGCCGAATCGAGGACCTGATCTCCCGGCCCCTGCCGCACGGTTAGTGGCTCTCGAAGATCTCCTGAAACTCCGCGATCTTGGCCAAAAGCGCGTCCTTCTCTTTGGAGGTGGGGTTCCGCGGGTCTTTGGCCTTGGGGAACCGGCCGAGCTTGAGCATCGACGCCATGAGCAGCAGCCGGGCTTTGTTCGCGTCGAGGTTGCTGCCCGCGATGCTAAGGTCGTGCATGAATCCGGGCACTCTGCCACCTGGGTCAGAACGGCCCACCCGCACCACCGGCAGTCCGCTGTAGACGGCGATGGCCAGGGCTGCCATCTGAGAAGTCGACCCCAGACCGTAGGGGGAAGTCCCTTCGAGCACCAACCCATGGAGCTTGGGGGATTTCTCGTCTGGGTTACTTTGGTCAGACAGAGCCTTGGCGATACGAGCCAGGATGTCCACTTCTTGGTCGGGGTTGGTGCTGTCGTCCTCGCCCATGTATGAGGCGTGCTTGACGATGTTCACCCTGGGGATGGCAGTGGCCAGCAGCCCGCCGCCCGAGTCCTTGACCCTAACGCTTACCGGACTTGAGTCGCCGATGGTGTCGGTGAAGATCACGTCGGCCGGCAGCCGGGTCAGGTTCACGCCGGAGGTTGCGGTGTGCTTGTAATTGGGCCGGTACCAGATGGTCACGGGAGGCCCAACTGTCCCTAGGATTCCGCCGTGGCCGCCGGTTGCCTTGTAGTTGCCGGGCCGGTCGTCGGCCTTCTTGAATTCCCGGGCGGCGTAGATCCTCTCATCCTGCACGCCCACAACGCCCATGCCGGCTGACTGGCCCGACAGGATCACCTCCACGGCATCGACGATGTTGCGGTCGCCGTCGTTGGCCAACTGGCCGTGGGTGCGTTGAGAGGCGCAGGTGGTCATGGGGAGTTGGGTGTCGATGAGCAGATTGAGCCAGTAGGTGGTCTCTTCGACCGTCGGGCTGCCCTCCAGCCAGATGGCCCCGGCAAGGCCGGTCTGGGCCATGGTCCGCGCGACCGTGTTGGTGACCCGGGCTAGGTCCGAGTAGCGGGGACGACGGCTCATGGGGAAGGGTTGGTAGGCGAAGTAGTCCTCGCCGGGCTTCTCGCCTTGTTGGGTGTAACCGGCGGGGGGCAGGGCCCGGATAAACTCGAATTCGGCTTTGCGGTCCAGCAGGTTGACCTCACCATGCTCGTCCCGGCCGGAGATGCCGCGGTCGATGTCCGCGAACACCCAGGAAGCGTCGGGATAGAACGTCTGCCGTCCGCCGTACCCGATGGCTGGGTCGGTCATGTCTCCGGCTTCGAAGGGGACGCCAGTCCCGGACCCGTCATTGCGGCGGGCCATATAGGGCAGCAGGTAGGCGCCGTCTTCCGGGTGAAGTTCCACCTCGTAGTATTCTTGGCCGTTGTCCCAATAGACTTCCCGGCCGTCTTCTTCCATGGGATGGCCGCTGAATTTCTTGATCCGGACGGTGACCGGCTCGTACAGGGACTGGGCCACCAGATGGTCGAACCGCCCCGGCAGCGTTCTGTCACCGCCGTTGCGGCCCTTGTTGCTGGTGACCAATGACGGTGAGTTGGCGATGGTCGACGTGGGTCCGGAGAATACAGCAATCTTCGGTCTGGCCATGGCAGCCCCCCTGTGTGTTGATTGTTGGTTGAACCCGGCGGTACTAGACCGTGGGGCGTTGCAGCACGCTCTGGTCCACCTTGCGGAGTAAATGTTGGCCGTCGTTGCCGTCGCCCAGAAGCTGGCCGTTATCGACCATGATCTTGCCCCGCAGGATGACGGTGGTGGGCCAACCCTCCACCTCCCAGCCCTCCCAGGGGCTGAAGTCGCGGACGTGCAGGTCGGACATTGCCAACGCTTTCTTGACCGATGGGTCGATGATGGCGAAGTCGGCGTCGCTGCCCACGGCGATGGCGCCCTTCCGCGGGTACATGCCCAGGATCTTGGCTGCGTTGGAAGACGTGATGTCGGCGAAGCGCTCCAGGGACATGCCGCGTTTGACCACGGCTTCTGAGTAATTGACGCCCATGCGTATCTCGATGCCGATGTTGCCGCCACGCATGTCCTCGATGTTTCTGCCGGCGATCTTGTCCAGATAGGTGGTGAAACTGCTGTCGGTGGCGGTGAAGGCGAGGTCGTTCTTCATGATGCCGTCCCACAGGCTGACAGTGTCTTCTTCGCCCTTGAGGGAAGGATAGGTGTGGTACTTCATGCCGTCGTCTTCCCGGTAGTTTCGGGCATCGAAGGACAAGGCCAGGGTGAGGACTTCTCCGTAGACCGGCTGGCCGTTGCTGCGGCATTCGGCGATGACATCGACTCCGTCTTGAGCGGTCACGTGGACGAAGTACATGCCGGCGCCGGTGCGTTCGGCCATGCGGGTGACGTGCCTGAAAGCCAGGTCTTCCACCGCCTTGGAGTGGATCAGGTTGGCGTTGTACCAGTCCCATTGGTCCCGCTGTTGGGCCATGAGGTAGTTGTACATCACCAGCTCATCGTCCTCGCCGTGGACCGCCAGCATGCCGCCGTGGCGGGACACCTGCTCCATCAGGTCGTAGAGCCGCCCGGTCTCCAGGCGTCCGCCGGGAGTCAGGGTGCGGCCTTCGTTGCCGGGGGGACGGATGTCGGTGGTGAAGATCTTGACGCTGGGGAACCCCGCCGAGACCAGCTCGCCGAACCGGGCGATGGAGTCGGGGGTGTTGGAGTTGCGGTAGATGACGTGGGTGGCGTAATCGGTGTAGGCCTGGCCCTTCCAGACCGACATGAAGTCGTGGACACCTTGGGCCAGGTCGCCCTCGTTGTTCACCGGGGTGAAGTCGACCACCGTGGTGGTGCCGCCCCAGATGGCGCCCAGGGAGTGGACGGCGGGTCCGGCGTTGGGGGTCCCGGGGACCAGCTCCCGCAGGCCATCTTGCACGTTGGCCGCGGCGTGGGCGTGGGCTTCAACGCCGCCTGGGACCACTATCTTGCCGGCGACGTCGATGATTCTGACACCCTCGGCCAGTAGGATTCCGGGCATGGCCACCGCGGCGATCTTCTCGCCCTCCAGGCCGATGTCCCATTGGTCTACCCCGGCCGGGGTGACCACCGTGCCACCTTTGATAACTGTGTCAATCACTGGGCGACTCCTTTGTGAGTAGGTGTTCGTTTGGCGGACATTCTAGCATCTGGCCGGACTGCTGGTTCATGAAAGGATTACGCCTGTATTATGTCAGTATGTTCTCGTTTTACACATGATTTAGGAGATTTTTAGCAGTAACAGTATAATTAATGGCTAATTCGATCGATTCAGCCAAGTGGAAGAGGACGACAATGGGAAAGATCACTGTGAACGCGCCTGTTGAGACCGTGTTCGAGGCTGTAAGCGACCTGACCCGGCATGCCGATTGGGCTGCTCATGCGGTTTATATCACCGCCGAAACAGAGGGGCCGGTGGAGGTGGGGCATACCTATTCGTCTGGGAAACCGGGTAGCAAGTTGGACCGGCTCAGGGTGACCGAACTTGAGCCCAATGACCGGTTCGGTTTCCAGGTGGTTATGCCCAATGGATGGGAACTGGACTGGGCGATCAGCCTAAGGGCAAAGGGCGAGGGTACAGAGGTCGACCGGAAGGTCAAAGTAACCAGGATGCCCGTGTACATGAAACCTGCACTGCTGGCCATCGCGATGGTCGGTCCCATCTTCGAGAGAAAGATGGCCAAGAAGATGAAGGCCGATATAGAAGGCGACTAGCAGCCGGCCTACTGCCAGCTTTTGGCCTTGGGCAGGTTGTCCATGGCGGGCATAGGTTCCACGTGTTTGGTCACTATGTTCATAGTTCCGTCCCGGCGTGAGACCTCGCCCCGGATTATCAGCAACGGCTCCTTGATGATCTGACGGTACTTGGCGAATTCGCCGGGCCAGACCACCAATGGGATGTGGCCGAACTCGTCTTCCAACGTGAGAAAGACCGCCTTGGCCAGGGGACGCTGGCGGCGTATAACCAGCCCGGCCACGGTGACGATGTCGCCGTCGGCCTTGGACTCGATGTCGCGGCTGGATAGTATCCCCGGTCTCAGATAAGGCCGTGCCAGGGCCATCAGGTGGCCCTCTGGATATAGGCCCAAGATGCGGTATTCCTCGCCCATGGTCTCCCACTGGCTCTGCTCGGGCAGTTCCGCCATGTCCTGTTCCACGGGCAGGGGCAGAGGCTGCTGGGTGTTGATGGGCCGGTAACGCAGACCCACTTCCCACAACGCCTGCCGACGTCCTGTTTTCGCCCTGCTATTTTCGTACGTCTTTGCCGGTCCTGCCGTCTCGGCGGTCAATGCATCAAAGGCCCCGGCGGTTACCAGGTTCTCGATGGCTTCCCTTTGCAGGCCGGTGCGTTCCATGGCGTCGGCCAGGCTCTTGAACCGGCCGCCCTTATCCCTGGCCGCCACCGCCTGAGACGCCGCGGTATCTCCCATCCCACGAACGTAGCGCAGCCCCAGCAAGACCGACTCGTTCCTAATGATGCATTTCTCCCGGCTGTGGTTGATGTCGGGATTCAAGATGGTGATGCCGTGGCGCTTGGCGTCTTCCTTCAGGGTCTCGGTGTTGTAGAAACCCATGGGCTGCTGGTTGAAGACGGCGACGTAAAATTCCAGGGGGTAGTAATACTTGAGCCAGGCCATGTGGTAGGCCGTCGCGCCAAAGGCGAAGGCGTGAGACTCGGGGAACATGTAGTGACCGTTGAACTTCTTGAATATCTTTTGGGCGGCGTCCTCGGAAACGCCCAACTCGGCGGCCCCCTCCCGGAACTTCTCCCAGTAGTGCTGGATCATGAGGTCGTTGTTGCGTTTTCCGAAGGCCCGGCGCAGTTGGTCGGCCTCCAGCCCCGTGAAGCCGGCCACGTCCATTGCCACCTGGTTCACCTGGTCCTGGAACAGGATGATGCCCAGGGTCCGCTCCAAGGCCCGCTGCTCCAGGGGGTGGTCGTAGTCCCAGGAGATGCCCTCGGAGCGGCGTTGGATGAACTGGGTAACGCCATCGTTCACGCCCACGCCGGGCCGCACCGCGCCCACCTCATAGGCCATGTCGGTCAGGTTCCAGGGCTTGATGCGGGGCACGGTCTGCATCTGGGCGGCCGACTCCACCTGGAAGATGCCGATGGTGTCGGCCCGGTGCATGCTCTCGTAGACGGCCCGGTCGTTAAAGTCGATGCGGCTCAGGTCGATGTAGTTGCCTTTCCGCTCCTCGATCAAAAGTAGGCATTCTTGCATCTGGGAGAGGGCGCCCAGGGCCAGGAAGTCGATCTTCACGAACCCGGCCTGGTCGATGCTGTCCTTGTCCCAGTGGCAGATGTAGCGTTCGGCGATGGCCGCCTGCTGCACCGGCACGGTGTCAATGAGGGGGGACGAGCTGATGATCATGCCGCCGGGGTGCTGGGCCAGGTACTTGGGGAAGCCGTCCAACTGGGCCGACATCTCGATCAGGTTGCGCCAGCCCGGCGCGTCGACCTTGTCCCGAAACTCGGGCAGTTGAAGCATCTCCAGCTCCAGTTCCTTGGCATCGTGGGAGTCGACCCGCTTGGCCAGCTTGTCCATGTCCTGGGCGGGCAGGCCCAAGGCTTTGCCCAGGTCCCGGATGGCGCCCTTCATCTGGTAGGTGCTGATCATGCCGGTTAAGGCGGCCCGGTCCCAACCCCACTTCCGGTGAACTCTCACGATCAGTTCCTCCCGGATGTTGCGGGGGAAGTCCAGGTCGATGTCGGGGACCGAGCCCAGGTCGTCGGACAGGAACCGGTCCAGGGACAGGTTGTATTCCAGGGGGTCGATGTGGGAGAGGCCGATCAGGTAGCCCACCAGCATGGCCACCGACGAGCCCCGGCCCCTTCCCGGAGGACGTTCCTCCAGGGGTATCTCGGCATCGCTCAGGCCCATCTCGATCATGATTTCCCGGGCCATCTGGATGATCTCGTAGTAGATCAGGAAGAACCCGGCCAGGTCGTGTTTCCCGATCAGCCGGAGCTCTTCTTGTAAACGGTCTTCGACCTTCTGGTTCACTCCGCCGTAGCGGCGCTCGGCGGCCTGGCGGCACAGGTCTTCCAGGTGGCTCTGGGGGGTGGCGCCTTCGGGGACGGGGTAGTCCGGGAACCGGTAGGCCAGGTCTTTGGTCAGGTCGAAGGAACAGCGCTCGGCGATGAGCAGGGTGTTCTTGATGGCCTCGGGGCACCGGGAGAACATGGCGGCCATCTCGCCGGAAGATTTGAGATAAAACTGGTTGTTGGCCCGGCGTTCTTTGTGGGTCTCCTCCAAGCTGAGGTTGTTCTTGATCGAGACCAGGGCGTCCTGCAGCCGGTGGCGTTCCGGCACGTGGTAGTGGACGTTGTTGGTGGCAACCGTGGGAACGCCCAGCTTCTTGGCCAGGTCGACGAGCCGCCGGTTGCGGCTGGTGTCGCCCTGCACCAGGTTCTGCTGCAATTCCACGAACACGTTGTCAGCGCCGAACCAGTCCAGGTACTGCTTGAGTTGGGTCTCGGCCTCGGCGAAGCGGCCTTCAACCAAGAGGCTGGGCAGCCGCCCCGTGCGGCAGCCGGTCAGCAGGATCAGGCCGTCGAGGTCGTCGGGCAGGTACTTCAGGTCCAGGGCGGGGTTCCTGCGGTCTGAGGCGACGTATGAATATGAGATGAGGTTGGAAAGCTGGCTGTAGCCCCCCTGGTTCTCGGCCAGGAAAGTCAGATGGGAGTTTTCTTTGCCGTCAGCCCCGTCTTTGATAGTCATCTCCACGCCGGTGATCGCCTGCATCTCCAGGGTCTTTGCCACCTGGGCGAAATGCATGGCCCCGCAAAGATTGTCATGGTCGGTCAAGGCCAGCGCACGCAACCCCAGGTCGCGGGCGCGCACCAGCAGGTCCTCCACGGAGGAGGCCCCCTCCTGGAAGGAATAGTTACTGTGGCAATGGAGTTCGGCGTACATGAAATAGCTGTCAGCTATCAGCGGTCAGCTATCAGCTTTTTTGGGTTGGTTAGCATGGTTTATATCTCTGGGGTGTTGGTTGTTAGGGGGCGAAATCCCCCTAGCCCCCTTTATGAAAGGGGGGACTTGTGTCATTTGTTAGTGGGATGACAGTGATGGATAAACATAATTTCCCAGTTCTTTAAGAAGCGCACTAGAGAAAGCTACCAACTGACTAGGTCACCCCCCTTTCGTAAAGGGGGGCAGGGGGGATTTCAGCGCCTCCTCCACAACCCAAATAACGGAATCCAAGTCATCTACCACCTGCCGGTTAGTAAACCGGAGTACTCGCAAACCTTGGCTTTTCAGTGACTCATCCCGGATGGCATCGTTCTGAAAATTGATCTGGTCTTGATGCTGAGAACCATCCACTTCCACCATCAATCTGGCTGCAGGGGCGTAAAAATCCACGGCATAGCTCCCTATAGGTTTCTGACGGTAGAACTGCACACTATGAAGTTGCTTCCTACGTAACCTTGACCAAAGCAGACGCTCACATTCGGTCATTCCTGAGCGCAAGTACCGGCTGATTGGCTTTAAAACACTTCTGTATCTGAGCACCTCACCCCCCCTTCTGCCAATACCAACTCCCGTTCAACTGGTCCCTAAATATGGTCAGGCGGCGGTCATTCTGCGTTGTTACCTGGTAGTAGCGGCGGGAGATGGGGCGTTCTCGCCACCATTCGTCATCCACCTGCCCTAGGTCGTTGATGGCGGTGATGGACAGGCGGGGGATTGGGACTTCTTGCGCCGGCCGGCGGGAGGAGCGGGTTGGGCGGTTGGAGATGGTGGGCGGCAATGAGACGGAGACCGGTCTCTCCATCCTGTCCTCGGCGACCTCTATGGGCACCGGCAGGTTCAGCGAGCGGAACTGCAGGCTCTGGCTCACAGCCCCAGGGGTTGCGGCACCGGTTTTCGCGGCCTCGGGTTCTATGGATCGAAGGGGACCAGCGCCTGGCGTCTTTCTGGTATGCGCGACCACGGCTCTATCTCCTTCATCTGGTAGATGGGCGGTTTGCCGCCCAACAGGGCCTCCAACTGACGCATCATCTCCTTCAACTGTTCCTGCTTGCGGACGTCCGAGAAGAGGTTGGTCTGGATGCCCGACTCGCCGGTGAACCCGGCCAGGGTGAGTTTCATGTCTTCCAGCGGTCCGGGCAGGGTCACACTGTCCAACCGGCTTTTCAGGGCGAACAGGGCCCGGTCTCTGCTGCCCAACGCCTCCTTGAACCCGAAACGTTTCACCCAGGGCGGCAGCCGGTACACCCGGCTTTCGATGGTGGCGGTGCGGACGTAACGGCCGCAGATCTCCGGCCGGGCAAAGGCGCGGCCCAACAGTGTGCTCAGGCCCGTCAGGATGGGGGTCCAGGTGATGGTGGGCGATGGGAAGGTCAGTGACTCTTCCACTACCTGTTGCGTCCGGTGGGGAGTTAGCGGGCTGTTGTCCACTCCGCCGGCCAGCAGCCAGGCCCGGCGCCCCGCAGCCCCCAACTGGGCCTGGACCGCGCCTTCCGGCAGGGCCGACAGTTGGTCCAGCGTGTGGATGCCAAAGCGGTGCAGCCGGGTCTTGTTGGCCCATGAAAGGGGCAACAGACCGATGGACAGTCCGTTCAGAAAAGCGGCCATGCCCGCGGAATCTCGGGGCACCCTGGTGGCTCGCCCGCCTTTGGTGGTCACCGCGGCGACGTAGGCCGGGAATTTGCCCCCCGCCACGCCGACCCGGGGGTTGAATTCCGCGGGCGCCGCCTCGAGCAGCGACGCAATCATCCGCGCCTCTCCCCCGTACATCAGCTCCAGCCCTTCCAGACCCACGTAGGCGCAACCGAGCCCGTCCCTTTCCACCACCGGACTCCGCTGTTCCAGGGCCTTGATCAGTTTGTCGAAGGTCCCGTTGTAGTAGGGGGCGTCGGCCTGGATCAGGGAGGCGTCTTTGCACCGGGCCATGGCCTCGGCCAGGGGCATACCGGCGGTCACTCCACGGGCCTCCGCCGAGCTGTCCAGCACTAGGTCCTTGGAGCCGTAACTCTCGGTGATGATCACGGGTTTTCCCCGCAATTGGGGATAGCGGCGCACCTCGGCTTTAACCGGGAGATGGGTGACTAACATGCAGGCTATGGAACGGTCTGTCATAGTGGTGATGTTCTGATTTTGAGGCTGGTTACAGCCCTTATTTGAGGCTATTTCCGGGTCGGGCACGGATTGTATAGAACGTATGTACGGCATAACAATGACCGCAAGTCACTATCTTCAAATTTTGATTAAACAAAGTCTAAAACGAGAATTTGAACTGGCGACTTTGAGAGCAAGAACCGGATAGAACCGCCCAAGAGATTGGGGTATTCTGGTGACGTCAGAGAAACTGAATCAGCGCCTGGACAGGAATAGCAGGAAACACGATGGAGCAATGGCCCGCAGACCTCAGCCCGCAAGCATTGGCCAAATGGGTGGAAGCGCATTTCCAGGGCACTTTGATGGGCCATCTGGGGATGCAGGTCATCGAGGTAAGCAAAGAACGGGCGCTGGTTGAACTGCCGTTCCATCCGGGCATCGCCACACCCTCGGGCCACGTCCACGCCGGGAGCATGGTGTCCCTGGCCGACACATCGGCCACCTTCGCCGCGATGGCGGTTTCCGGGCGGGCGGTGGCAGTGATCGATATGCCGGTGGCGGTGAGCATCTCAACCCAGATCGTGGGCAATGTCCAAGAGGGCACGATCCGGTCTGAAAGCACGGTGGCCCATCCAGGCCGCACCCTGATAGCGGTGACCACTCGTATCACCGCGGACGGCGGCAGGCTGCTGGCCCTGGTCAACTCAAGTCATTTCATCCGGCAGCCGGACCCGCACAGCGGGCTTAAGGAATGAATATGGTTGCAACAACTGACAAAAGCGCAATTGAGCCTGATCCCGGGGGGAAAAACACCGGGGGGAAAAACACCGGCGATGCCGGCAAGATGTGGGAGGCGGTCCAGACCCGGGACTCCAGGGCCGACGGGCGATTCGTGTACGGGGTCAGTTCCACCGGCATCTATTGCCGGCCCACCTGCCCCAGCCGCCGACCTGCGCCCCACCGCGTCGCATTCTTCGACTGGGCCATCGAGGCCGAGGCCGCCGGATTCAGGGCCTGCAAACGCTGCCTGCCAGCCCAAGAAACCCCCAGCACCGGTCTGGTGCGCAAGGTCTGCAAGTACATCCAAGAGCGGTCGGACGAATCGGGTTCTGTGCCCACCCTGGCCGAACTTGGCCGGGCGGCCGGAAGCAGCCCCTCGCACCTGCAGAGGGTGTTCAAAGAGACCACCGGAGTCACGCCGCGACAGTATGCGTCGGCCTGGCGTTTGGACCGGTTCAAGGCCATGATCAAAGACGGGCAAGACATCTCAACAGCGCTCTATGAAGCCGGGTTCGGCTCGTCCAGCAGACTGTACGAGACATCGGAAGAGCATCTGGGCATGAGCCCCGGCGTCTATCGCAAGGGAGGAAAGGGCATGGATATCTATCACACAGTGGTGGCATGCCCCATGGGGCGGCTGTTAGTGGCGGCCACCGACAAGGGTGTCTGCTCGGTGAAACTGGGCGGCTCCGACCCAGAGTTGGAAGAGGACCTCCAGGCTGAATTTCCGTCGGCCACCCACCGGCAAGACGGCGGGAATCTAGCCATCTGGACCGCCGAGATACTGTCCTACCTGGACGGGGAGAAGACCGGCCTGGACCTGCCTCTGGACATCCAAGCAACTGCATTTCGGCAGCAGGTATGGCAGATGCTACGGACGATCCCCTACGGCGAGACCCGCACCTACCAGCAGGTGGCCCAGTCGTTGGGCAAAGACGACGCTACCCGGGCGGTGGGCACAGCCTGCGGGGCCAATCCGGTGGCGCTGGTCATACCCTGCCACCGGGTGCTGCGCAAGGACGGCGGCCTGGGCGGCTACCGGTGGGGGCTGGAGCGGAAGAAGTCGCTGTTGGAGATGGAGCACGCGGTAGATTGACCGCCAAGGGCAACCACCCGGAGAGCCATAATCGTCGATTAGACGTATAATCTATCGGTCTGGCCTGTAACCCCCGTAACAAACCGCGACCGGCCGGATAGAACCTACTGGGAACAGGTAGATTTGCCAAGCTCTGTTCTTAAACCAATCTTTTCGCCGGTCTTTTCACTGTTGACGGCCCGGCGCGCCCTGCTTATTGCCGTGGCCGGGTTCTTTCTTGTTGTGTTGCTGACAGCTTCCGGCGTGACCGCCGCCGGGGGGGACATCGAGGTTATCGACACCGGCGAAGAGGTCGATTTCCCAGGCCACGTGGACCTTTCTGTAACCGCCGAAGGAGATTCCGACATCGTGGAGGTGCGGCTCTTCTACCGCACCGTTGGCAGCCGCATCTGGGCTTACGCTTACCCTGAATTCGTCCCCGACAACCGGGTCACCGCCCGCCTGAACCTCACTGGAGAGGTCTCGGCCTATCTGCCGCCTGGCACCGAGATCGAGTACTACTACGAGATCACGGACGCTCTGGGCAACATCCTCCGCACTGAACCCACCGTTTTGGAATACGAGGACACCCGGTTCGACTGGGAAGAGGTCAAGGTTGGGCCGCTCACGCTTCGTTACTACGACCAGTCCGATCTGAGAGTCAGGGGAGTGGTCCGGAGTTTGGAATCTGACCTGGCGCGCCTCCAAACTCTTCTTCAGCTAGAAATTCCGGACGAGATCAAGGGCGTGATCTACGCCCGGCGCGCCCACACCCTGGACGCCTTCCCTCAGCAGAGCCGCACCACCACCGAGCAGCAGCTATTCCAGGGATTCGCCTTCCCGGAACGAAGTCTATTTCTTGGTTTGGGGATGGACCGCGGCATGATAGTCCATGAGTCCGCCCATTTGATGCTGGGACAGGCGATGGGCGAGCGCGCTTTGTCGACGCCTGCCTGGCTGGACGAGGGGTTCGCCAGCTATATGGATCCGTCAGTGAAGATATTCAGCGGGGATAGCCTCAGCTCCCGGACGAACCCGCTCCGGGCCATGGGCACCGTGACCGGCACGCCCCACAGCATCGGCATTTTTTATCAGAAGTCATTGAGCGTGGTGGCTTTCTTGATCGACGAATTCGGCGAGCCCAACTTCCAGAGCTTCATCGGCCAACTTAGCGGGGGCAGCACCGTGGACGCTTCTTTGACCAACGTGTACGGGTTCAACGTAGACGGCTTGGACGCCCGCTGGGCGGGTCAATCAACAGTCTCTGAGCCCCCTGCTCCTTCTGCTCCGGAACGCACCAACCCTGACGGCGGTCCCTCGGCCATCTTGTTCTTCAATAGCTGGCTCCTGGGCGGCCTGGTGATCTTGGTCTTGGCGGCGGTGTCCATCCAGTTCGTGGCCTCCAAGCTCCGTCCGGCCCGCAACCCGGAGGAGGGCCTACAGCCCTGGGAGGATCCGTACCTCTGGGACGACAGGGAAGACGAAGGGCCCTCCTGACGCGGGGCGCGGCTGATTCTTCAGCCTAGGACCATTAATGACCACTAACCAAGACCAGATAACCGTGCTGCAAGAAAAGTTACGGTCGGCGCACCAGGCAGTGATGAACTCCATCGACGGCGTCGCCGAGGCCGAGATTCGCCAGGTCCCAGCCCCCGGTGAATGGACCGTGGCCCAGTTGCTGGCCCACATCGCCGAGATCCAGTATTTCTGGATGGAAAAGGCGGTCTTGATCGCCCAGGAAGACGACCCCAACATCACCCGCAGCGACGTCGAGAACGACCGTCGGGCGGCTGCGGTGGGGGACCATGCCGGCGACTCGCTGGACTTGCTGATACAAAGCCTGGCCGCCGCCAACGAGTCCGCCGTCACAGCCACCGGAGAGATCGCCCCTGAGAACCTGGCCATCCTTGGCCACCGGGGCGAGAACAATCCGATCACGGTGGAGGGTGTGGTCCGATTCCTAGCCCAACATGTGGAAGAACACGCCCACCAGGTGAGTGAATCCTGGCGGTTGATCAGCCAGTAACCGCCTGTCTAGGCATATGTGAATCTGCGATAGGGGCTATGTTATCCTTTCGACTATGAAACTAAAACTTCTCCTGGCGATTTTCGCCGTCTCGATCACCCTGGCGGCTTGTGTTTTAGAAACACCGAGCCCCGCTCCCACTGATATTCCACCGACGGCGGTCTCGGCCCCGACCTTGCCGGTCCAATCCGGAACGGCGACCGCCAGCCAGCCGGTCAAGCAATTCGTGGACGTGGGTGGCTCCCGAATCGCCCAGTACTCCAACGTGCCTCCAGTGATGATAGACACGTCGGCCCAGTACACCGCTGTTATGAGGACCAACCTGGGCAACATGGCGATCGAGTTGTTCGCGTCCCAAGCCCCGGTCACTGTAAACAACTTCATCTTCCTAGCCAATGACGGGTTCTATGACGGGGTGATCTTTCACCGTGTCATACCGTCTTTCATGATCCAAGGCGGCGACCCTCTCGGCAGGGGAACGGGCGGCTCCGGCTACAAGTTCCAAGACGAGTTCGTGGCGAGCTTGACCTTCGACCAGCCAGGGAAACTGGCCATGGCCAACTCGGGCCCAGCCACCAACGGCAGTCAGTTCTTTGTGACTACCGTGCCGACGCCCCACCTGAATGGGAAGCACACTATCTTTGGGCAGATCACCGAAGGGCAGGACGTAGCGAACGCCATTTCGATGGCCGATACCAGCGGACCCGCCAACATGCCGGTGACTCCGATAATCATCCTGGGGATTGACATCACAAAGAACCCGTGATCATTATCTGGCGATAATCCAAGCTATTCATTCGCGCCCCCGGAAGACTTCTATCAAGACTTTTATCTAAGGCTTCGATCCAAGTCCATACGCGAAGTCTTCACGCGAAGTCCTCACCCTAGGTGCGCGCCAATCCAAGGAGACTCTTTTGTCCTTCGAGTACATAATCTACGAGGGGAAGGGGCCGATCGCTTATATCACCCTGAACCGCCCGGAGAAGCTGAACGCCCTGAACGCCGGTCTGATGACCGAGTTTAGGGAAGCGGTGGGGGTGGTGGATGCGGACACAGAAATTCGGGCGCTGATCATAACCGGAGCGGGCCGGGCCTTCTCCAGTG
>Ga0066376_10000476_pt1 | contig 37198 bp, 41 predicted proteins | sample Knorr_S15_td_Bot_FD_77009 | JGI IMG/M metagenome (GOLD analysis project Ga0066376, IMG submission 77009) | Marine microbial communities from Southern Atlantic Ocean transect - Knorr_S15_td_Bottom_ad_5009_LV_A | ecosystem: Environmental > Aquatic > Marine > Oceanic | place: Southern Atlantic... | reverse complement strand
TAAATAGTTCAGGTGATCTGAAAGCTAAGATCAGCGGCGCGATAATGGGCAGAGATATAGCCAAAATTATCGCACCAAAGACGCCGCCAAATGCCGATACCGTGAAAGCTGCGCCAAAGGCACGACCGGCTTGGCCTTGCCGTGCCAAGGGATTCCCATCAAGAACTGTCGCTTGTGAGGCCGCTGTTCCAGGAATGCCCAACATCACCGATGCAATGGTGTCACTGGTTGTCGTCACGGTCCATAATCCCAACAACAAAGCCATTGCCGGAACGGGGTCCATGCCAAAGGTAAAGGGCAAGAGCATCACAAGACCGATGATGCCACCCAGGCCAGGAATTGCGCCAATCCACATGCCGAGCAATACCCCAAGCATCAGAAAGCCAATCGACGGCCATTCAAATACCAGTTGGAGACCGGTCCATAAGGCTTCTAACATGATGTGCTGTTCCCCGGTTATTCAATTTTATGCAGCATAATAATGGTGGCTAATATATATTTGGTGACAAATAATGTCGACAATGATGATTTAAAATAATTATGCAAAAATAAATCTGTGGGGCGCTGTGTCGGAAATTGAAAATTTAGAAAACTATTGGATGCCTTATACCGCAAATGCCGGGTTTAAAGCTGATCCGCGCATGATCGAAAGCGCCGATGGCATGTATTATCGAGATCGTGACGGCAGGCAAATTTTGGATAGCTGCGCGGGTCTTTATACCCATGCGGCGGGTCATGGTCATCCGGCCGTCGTTGCCGCCATCGAAGAGCAGCTGCACAAATTAGATTACGCCATGGCTTTTCAGTTTGGCCATCCCGGCGCGTTTGAACTTGCTCACAAAATCGCTGGTCTCACACCCGGCAATCTGAACAAGGTTTTTTTCGCCAATTCAGGATCGGAGGCAGTTGAGACCTCTCTCAAAATGGCGCTCAACTATCATGCCGCCCGAGGCGAGCACCAGCGCACACGCTTTGTCGGCCGGGAGAAAGGCTATCACGGTGTGAATTTTGGCGGCCTGTCGGTCGGCGGTATCGCGCGCAATAAAAATGGCTTCGGTGCCGGGCTGCCTCATGTTCATCACATGCGCAACGCGTATCTGCCGGAGAGCCGCTTTACCAAAGGCCAGCCCGAAGAAGGCGCGGAGCTTGCGGATGATTTGTTGCAGATCGTGGATACCTATGGCGGCGATACCATTGCCGCCTGTATCGTCGAGCCGATAGCGGGCTCGGCCGGCATATTTGTGCCGCCCAAAGGCTATCTTCAACGCCTCCGGGAGATTTGCGATGCGCATGGCATTCTATTGATATTTGATGAGGTGATCTGTGGTTTTGGCCGCACCGGCGCAGCTTTCGCCGCTCAGTCTTTTGAGACCACGCCCGATATCATCACCATGGCAAAGGCTTTGACCAATGGCACGATCCCGATGGGAGCCGTCGCTTGCGACACCAAAATATATGACGCCATTGCTGAGGGTAAGGATGATAAAACCGTCGAGATGTTCCACGGCTATACCTATTCCGGCCATCCCGTCGCCTGCGCCGCTGGCCTTGCCGCGCTGGATGTTTATCAAAGCGAAAAGCTGTTCGAGCGCGCCAAAAAGCTGTCAGGCACCTTTTTAGATTTGGTGTTTGGTTTGAGAGACCTCAACATAGTTCGAGATATCCGCGGCTATGGCATGCTGGCGGGCATTGATCTCGAACCCAACGGCGCCGCCGGCGAGCGCGGTTACCAGCTCATGCACAATTGTTTCAAAGAAGGCCTGGTTCTCAGGACCAGCGGAGATACCTTCGTATTGGCCCCGGCGCTCATCGCCGAAGAAGCCCAGCTTGAAGAAATGATCAGCATCATTCGAAAAGCGCTCGCACTGTAGCTCACCTAATCGGCATCCAACTCGGGATAGTGCCGGAAGACGCCCATTTCGTTGAAGTCGATACGGCGGTCGGAGGACAAATACGCGGCGGTGTTGGGCTGCTCGGCGACTTTGTCTCGGAGCGCGATCATTTTTGGGTAGGTGGCTTCGACTTTTGCCAAGGCGTTGGGGAAGGCGTAGCGGAGACCTTCGACCATTTGAAACATCGAGAGATCAGGATAGGTGAGGGCATCGCCGATCATCCAGCCTGACTCAGATGCATTATTGGTAATGACTTGTTCGTAATAGCCCATGTGTTTGGGAATGCGATGCTCAATGAAATTAGCGGCGCGCTTTTTAGACTCCTCAATCTGATCTTCGTAATAAAGCGCGCTCGCGACTGCATGGTGGGTGTCGTGCACCTCCATCAAGAGATCTGTGACGGTGAGCTGAATTTGATGAGCGAAAATCCGGCCGGCTTCGTCTTTGGGCGCAAGGCCGATTTTAGGCGCCACATAATTGAGAATGTTGGCGGCTTGCGCGATCATGAGATTGTTGTTTTCTGGATCTTTCAAAAAAGGCGGCGCGAAGGGTGGGTACTCTTGCGTTGTGTCCTGTAATATCTCGAGAATCGCCGCCCGGTTGTCTTCTTGGTCACCCGGAAGGCGCGCGACATCGATATAGTCGGCACCAGCCTCTTCCAAGGCGAGGCGCACAACTTCGCCCCGGCCTTGGATCATCGGCCAGTAGTAAAACTCGAAAGCCACTAGCCGAGGCTCGCTAAATCCGCCAATACCTCATCTGGATGCTCTGCCGGTATGACCGTTTCGTAGGCCTTTGCCACTGTGCTGTCTGGCCCGATCAACACCGATACACGCGTCGCATTGCCCTTTTCAGAGGTAACGACGCCGTAAGCCGAGGAGGCAGATTTGTCTCCATCGGTCAGCAGATCATACGGAAAATCGAATTTATCTTTGAACGCCTTATTGTCGGCATTGGAATCAAAGCTGACACCGAGAATTACGCAATTTTTGTCTTTGAAGTCTTGGATTCGATCACGGAACCCATTGCCTTCGATGGTTCAGCCCGGGGTATCGGCTTTGGGATACCACCACATCAGAACATATTGTCCTGAAAAATCACCAAGCGACACGTTTGCGCCGTCTTGGTTGGTAAATGAAAAGGCCGGGGCCTGGTCTCCTGTAGCAATCATGGTTTTATTCCACCTCGTTACTTTTGCCAAAATCCAAAATAAAAATCTCGTCAAGTGAGCTTAACGCGGCGTTTCCCGATGTAAAGCGCGTGGTGGTGGTTGGCCGAAAAAATCTTCAAAATCCAGTTGACTCTCACACCGGCCTTTGTATGATATGTTTAAATAATAAAACGTTGTTTCATATATAAAACAACAGTGCATGGATAATTGGCCATATGACAGCGGAGGGAACCTTGGATTATAACCCCCATTTAGCATCTCAAAATGAAGACGGTTCGGACGCCAATCATGCTGCCGGAAAAGGCAAAATCGAAAAGCCTGACGAGGTTGAAAACATTATCAACCAAACTCGGTCCGCCTCACCGACCGAGCAGGAAAATAAACTCGGCGATGCGTTAACGGAAATCTTTGATGCAGATATTGACCAGCTTTCGGATGTTGTGGCCAAGCTCAATGACATGGGCGTCACGGATTTTGAAGGTGTGGCCTGGACCGAAGAAAGCTTTCAAGTCGAAATGAAAAGGCTCGGCGCTTAAAACCATGACTGATGAAGCAGCAAATATTCGCATTGAATATCGCGGCGTCGGTAAGCAGTTCGCTAACCGCCAAGCCACCGGTGATCACGATCAGTTTATTGTCGCTGTGAAAGAAGTCGATTTGGCGGTACGCGATGGCGAGGTGGTGTCGCTGATTGGACCAAGTGGTTGCGGTAAGAGTACGCTATTGAATATGGGTTCAGGCCTGTATCAGCCGAGTGCAGGTGAAGTGTTTGTCGATCAGGAAAAAGTCGACAAGCCAAACTCGCATGTTGGTTTTATGCTGCAGAAGGATTTACTGCTGGCGTGGCGGACCATTCGTAAAAATGTTGAGTTCGGCATTGAGATTCAAGGTGTGCCGGCAAAGGAACGCCACGAGCGGTCATCAGAATTATTGGAAAAATGCCGCTTAACCGGTTTCGAAGAACATTACCCTCATCAGCTTTCAGGCGGCATGTGTCAACGCGCAGCGCTCGCCCGAACGCTCGCGGCGGACCCCAAAGTGCTGCTTATGGACGAGCCTTTTTCAGCTCTCGATGCGCAAACCAAGATGATTTTGCAGCAGGATTTGGCTGAAACTCTCGCGTCCGAAAAGAAGACGGCTTTGTTTATTACCCATGATCTCACGGAATCAGTCGCTTTGTCTGACCGTGTTTTTGTGATGAGCCAGCGTCCCGGCACGATTATCGAAGAAATTATAATCGATTTGCCGCACCGGGATAACCCCATGGCTCGGCGTCACGATCTGCAAAAAGAAGTCGGCGAGTACACTGCTCGCTTGATGGATTTGCTGCATGTCGGTGAGTTGGCGTCCACAGTAGAAATTTAATTATTTGGGAACACTTGAACAATTTTTTATTGGAGGTACTAAAATGATACAACGAATTAAATTACTTAAATTTTTAGCTGTCCCGGTTTTGGTCGCAGGCACGCTAATGGCGACTGCACCGGTTCAAAAAGCAGTTGCTCAAGACGTTACTTATCTCTTGCCGGCTCCTGGCTTCTTGCCAGCGTTTGCACCATGGATGTTGGCTCTCGGTAAAGGCTATTACAAAGCCGAAGGCTTGAACGTGAAATTTCAAACCGTTAAAGGTGGCGTTGATGTTGCAAAGCAAATTGGCGCAGGTAACGCTATTATCGGTGGCGGTATTGGTGATACGCCGATTATCGTGCGGCCGAATGGAATTCCTGTAAAAGCTGTGGCCGTTCTTGGCGGCGGTTCTCTGATGCACCTCACCGTGGCTGCAGACGCTGGCATTAATAAACTCAGTGACCTTAAAGGCAAAACGATTACTTCTTTGTCGCTGCAAGATACGACGTATTATGCATTGCTTGGTATGCTCGCAAGCGCTGGTTTGACCAAACACGATATTATATCGCAGCCTGCAGGCCCGGTTGGCGTGTGGAAACTATTTATGGCTGGTAAATCCCAAGCTATGGCGAGTGTTGCCGACTGGACGGCGCTGGTTCAAAGCATGGGTAAAAAGGTCAAAATTTTCCCAGCCGACAAATACTTCAAAAGCATGGCACAGGCAATCCTGTCTTCTGACAAAGCCATCAAAGAAAAACCAGAACTTATCAGGAAATTGGTGCGTGCGACCCTGCTTGGTCTCAATGACATAATGACCAATCCAAAGGCTGCCGCCAAAGCATACACGGGAATCGTGAAAAGACATGCCGGCAAGGAAAAGTATATCGAGAACACCTTTAATCTGTTCATCAAATATACCTATTCTGGTCAAAAAACCATCGGTGCCATGGATGAAGCCCGTTTGGCTGGACTACAAAAATTCTATCTCGAACAAGGCATTATTCGCAAGGCAACCCCGGTCAAAGATCTCTATACCAACCAATTTGTAAATTAGATTGATGGAAAATGGAGGAGTCTGTTTGAGGGCTCCTCCAACTTCCTCAGAATTGAAATAAAGTAGGCTCAATTGGAAGATTTTGGTGATGACATGATGTTGACGGTCATACTACGTCATGATCAAAGCCAACCATTGGATGAGTTTCAGGCAAAATTGGATGCTGCAGGATGGTGGGAGAACTTTCCGCCCGAAGGTGTGGAAATAGTTTCTTGGAATGTGGTGATGACGATTGGCCAGATTGTCACCCTGCGTCTGCCACCGAATAAGCTAAATGCGGTCAATGTAGAACTCGAACGGTCTGCGTGGGGTGTGTTTAAAACTGAATGTTACCCCACCTATGATTTTGTCAACGTGCGAGAAAGACTGGCGCGCCAGGCTAAAGAAAAAAGTGCGGATTAGGATCGAGCGATGAAAGAGCATGAGTATATCAACAGTGCTGCCGGTGGGAGCAATATCGGCCGCTTGCCGCACAATGGCTTGTATCTCAATCCTCATCAGTTGAGGGATCATGAGCCGACCACTTATGAAAATATTTTGGCGGACGCTATTGAGCGCGCCTATGCAGCCGGCATTCATGATTTGGATAAACTTGTGGCTTCGTTAAATGATCAGCATTGTCTCGACCCCGATGGCAATGCCTGGACCGAAGACAGCTTTGTCAAAATTCTCCGCGAGCTTGGAGCATAGACAATGGCACGTGTCCCAAGAATGAGAATAAGCGAAAGTGCCCAGAAAATACTTGCGACGGGTATTTATAATCGCTGGTATGGGATTTGCCCGTCTGATTTTGTTAAAGACGACCCTGTTGCATTACAGCGTTGGGGTGAAAATCTCGTGGCCTGGCGTGATCGAGATGGAAAAGCTTATCTGCAGGAAGACCGCTGCCCGCATCGAGGAACTCCGCTTTCGTTGGCACGTCACGATGGCGATCGGTTGACCTGCATCTATCACGGTGTCGAGGTTTTGGGCGATGGCGTTGTAGCGAAAGTGCCCGGGTCTCTCGGCAGTAAACTCGAAGGGCGATGCCTTGTTCGCACCTATCCTATCAAGGAATTCAAGGGCGTCATATTTGCCTGGTATGGTGATGAATTGCATGAAGAGCCTGCTTCGTTTGATCTGCCAGAACGTTTGGTTTCAGGCGAATATGAAGCCATCCTTTCCTATGGCGAATGGCGGACACCTTATCGATATATGATCGACAACAACATGGATCCGATGCATGGCGCTTATCTGCATGCGGTATCTCATTCGATGGCGGCGGGTTCTAAAGAGGCGGAGTTCGAAGTCGTTGAAACCAATCATGGGCTCCGCTTTCAGAAGAAGGGCCAGGACAGCATTAATTTTGATTGGAGCGAGTGGTACGACAATAGTATTCAGGGAGTCTGTTTGGAAATTCCCTATCCATCGACCGGCGGTCCCGGAGGCAATTTTGGTATCGTTTTTCATATTACGCCAATCGACGAAGTGACCTCAGCATGTTTTTTCTGGCGCCATCGGAAAGTCAGCGGCTGGGTAAAAGACGTCTGGCGGTTTCTCTACAAGAATCGTCTTGAGGAGCGTCATTGGCACGTCTTGGAACAGGATCGTCTGGTCGCCGAAAAAATTAAACCCGATGCGGATGAACACGAACATCTCTACGAGCACGACATGGGCGTGACCCGGGTGCGAAAAATTTTGGCCGAAGAAGCTGAGAGTCAGGCGAAGGCTTTGAAAGAAGCGGGGTTTATCAATTGAGCAAGATTGAGCAAATAGTCACGCCGGAAGTTTCCGAGCCGAATCCTAATATTTTCAGCAATTGTTTGAAGGTTGGGGATCAAGTGTTTCTATCCGGCATGACTGCGGGAGATAATGCTGGTGGGCTGTTAGGAGATGGATCCCCTGAGGATCAGGCGCGTCAATGTCTCACCAAAATCGAATCGTTGGTGAAAGAAGCGGGAGGTACTCGCAAGGATATCGTCAAGCTGACGATTTATTTGACGGACATTCATCATCGGGTCGAATTTGGCAAAGTACGGGAAGAATTTTTTCAAGAGGTGATGCCGTGTTCTACGCTGATAGAAGTCAGTGGTTTCGTTCAACCAGAAATCACGGTGGAAGTTGATGCAGTTGCGATAATTGGGGCAGGGGGCCTAGAGGAGCAAAGATGGGCGAAGAAAAGAAAAAGAAGCGCGAAGGACTAGGGGCGAGCTTTGCGGTGCTTGTGGTTTTTTTAGTTGCTTGGGAGTGGGGCCCCGCATTGTTCGAAATCCCACCCTACATAATTCCATCCGCTTCAGCAGTATATAATGAGTTTATACATGCCATCGACAACGAACGGCTTTTTTGGAATGCCGGCATTACGCTTCTTTCTACGATTGCCGGTTTCGTCATTGGCTCGCTTCTCGGTATGATTATTGGTTATGTTCTAGGCGTTTCTCCAAAAGCAGAATTTGTCTTGTCGCCCTATATTCTGGCCTTGCAGATCGCCCCTAAAGTTGCCTTTGCTCCCCTATTTGTCGTGTGGTTTGGCTTTACCGTGTATCCAAAAATTTTGGTTGCGGTGCTGATTGTATTTTTCCCGATCATGGTAAATGTCCTGGGTGCCATTCGGACTGTTGATCCTGATATGATTAACCTTGCCAGAACATTCAATGCAACGCGCTGGCAGATTTTCAGCCTAATTGAATTTCGTGATGCCATGCCGCCCCTGTTTTCCGGTCTTCGCATTGGCTCCACTCTCGCTATTATCGGTGTAGCTGTTGGTGAAATGGTTGGCGGCAGTGAGGGCCTTGGCGCGATACTTGTGAGTGGCGGTGGATCAGGAAATACCGCGCTTGTTTTTGCTGCGATCGTCATGATGACCATTGTCGGAATACTGGTATATGGTGCCGTCGTACTTCTTGAAAGGCGCGTGCTGCATTACCTGCCACGCAACGATTACGATGCAATATAAAAGTTATTTTTTGAGGACGTAAAGATGCCAGATTCGTTAAATGAAGTAACCCAAGATCAAGTCAATGATCGCCTGAACAAAGGTCTTTTAAATACCTGGCACCCAGTGCTGCCAAGTTGGGGCGTACACAGTGATCCGATCGGAATTACGCGTCTGTCGGAAAACATTGTGCTGTGGCGGGACAATGACGGTCAGGTACATGCGTTAGAAGACCGCTGTCCTCACCGGGGTGCGCGTTTGTCTCTAGGCTGGAACTTAGGCGACCGAATGGCCTGCTGGTATCATGGCATTGAAATAAATGGAGATGGTGTCGTTGTAAATGTTCCGGCGGTCGAAAAATCTCCAATGGACGGCAAAAAGACAACCAAAAATTACCCCGTTAAAGAAGTTGAAGGAGCGATATTCCTTTATTTCGGCGATGGTTCTAACGCAGAACCATGTGAATTAAACTTGCCAGACGAGTTGGTCGGAGACGAATTTAGCAACTTCCTGTGTACGGCGATGTGGAAGTGTAATTATCGCTATGCGATCGATAACGTCATGGATCCGATGCATGGTGCATATCTTCACGCCACCTCCCATTCAATGGCGTTCGGCGATAAAGAAGCTGAAATGCAAATAGTCAAAACCGATGATGGTTTGGTATTTGAAAAAGTCGGCCAGCGCGATGTGAACTTCGATTGGGTTGAAATCGGTGATACCGGTGCGCTTTGGATGCGGCTCTCGATTCCGTACCGTAAAAACGCAGGTCCGGGCGGCAGTTTCTATATTGTTGGATTCGCCACACCGGTCGACGAACATCACACTCAGGTATTTTTCTGGCGGACACGGAAAGTCGAGGGCTGGCAGAAAGACGTCTGGCGTTTTATGTACCGCAATCGCCTGGAACAACTCCATTGGGATGTGCTCGAGCAGGACCGCGTCGTTTTGCAAGACATGTCTGACGATGCCCGCGACCATGAACTTCTCTATGACCATGATATGGGGCTGGCCCGCGTCCGGCGTATCTTAAGGCAAAAAGCCGAAGGCCAGCTCAAAGGCCTGATTGCGGCTGAAGCTACCCAGTCTGAATCGGTCGCCGGAGAATAAAATAAATGACCTCTTCAATCTCACTTGATGGCAAACGCATATTGGTTACCGGCGGTGTGCGCGGTCTGGGGCAAGCTTTTGCTGAAGCGGCGGTGACGGCCGGTGCCAAGGTGGCGATTGCCGATATCTTAGAAGATGAGGGCCAAAAGGCGGCTGATCAGATGGGAGCAGCATTCGTAACACTTGATCTCGCAGAGCCGGCCTCAATCGCAAATTGCATGGATCAGGTTGCGGAAAAATTGGGCGGCTTGGATGGTCTTGTGAATTGCGGCGCGATCGCTACCGGTATTGGCGGTCCGACGATGATGGAAACTGAGATCGACGTTTGGGATAAAGTCATGAGCGTAAATGTCAGAGGCACCTGGCTGATGAGTAAAGCCGCGGTTCCGCATTTGGCGGCAAACGACAATAGCAAGATCATTAATATTGCGTCAGACACAGCGCTCTGGGGCGCTCCGAAACTGATGTCTTATGTCGCCAGTAAAGGCGCCGTTATTTCTATGACGCGCTCAATGTCGCGTGAGTTGGGCGCCGATGGGATTGCAGTCAACTGCATTGCGCCCGGCCTGACGATGGTTGAAGCAACTGAATATGTGCCGGAAGACCGCAAGAAACAATACATTGATGGCCGCGCACTCCAGCGAGAGCAACTGCCAGAAGATATAACCGGGACAGCGTTATTTTTGCTGTCCGATGCCGCCGATTTTGTCACCGGTCAATGCCTAGCCGTCAATGGCGGCTTTGTGATGAACTAACAGAACGAGATTATTTGAAGGAGGAATAAAATGCCGGATGCATCAGATTTTCAAAGAGAAGACATTGCGACCTACGAACAGCCTGAAGGAACCGGGTTTGGAGATTGGATCGAAAGCCGCGTGGCACGATATGAAACCCGTACGCTCGATTGGGATGCGTTAAAGTTCCAAGCTGATTTTGATCCAAAATACAGGCGCGCTCAGATGCGCTATATGGGCACAGGCGGTACCGGTCTCGAAGGTGATGAAAATACTGTGCCGTCCGAGCATTTCTCATTCTCAACGATGATTTTGCCGGCGGGCTGCGAAGGGCCGTCTCATATTCATGTGGATGTTGAAGAAGTGTTTTTTATGCTGCGCGGCAATGTTCGTCTGTTCATGGACCGGGATGGAGAGCATTACGAAACTATTATAGGTGAGCGGGATTTAATCTCAGTTCCACCTGGAATATATCGCGGCTTAGAAAACATTGGCCAAGAAGAGGCTGTAATGGTGGTGATGTTAGGATCGACCAAGCCGGTGACGCCAACCTATCCACCCGACCACCCCGTTTCAAAAATAAAAAGGTAGAGTTTGATAGAGCAAAACAATGGATACCATCTCATCCATAGACACCACTTTGATCGAGTGGGTTGACGAAAAATTTCCCCTGCGCCGATTAGAAGTCGGGGAACGCGTCTTTTCGTACCGAGTGCAAGGTCCCGAAAATGGGCCAGTAATTGCTTTGTTGCATGGCATAGGGTCCGCGTCTGGGTCTTGGGCTCATCAGTTAGGCAATCTGTCTGGCCAATACCGGGTTGTTGCATGGGACGCACCTGGCTACGGCGCATCTTCCTCCCTGTTGGGTGAAACACCAAGCGCTGCTGATTATGCGGCAGCGCTTGGTGACTTTTTTGCTGGAATGAATGTTGTTCCGGAAATTTTAATCGGTCATTCCTTAGGTGCGTTGATGGCGGGTGCCTACGCCGGAGATGGTGGGATTATCGGAAAAGCCTTGATATTAGCCAATCCCGCAAACGGGTACGGTGCGGCGGAAGAGAGCATTAGAAATGAAAAGCTTTCGGCGCGATTGGGTAATATGGAAAAGCTCGGACCAGAAGGTCTGGCTGACGCTCGGGCATCGGCCCTTTTGTCTGATGATGCGTCACCTGAAGCTCTGGAAATGGTGCGCTGGAATATGAGCAAACTTCGCATCGAAGGTCATGCCCAGGCGGCTCACATGTTGGCAGGTGGCAATCTTATTTCCGATGCTCAAAAATATAGTGGCCGCGTTCTCGTAATGTGCGGTGCCGAAGACACTGTGACACCGGAAGCTGGTTGCCGAAAAATTGCCGATGCCTATCCAAATGCAGAGTACCTAACGCTGCCGGGGGTCGGTCACGCATCCTATGTGGAAAATCCAGATCAGTTTGATCAATTCGTTTTAGATTTTGTGGGGGGCGGCGATGCCTGACGCAGATAAGTTCGTGGGCGATACTGAAGTCCCAGAAATGGCGACAAAATATATTGTGCCGGGATTGCAGCGTGGCTTGCAAATTCTCCGCGCCTTTAACAGAAATCGAACTGAAATCGGCGCGCCGGAAATTGCCAAGGAACTCGGAATTCCGCGTTCGACGGTGTTTCGTTTGATGCAAACACTTGAATTTATGGGTTTTCTTGGAAAAGTAAAAAATACCCGCGATTTTCGATTGGGTGTTGGCGTTTTGTCGCTCGGCTTTGAATTCCTGGCGTCCCTTGAGGTGACCGAATTGGCGCGACCGGTTCTCGAAAAACTACGTGATGACACCGGCTATTCCGCCCATTTGGTGATTCGCGATGGTTGGGACGTGGTGTTCGTTGTGAAGGCTGCGGCAAAAACGACTTTTGCAAGTTCGGTTAATATCGGTACGCGACTGCCGGCTCATGGAACAGTTCTCGGACGCATGTTGTTGGCAGATTTGTCGGAAACCGAGCTTAAACAGGTTTATCCCACCGGCAAGCTGTCAAAGTTTTCGGATCAAACGCCAACGACTTTGGCTGATCTGACAAAACTTTTAGACAATGATCGCCCGCGTGGCTACGCGATCAGTGAAGCCTATTTCGAAAGCGGTATTGGCTCAATCGCCGCCCAGGTCAGGGATAGCTCCCAGCGCGTCATCGCGGCGATCAATGTGACCTATCAAGACGGCACAATCGAGCATGCAGATGTAGAAGGTAAATTATTGGATCGGGTATTGCTGGCAGCATCAGAGTTGTCTCAACAATTAAACTACCATCCAGGTGGAGAGGTGAGACAAACAGGATGACACTTAAAATTTCCGGAGATTTTTCAGGTCGCACAATTGTCGTTACGGGAGGTAGCTCGGGCATAGGATTGGCGACCACGAAACTTTTTTTAGGAGCGGGCGCGAATGTTGCTATTTGCGGGCGTGATAACACGCGCCTTAGCAATGCTGTTGCTGAATTGGCCGGAGAGTTTGATGGCGACCACGTTATGGCGGAAACCTGCGATGTTTTAGACAAAGATCAGATTGATGCATTTGCCATCAACGTGGTTCAGCGTTTTGGCGGTGTTGATACTTTAATCAATAATGCCGGGCAGGCGCGGCTCTCGACCTTTGAAGACACGGATGATGCTGCGTGGCGTGAAGAATTGGAGCTCAAATTTTTCAGCGTGATTTATCCCAGTAAAGGATTTCAATCACATTTAGAAAAGTCAGAATCAGGCGCGATTGTGTGTGTGAGTTCTCTATTGTCACGCCAGCCCGAGGCGCATCTGGTGGCGACTTCTGCCGCCAGGGCCGGTCAGCTGAGCCTTATCCATTCAATGGCGCGTGAATTGGCGCCGGCTATTCGCGTGAATTCCATTCTAATTGGTGTAGTGGATTCCGGCCAATGGCGTCGTCGTTTTGAAGCTGATCCAGATGCTGGAAATGATTATGAAATATGGGTGCGAGATATCTCAAAAGAAAAGGGCATTCCGTTGGGCCGATTTGGTACTCCAGATGAGGCGGCAAATGCGATCTTTTTCTTAGGCACGCCATATTCGTCCTACACGACAGGCGCAACGATTGATATTTCGGGAGGATTTTCCAGACATGTCGGATAAAGCGACGGTAGGTGAAGTTATAGCCGCATTCCTGGAAGAATGCGGTGTCGGAGCTGCTTTTGGGGTGATCTCAATCCATAACATGCCGTTCCTGGATGCTATTGGAAAACGCGGTAAAATTCGCTATGTAGCGGCGCGCGGCGAAGCGGGTGCCGTCAATATGGCTGATGCCTACGCACGGGTCGGTCGGCGATTAGGCGTCGCTTTTACCAGCACCGGTGTTGCTGCCGGCAACGCCGCCGGCTCTATGGTTGAAGCTCAAACAGCGGGGACGCCGTTGCTTCATATCACCGGTCAGATCGAAACACCGCATCTCGATAAAAACCACTCCTACATCCACGAGGCGCGTGATCAGCTTACGATGTTAAAGGCGGTTTCCAAAAAGGCCTACCGGGTGACGGCGGCAGAAACCGCACTCGATGTTTTTAAGGAAGCTGTGTGCGCGGCGCTGACGGCGCCTACCGGTCCGGTAAGTGTTGAGGTGCCAATTGATATCCAGCATACGGAGATCAACTGGCCGGCGGATTTGTCTCCGTTGCCGATATCAACCTTCGCGCCGGATCAGGCAGCGATTGAAGTACTGGCGGCACGCCTTGCAGCTGCGAAACGTCCCTTGCTGTGGCTCGGCGGCGGTGCGCGACAGGCTGGTGATGCCGTGCAAAGGCTCGTTGATATGGGTTTTGGCGCTGTCTCATCTGTGCAAGGCCGAGGCATAATCTCTGAAGATCACCCGTCAACCCTCGGCGCTTTCAATGTGTATGGCTGCGTTGAGAAATTTTATGGCACCTGCGATGCGATGCTGGTTGTCGGCTCTCGGCTGCGCGGCAACGAGACACTGAAGTATAAGCTCAAACTGCCCAGCGCGCTTTTTCAGATTGATATTGATATGGCGGCGAAAAAAGGCCGGCCTTATGTGGCAGACCATTTTGTCCAAGGAGATAGTGCCTTGGCTCTAGAAGCCTTGGCTGATTGTCTTGAAGGTAAAATGCAAATTGATCCTAAGTTTGCGGATGATTTGAAGGCAACGCGCCAAGAAGCAAATGAGTTTATGCGATCTGGACTCGTGCCGTATGACAAACTCGTAGATGCCGTACAGGCCAGCGCAGGCAAAGATTTCATTTGGGCTCGAGATGTCACTGTTTCTAATAGCACCTGGGGCAATCGCGGTGTTTTAATTTCGGGTCCCACCGATGGGGTTCATGCGCTTGGCGGTGGTATTGGACAAGGCATGCAGATGGCAATAGGTGCTGCGATTGCCGCGCCGGAGCGTCAAGTCTTCTGCCTGGTTGGAGATGGCGGCTTGCAAGTCAATATTGGCGAACTCGCAACCGCGGCCCAGGAAGGCGTTAATATCGTGATGATCTTGATGAACAGCCACGACTACGAGGTGATCAAAAATATTCAAAACGCAGAATACGGTGGCCGTCAGTATTATTCAGACATTTATACGCCGGACTTCAAGGCGCTGGCTGAGGCAAATGGTTGGTCCTATCAGAAGATGGACGCCTTAAAATCGATGCAGACGATCTTCGATGCAGCGCTAAGCTCGAACCGTCCTGCCATGATTGAAGTCGACATGCCTTCGATCGGCTCGTTCGCCCGCGCTTTTGGAGGGCCGCCCGTTAAAGAACCAGAAAAAATTCTCGAAACAATAGGGGAGGGTTGAGACATGCAGGAATCTGTTCTTCTTATTGGCTGTGGTGCCATCGGATTGGAAGTCACAAAACGCCTGGTCGATGACCCAGAGGTTCGAATTGAGCAAATTCTCGTTCGCCCGGGCAAAGAGGAAGCCGTCAGTGGTGACCTGAGCAATGGTGTTCGGGTAATCTCCTCAATCGACGATCTGGATCCTATGCCTGATTTTGTCCTGGAATGCGCCAGTCATGAAGCAGTTTCGGAATTTGGCCCGTATTTTTTAGAGCAAGGTATCGACTTTGGTGTGATTTCCATCGGCGCGCTTTCCGATTCAGCCTTGTTTGATAAGCTGGAAGCCGCCAGCCTTAAAGGCGATTCTCAATTGTATTTAGTGCCTGGTGCAATAGGTGGCATGGACGCTTTGGCCGCTGCGGGTGCGGAAAGCCTTGAGGAAGTCATTTATACATCGCGCAAACCGCCTTTAAGTTGGACCGGCACGCCGGCAGAAGATGAATTCGATTTGGCGGGCATGACCGAAGCGACGGTGATTTATCAAGGATCTGCACGCCAAGCTGCCAAGCTGTATCCTAAAAATGCCAATGTCGCGGCGACGATTGCTTTGGCGGGTTTGGGGTTTGAAGACACGCAGGTGACGCTGGTGGCTGACCCGGGCGCTAAGGGCAATACCCATCACCTTGAAGCGCGCGGCAGCTTTGGGGAGCTTGATGTAACCATTGTAGGCAATCCTCTGCCGAGCAATCCAAAATCATCGGCCTTGACGGCTTTCAGTGCTGTGCGCGCGTTAAAAAATCGCTCCCAGCACCTATGCATGTAGGAGAGATTTGAAATGAACTTCACCGGTATTGAGCAGATCACTCACGGCGTTGAGGATTTGAACGAATGCATTCGATTTTATAAAGATTGGGGACTCACCAAAGTTTCCGCCGATGACAATGTCGCTGTCTTCAAAACGCTGGATGGGACTGAAGTTGTTCTTTGTTTGAAAGATGATCCGGCCTTGCAGCCAGCGATTGAAGACGGTTCGACCATGCGCCATGTGGTTTGGGGCGTGAAAGATGAAGCCGATCTCAAGGCGGTTCGCGAATTATTGTCGGCCCAGGAAACCTATGGCGAAGTCGATGGTTGTCCAGCCTGTATTGATCCCAATGGGATGAGCATTTCGTTTCGCATTACCCAGCGCCATGCCGTAGATATTAAATCCGCGCCACTAAATACCTGGGATCAACCCGATGCACGGACGGATCGGGCAAGCACGTTTTATGATCACGCTGAACCAGTGAAAATCGGTCACGTCGTTTTTTTTGTTGCTGATTTGGCGGCTACAGAAGCTTTTTACGTCGATGTATTGGGATTTGTCGTATCCGACCGATATCCAGGCGCAGGAACTTTTCTAAGATGCGCCACGCCAGGCGGTCACCACAGTTTGTTCCTGCTTGAGCGCGATGACAAAAAAGCCGGGCTCAATCATGTTGCTTATACCGTGCGTGATATCCATGAAGTCTTTGGCGGCGGCTTGCAAATCGATCGTTGTGGTTGGAAAACCCAGATCGGTCCGGGTCGCCATCCCGTGTCCTCAGCATATTTCTGGTATGTCGAAAGTCCTGCCGGCGCGTTGGCGGAATACTTTACCGATGAAGATTACTGTACCGAAGCTTGGGTGCCTCGTGAATTTGAACGCTCCAACGAGGCCTTTACAGAATGGGCTATCGCTGGTGGCATCGATGGCAATACCCGGCGTCAAAACGCTAGCCTAAAAAATAAATAAATATCTGACTGACGATGTCCGCTTTACACCCGAAAGCGGACATTATTTTGATACGCCCAAGGAGTCCGCTTTTAGCCAAAAGCGGACATCATCGTTTTAGCAATCCTTCCTAGTGAGGCGAATTAATTCAACAACAAGTTTTTCCAAATATAGGTTAGCGATTACTCTCTATCTGACAGTCGATACCCCAGGTGAAAATGCTTTCGTCACCAGTATGGCAAGATTCCATTTTTGATATTTTTGAAAATGCAAGATCAGAAAATGGCAAAATATATTTCCCTGGATCAACGAAAAGGGGCGATCCACGAACATAAATACACTGGTAATTGTTTGCGATTGACTGAAGGTCCCGCGTCTTAGCCATACCTTTTAATACTCCTTTTGGAGTTATGAACACCGAGGATTGGCTTGGATAGAGACGCTGAAGAACGTCTGCGAAGGAATTGTCGGTATTCCAGCTTGCCAGGAACAATGCGTATAGTGGGTTGGATGTAGGCCAGAAATAGATTTTAGCACATTCGAAATAGAGTGATTCATTGATGCTTTGAGCCTTGGTAACCCGCCCAATTAATTCTTGATCCAGTTTGTAAATAGTGCGTCCGTTTGAACCGATCAGAAGAAAAAGAAAAATGAAAAAACCAATTCTGACCGCCTGACGACCTTTGCCTGCCGGATCGCATAGCGCCTTTGACAAAAAGTAAATCAGTGCAAGCCCCATAGCGCTGGCGGTCAAGGCTGGGATCATATAGTGGCCAGCTGGATGCTTGGCGACAATAAGACCTTGAGCCACGAAGGCCAAACAAAGCCCGGCAAGTGCCTTTATTGAATTTTCTCGAGCAACATCCTCATCTCGGCGTTTCCAACGTGCAACCCAAACCATTATCATCGAAACCATGAGAATGACCCAAAACATAGGTCGGCTAGAAACGCGCAAAAGATTCCGAGGGTAGGTAGCCAGATCAATAATTGTTAAATCACCACCGCCAAAATGCTGGTTTCCCAAGGCTACCACCAAAAGAAAATCAAATATTTTCGGATAGGAGCCCGCCGCCGGAAGTGTAAAAATCACGATAAAAAAGAGCGAAGCAACACCGTATAAAATAATCGGACGAAATCTGCCAAGCAAGAACAATGGCATAAGATATAAACCTGCCGAGGTAACTTTGGTGGCGATGCCAAAGCCGGCAATAATAGCGAATGTAAGAACGTAGGCATTGCGATGTTTTTCCAACTGCCCCGGACGAAGCGCCAACATCATCACGCCACATAACACAAGAATTGTAGCAATAAGCAGGGGTTCAGGAGCAACATGCAGAGAAAATTTTAAAGTGAGCTGCGATAGGAACGGTCCCATCTGAAGAAACAATGCGCCAACTATATCTTTGAACGCCAAAAATCCCGCAACGCCAATAAATACCATTGCGGCGGCATTCAGTGAAATCAACACGCCACTTATTAAATCCAAATAATGTTCAGGATCTGCAAGAACCATTAGATTGATCTGTTCCGGGGCCGTAAAGGGAAATACCGCTTTGATCACCACGGCCCCAATGAACTGGACGGTTGTCCCAGGATGAGCAATATGTTGAGGCCAATTTAAATTGACCATATTTAAAGAATCGAACAAGTACCAGTAATCGGGATCCAAATTGGACCAGAGCCAAGTAGGACCTGCGTCAAGCTTAAGCAGGGTTGAAGAAATAAGAAAAATCGTTGGCAAAATCAGGAGCGCAAAAATGCGTATCATTGACGTCGACCTATCTGTGGGGATGGATGGGGTCATTAATCTTTTTACCAAATGAGGACTCTAACAATAAATTTTTGGTTATTCTATGAAGAGTAGGTCTAATAGCAATAAAATGAAGGGTTTTACTTATGTCCGCTTTGGGTCATTAGCGGATTCTTTTGCTTTGATCCGATAATGTCCGCTATCGAGAGTAAAGCGGACTATGCAAAATGAGCAATTTATCCCTGAGCACCCTGGATGGTCTGCCAGATGCTTTCCGCAGTGGCGGGCGTGTCAATGTGATGGATGCCCAGCGGCGCAAGCGCATCGACGAGGGCATTGACAATAGTCGCAACGGCGCAGCCAGTGCCAATCTCGCCGGCGCCTTTTACGCCGAGCGGATTTCTGCCCGTTAAACTCGGATTGTCATAAGTTTCGATAGAACAAATGTCTTTGGCTTTTGGCATCGCGTAATCCATATAGGAGCCCGATAAAAGCTGGCCTGAATCGGCATCATAGGTAATGTTTTCGGACAATACCTGACCGAGCGCCTGAACAACGCCGCCGCGGACTTGGCCATCCACCTGCGTCGGATTAATGGCATTGCCGACATCGGTAACTGCAATATAGCGTTTAATCTCCACGCCGCCCGTATCGGGATCAATTTCCAATTCGCAAACATGGCAGCCTGATGGGAATGTTGGCGCGTCAGTTTTATGAGTGCCAACTGCGAGCAAGCCGCCATCTGGGGCCGACTTTGCAAGCTCGGCTAAAGTCACAGAACGATCCGTTCCGGTGACTGTAAAGGCCTGATCTGCGTACTCGATATCTGCAACGGCAGCCTCCAAATGATCCGCAGCCAGCTCTTTGCCTTTTTCAAGGATCAAGTTCGACGTTTCAAAAACGGCAGATCCACCCAGCCCGGAAACTTTCGAGCCACCTGCGCCGCCGCCGGCATCGAGCGTGCCGGTATCGCCTTCAACGACATGCACCTGGTCCGGGCTCAAATCCAACTTTTCACAGATAATCTGCGTGTACATCGTCGCATGGCCTTGGCCTTGATCCGTTGAGCCAGCGAACAACAAGGCATTGCCGTCGTCATCGATTTTAATTTTCGCCCATTCCTGGCCGGGAGGAGTAGCGCTTTCAACATTATTGCTGACACCTAACCCGAGGAGCTTGCCGCGCTTTTCGGCCTCTTCGCGGCGCTTTTCCAAACCCTCGATATTTGCTTTGGACAAAGCAATCTCCTGGCTTTTAGGAAAATCCCCACAATCATAAGTCACGCCGAGGGCAGGCTGGAAAGGCATCATATCGCTTGAAATTAAATTGCGTTCCCGAAGCTCAGCGGGGCTGATGCCCAATTCTCTGGCGGCGATATCGATGATGCGTTCAATGATGTAGCCCGCATCAGGACGACCCGATCCCCGATAGGGTGACATCGGATTTGAGTTCGTGAAGACCGCGGTCGCATGATAGTGGATCGCAGGTGTTTTATAGGCACCAGCTAGGCCACTCGTCGACATGATGATCGGAAAGGTCGACATCGTCGAATAATAGGCGCCGGTATTCGCGAGCGCATGTACTCTGAGGCCTAAGAAATTATAGTCGTCATCCAAGGCCAGTTCGGCGTCTATGATCTTGTCGCGGGCGTGGCAGTCACTCATGAAAGCTTCCGAACGATCGCTCACCCATTTAACCGGACGCCCGTGTTTTTGCGAGGCCCAGACGGAAAGTGGTGTTTCGGAATAGAGCGCACCTTTCATGCCGAAGCTGCCGCCGACATCACCGGTAATAACGCGAAAATTTTCAACAGGCTGACCGAAAATGGCATTTGCCAGAAGTCCCCGCGCACCGAACGCCCCTTGGGTTGGGAGATGTACCGTCGTGAACTTGGTTTCCGGATTGTAATCTGCAACGACACCTCGAGTTTCCATTGTGCTTGCGGTCAATCGGTTGATGCGAATTTGATGTTTAATCACATGAGCTGCCTCAGCAAAAGCAGCGTTGGTTGCTTCAATGTCACCTTGGTGAAATTCATAGGCGATATTATTGGGGCAATCTTCTCTAACAAGTGGGGCACCATCGGAAATTGCGTGAGCCGGTCCGACAACTGCGTCCAAATTTTCGTAATCAATCTCTATGAGTTCAGCCGCGTCTTGAGCCTGGGTCTTGGTCTCGGCAACGACAAATGCCACGCCATCCCCAACGTATCGAACGCGATCAGCCGCCAGAGGATAGTGAACGGCTTTGTATATATCCTCGGGATCGAAAGTAGGGAGTTTTGCCGTGTTATGGGGCATAGCGCCGAGGCCAGAGGCCAAATAATCAGCCCCTGTCAGGACATCGACAACACCAGGTGCTTCTTTTGCAGCGCTGACATCAATCGATTTAATTTTCGCATGGGCATGGAGTGAGCGGAGCATGTACCCAATCAGCTGATTGGGGAGATTGATGTCGTCGATAAATTGACCATTGCCCTGCAGAAATTTTGGGTCTTCTGTTCGAATAACAGGCATATTGGGACTGAATTTGTTCATTGTATTTTGCTCTGGTTTTATGTTTTCTGATGGTTACTGTAGATGGCAAAGTTTGGGTCGGCAAGCGACCAGAAAAGGAGTTCAGCTTTGGGAAAGATAGTCGTCCCATTATTTGTTATTGTATTGATCGCTGTGTCGATCTGGATGTTTCGCTTTCAATATTTTGATCGAGAACAGGACGGGCGAAAATATACCACTCGCCAGAATATTTTCAGCGACAAAGAATGCTACTTTTTAGGGGAATTTAAAAAATCAGAATTAAAAAGCTTAGGTATCGTCCATTGTGCGGTGGTGGATCAATAGACCTAGGCGCGCTCAAATAAAGCGACTATTTCGACATGCGATGTGTATTTAAACTGATCGACCGGCGTGACGCATTCCAGCTTAAAACCGCCGTCAATAAGCGCCCGCGCATCCCTCGAAAAACTCACCGGGTCACAGGAAACGCCAACGACTTTGTGTATGTCTGAGACAATCAGCTGTTCGACTTGGGCTGCGGCTCCGGCACGAGGCGGATCGAACAGAACGGCATCGAATTTGTTGAGCTCCATGGGTAAAAGCGGGTCCTCAAATAAATCCCGCTCTATCGCTGTTACCGGTTTAAGACCCTGCACATGATTGACAGCATCGGTTAGGGCCGCAATCGATGGACCGTCATTGTCGACAGCTGTGATCGCGGCGGTCTTTGCCAATCGCAGGGCAAAAGGGCCGATACCGCAAAATAGATCAGCAATATTGCTCGCATCCTCCATATGCTCCAGCACCAAAGCTGCGAGAACATCTTCGCCGGCTTGGGTAGGTTGCAGGAAACTTGCCGGCGGTAATGTTACTTTAACGTCACCCACCGAGAGGTTGGGGGGCTGGCGTTCCAAAATATTTTCGCCGTCAAAGGCAACGCGCGAAAGGCCGTGCTGATCCGCAAGTTCTGCAATTTCAGTGAACAACTCCGTGCCTTCTTGGGATGCACCTTTAACATTACAATCAAGGCCGTTGTCAGTTGCCGTCAGTTGAATATCAAGCGGCTTAGATCGACTGGGTACGAATTTGGCGAAGGTGCGGGCAATGGCAATGCCTGAGGCGAGTTTGGGCTCAAGGATTGGGCAGCTTTCCAAATTTAGAATGCGATGACTTTTTGATTTCATAAATCCTGCGAGAATTTCGTTTTTCTCGCGCTTGGCGTGGAAAGTCACACGGCGGCGTCCGTCGCCATGGGCACCAATAAGGGGATCGATCTCCGCTTCAATGCCTTTGTGCAACAAGGCGGTCTCGACGATACCGCGTTTCCAAACCTGATAGTGTTGGAAAGAGGCGTGTTGCACCGCACATCCACCGCAGGTGCCAAAATGGGGGCAAAATGGCTCTATTCGCTCTGGCGAAGGCGTGATGATTTCCAATATTTTAGAGCGATTTCCAGCACGTTCTATTTTCACGGTTTCGCCAGCAAGAGTGTAAGGGACAAAGCTGCTTTCGCCATTGTCGCGCTTTGCAATTCCATCGCCGCGTCGCCCAAGCTCGACAATTTCTACCGTTTCCAGGATTTTTTCCTCGGGCGTGAAGTCTTTTGGCTTTCTGTCTTTAGGCCTTCTTCCGGGATTTTTGCCGCGTCTTTTGTGCCGTTGATCCCTAACCATCTGCGTCTCTACTCTCAAATCTGTGTCAATTTCGGCATTCTAGGATTCTTAGACTGGAACGCAAACCATTCGAAAAAGTCTTTGACTTAGAAATCAGTATTAGCTAAGTTACTTAGGTAAATTAGGGAGGCGATAATGGCAAAGAACCAACTTGATCCTGATCTGCGCGGATATTTGGAGAGCAATAAAGACATCCTGACGGTTATCGAGAAACAGGTCAGTATCAATGATATCGGTGCGCTATCTGCGCAAAGCGATGGTCCAATTTTGTTTGAAAATATCAAAGAACATCCCGGATTTAGATTATGCGACATGTTGGTGCGCCATCGTTGGTCGCAATGCCGGGCGTTGGGAGTCGATGAGAAAGATTATTTGCCGACCTTGGCACAGCGCCTCAGAAAACCGCCACGCGGCTTTGTCGAGGTCGAAACCGGCCCGGTTAAAGAAGTCATCTGGACTGGAAAAGAGGCAGATTGGCTCAAACTGCCAATCCCCATTCATTCGGAATTGGAAGACAAGCCCTATGTGACGGCGATGAATATCGTCAAAGATCCTGAAACTGGGTTTTACAATTCATCGCATGCCGGCACGCAAGCCGTCGGACCACACAAGGGGTTGGTGAGTTTTATCACGCCGCACACCCATGCCATTATTCGGAAATATCTCGACCGCGGCGAAAAAGAGATGCCGATTGCCATCGTGTTCGGCATTCCACCGGCTTACGAAATTATGGGCAATTTTTCTGGCCTCCATATGGATTTATGGGGCGAGATGGAAATGGTCGGCACCATCATGGATATGGATATCGAAATGGTGCCGTGTGAAACCATCCCACTAACAGTACCAGCTCACGCTGAGATTGTTGTTGAGGCGACGATAGATTTATCCAGCCAAACCGATGTCGGGGTAGGGGTTTCGCCGTCAATGTATTATCTGCCTAAAACAGCGACTTTACCGGATATGGACATTCTCGCGATTACGATGCGGAAAGACCGACCGATCTATCGCAATCATCAAACGACGCCGGATACCGACCACCAGACCTTGCCGCGTCTTTGTCATGAGGCGATATTGTATAACCGGCTGACCGAGATCGGCGTTAAAGTCCATGATGTGCAATTTCCGACCTGGGGGGCAGCGCTGTCCTGTATCATTCAACTGGAAGCGCCCCGCGAAGGTTTTATCAATGACGCGCTGATGCAGGCGATGGGCGCGCCGTGGCTGAACACAAAGATGGTGGTGGCTGTCAGTCCGGATACGGATATAAGCAATGCTCAAGAAGTCTATCACGCCATCGCCACCCGCTGTGATCCATCCAGGGATATAATCATTGTTGATAACACACGAGGATCGCCTTTTGATCCATCGGGTGAGCCGATAGATGCCTTTTGGCGGACGGTCGGCAAAATTGGCATCGACGCCACGGCAAAATCACGAAACCTCGCAGACCACGAACGCGCCTGGCCGCTCAATTGGGGCAAAGTTGATTTGAACGATTATCTATAAGGAGGAATGTTATGACGTTACCAACACCGAGACTAACAGAAGAAAAAGAACCGTTTATTCCCTACGTAGAAGAGAAGGATTACCCTGAAGAATTATTACCGGTTCTTGATCCCTACAAAGAACGTATGGGGTTTATTCCAAATGCGCTGAAATTATATATGCATCGGCCTGAGATATCCGGGACGCTGTGGAGCCTGAACAGCAAAATCATGCGCGATCCGTCTTCGACTCTCGATCAAGAACTCAAGCGTAAACTTGCCGTCGTTGCGTGTAAGATTAATGGCTGCACCTATTGCACCGCCCATTCCTGCGGCATGTTGCTGAATGATGGCGAAGATGGTGCCGAAGGTTGGGATATTGGCGAGGACGGGCTGGCAGAATTGCTCACAAATCCTCAGCCGGAGGATGATTTCGAAAAAGCCTGCTTCGATTATGTTCAAGCCGCCTCCTTTGATCCGACAGATGTACCGGATGAGGTGCTGGAAAATCTGAAAATGAATTTGACGCCGGCCCAGATCGTTGAATTATCCTGCGTTGTGGGTTTTTGGAAGATGTACAATACGATCCATGACAGTTTGCATATTCCCTTGGAGCAGCGATTGCTTGGTGTATCAGGCTACGTTGACATTTAAATGCAATTTCAAACAACCAATCGTGCTGAATTGCTGGAGCAGGGCTCGGACGCCCGCTTCCGGCAGTTGGTCTATGACCTGTTCACTCTCTCAACACATATGCAAAACGTGCGCGATCATATTGCCGGTCACATCGGAGTTTCCGGGCCGCAATACAGCATCATAATGGCTATTGCAGAGATGCAGGGCGACATTGGCGTGAGCGTCAAACGAATTGCGGAGCATCTTCATGTGAGCGGCGCATTCGTGACGGCGGAAACAGGTAAACTGAATAAAGCGGGGTTTCTGGATAAAAATCAGAACCCCGAAGATCGCCGCGGCGTGCGATTGACACTATCCCTCAAAGGGCTTCAGGAAATCGAGAAGATTTTGCCGGAATTAAATCGAATAAATGAGGTGTTCTTTGGAAATTTGAGCCAGCAGGAATTTTTGGCACTGTCTTCCATTGCCGCCAGCATGATCAAACCTGCCCAACAGGCAATAAAGAATACGGCGACTGATGAGTGACATTTCCAACCTTGTATGTTAGATAAATTCCAAAGTTAAATTTGTGAAATTTTTGACGCTTTTTAATAGGAAAGAATCATGCTTGCTGTCGTATCACCTGCGAAAAAGATGGATTTTGAAAAGCTCAGCCGTCCCTTGCCACACACGGACCCAGATTTTCTGGGTGATACCCGACATTTAGTTGCGACGGCGAGGAAACTAAAAAAGTCTGACATTCAGCAGCTGATGAATCTCAGTGATGACTTAACCGATTTGAACTACAAAAGATTTAAAGCCTTTGCGTCCAAGCCTTCAACGGACAACGCCAAGCAGGCGGTGATGGCCTTTGCCGGTGATACCTATATTGGCTTGGATTCAGCGACGCTCAATGAAAGTGATCTGGATTACGCCCAGGATCATTTGCGTATTTTGTCAGGCCTGTATGGAATGTTACGTCCTCTTGATCTGATCCAGCCTTACCGTCTTGAAATGGGCCGAAGGTTGGCGAATAAGCGCGGTGAAGATCTCTATGATTTCTGGGGTGATAAACTCGCTAAAGCCATAAACAAAGCAGTCAAAACCCATCAGGATTCAGCGGTTATTAATTTGGCGTCGAATGAGTATTTTAAGGCTGCCAGCCAGAAGCTGATTAAATCACCTGTCATCACACCGGTGTTTAAAGAAATCAAAGGCGACAAAGCCAGTGTCATTGGATTCCTGGCGAAAAAGGCGCGCGGCACGATGGCGCGCTATATCATTCAAAATCGCACAGAGACAGCGCAAGAACTGAAGTCTTTTGCGGAAGATCGTTTTAAGTTTCAGCCCGAACAATCCGACGAGACCAAATGGGTGTTTTCGAGAAAATTCATCCCCGTCGGAGGTTAATTGAGTGAAACTTGTCACCATTGATTCTCTACCAAATCCGCATGTCGGCGTTTTGGTTGATGCCGATTCTGTTCTTGATCTTGCTGCCTTAAAAGCCGTTCTACCTCTTGCCAATCTGGTCCCCAATTCAATGCGGGAAGTATTGGAAGCTGGTGAAGCTGGGCTTGATGCCGTGGCGCATTGCCTCGCCCAAGTCGACAGTATGGCCGCAGATGAGAAAACGATATTGTCAGAGGCTGGCATTTTGAGCGCATTGGATGAAGTTCCGCTATTAGCGCCTGTGCCCAATCCGAAGCTTATCCTGTCGGTTGGTCTAAATTACTGGAAACATCTGGAAGAAATGGCAGGTACGCCGACGCCAAAACATCCTGCTGCCTTTATCAAAACCAGAGATTCACTTTCCGGTTCCGGAAGTCCGATCGTGGTGCCATCACAATGTCCAGATATGATTGATTACGAGGGCGAGCTTTGCTTCGTCTTCGGTCGCCAATGTCATAATGTAACTGCCGAGGAAGCGATGGATTACGTCGTTGGCTATACCATCGCCAATGATGTATCGGCGCGGAATTGGGTTGGAGAGGTGTTTTCTGCGGACGGAACATTCCCCGCCATTCATTCTTGGGAGCGCAATATCAACGGCAAGCAATTACCTGGATTTACGCCCTGTGGTCCGGTTCTTGTGACTAAAGACGAAATTGATGATCCAAATAAATTGCAAATGACCACGACTTTGAATGGCGAGGTGATGCAGTCCACCAGCACGGATGATATGATTTTCCAACTCCCGGAACTCATTTCTTATTTTTCGCAGTGGTATCAGTTTCATCCCGGTGACATCGTGACGACGGGCACGCCGGCAGGCGTAGGGTTTGGCCGCGATCCAAAGGTGTTCATGAAACCGGGTGATGTGGTGGAGGTTGAAGTTGAGGGAATCGGAAAACTCTCTAACACCATCGTAGAAACAAATTAAGTTTTTTCAGCCGGTTGGCGATGTCAGACGATGATAGGCGAAGATAATATCGTTTAGAATTTTTTCAGAATCGAAGTCAGGGTGAATATCCAGCCATTTTGTTGCGCCATTTAGTTCCGAGAATACGCCGTGCTCAATGTTCGGGATTCCCGCTATCAATTTTATCACGCCATCGAAGTAATCAATCACGTCTTCGTCAAAAATACATGCCAACTTAATCTTTCCAAATTGTGAAAAAATATTTCCCAATCGTGATTGATTTTGCTCTTCCGTTGCACCGTTTTTTTCGTTTAGTGGATTTGAAAATGCAGGTGGAACTTCTTCGCGCTGGTCGATGAGCAAACGCTGGCCTTTAGAGAATTCGTCATGCTGTAGGATCTCCTCGAGTTGCTCACACAAATCCGCCGACGTGACGCGCCCGATGTGGCGAATAAAAATAACATCGACAGCACGGTCAATTTTATAAAAATACGGCATCGAGGGAAATATTTGTCCTGAACACAAGTAGGGTTACATAAGACTTTATATGGTTATCTTCTTGCACTATTTGAAGGGCTTTCATGGTCATTCTGCCCACCTTAAGTCGTTTATCGAAATTCCTGAATACGTTGCATTGCTTTTTCATTTGCACCCATCGATTCTGTAATCCAATCGTCTAAAAACTTAACTGCGAGTTGTGTAATCAACACCCGGGTTTCACTTTTTTTCTCTTCTATCGAGACCCAGCCGAGAGTTTCCATGTTGGACAAGCGACGACGAATGTGCGCCGAGGCGCATCAAGTATATTGGATAGCGAACTGACATTAATGCCCCGATTTCCGCCATCTTCTTCGGCATCTCGCAGAATAATCAATATCTCGAATCCAAATTCTCCCAAATCTCCAAAGACTTTTCTGCGGTGTGCCGCTTCATTCAATTGGAGTTTTCGGAAAAGTTGTATGTGTTTTTTGGTAGCACTAATCATTACAATTATTCAATTTTGTACTCTGGGTAGCATATACCCCAAGACTATCGACATGCACGGTAGTGTGAAAGCCAGCAATGTGGCCAATTCGCCCACAATTTAGACAACGCATACAGAAATAGATAAGCATTGCAAGGTTACAAAATAAGCACCTATGTCTGCTAATTGCGCATATCTAACATGCAATTTTAACATCCGCTGAAATATACTATCAATAATTGAAAATCAATACACTATACTATTTATTAATGCAATTTAATTTGAGCCTTTACGCTTCGGGCTTGGTCTATAAACTTGTGCTGAATATACGTACAAAAGATGGTTTTCGAGAAGGAATAGAAGTTGGAAAAACCGAAGGTGTTTATATATACGCCGGTCGATGAAACAGGCGAATCTCACCGCCAGTTAGAGGCAGCCGGTTGTGAGCTCAAACTCAGCGATATTTCATGGCATAATTTAGATGGCGACATGAACATTATCGATGATGTCGATGTAGATACCTCAGCATTGCTGGGTGTTGCAGTGCGCAAGATTCCGATCACGCGAGAAGTTATGCTTAAATCCCCCAATCTGCGCATTGTCGCAAAATATACGGTCGGCACAGATGATGTCGATGTTGATGCGGCGACCGAACTTGGCATTCTCGTCACCCATTGTCCCACCGAAGCAAATTGGTCAGGCGTTGCAGAAGGCACGATGGCAATGATGCTGACGCTTCTCAAAAAGATAAGAGAAAAAGATCAATTTGTTAAAGAAGGAGGATGGCGGGATCAAAGTCTGCAAGGAACCTATTTAGGCCGCCGACAGGACGGATATGGCGGCATTACAATCGGTATTATTGGGCTTGGCAGAATCGGTTCGCGTTTGGCGGATTTATTGGCACCATGGCGGGTGCGCATAATTGCATATGACCCCTATAAAGGTGACCAACAGTTCATTCATCACGACGTAGAACGGGTCGAATTGGACCAATTGCTGGCCGATTCGGATGTTGTCACCCTGCATACCAATCTCACCAAAGAAACCCGAAAATTCATGGGCCAAGCTGAATTCTCCAAAATGAAAGAAACTGCTTATTTGCTCAACGCCTCCCGCGGAGCAGTGGTTGATGAAGATGCTTTGTTCGATGCTTTAGACAAAGATCAAATCGCTGGCGCTGCGATAGATGTATTTGAGGAAGAGCCTCTCCCCAAACAATCGGCGTTGCTCGGGCTCGGCAATAAAATTTTGCTATCGCCTCATGTGATTACTTTTAATATTGGTGCTGGCCTGACAACCGCCTTGCCGTGGGCGACCGAGCATGTCATTCAAGCGATGAAGGGCGAGGTGCCGGAACATGTCTATAACGAAGATGTGGTTGATCGGTGGGTTGAGCGCTTCGGTGGTCAAAACCTACTGTAGCTAGGAGCCAAAAGTGCCTACCCTCAATTGCGACGGTGTAACCGTCAATTTTCACGATGTTGGTTCCGGTGAGCCGATTGTTCTCATTCATTGCTCCTCTAGTTCTCATCGCCAGTGGCGTGGTCTATGGGAGCTTCTTCAAGATGACTATCGTGTCGTTGCAGTCGATATGCTGGGTTGGGGCGGTACGGATGCCTGGACAAACACAGAAGGTTTTTTGCTGGATGATGAAATTGCCCTCCTGAACGCAATTACCAAAGACATAGATAGTGAGTTTCACCTGGTCGGTCACTCCTATGGGGGAACCATAGCCAATCATTTGGCGATGACGTCGCCAGAAAAAATCAAATCTCTGACTTTAATCGAGCCGATGCTTGGTTGGTTTCTTGATCCGGAAACCGAAAGTGCCGCCTATAACGAAATTCGAAATGTGGCTGAATTTTTCTGGGATTGTGTAGCTGCTGGAAAATCTGAAGAAGGTATTCAACACTATTTTGATTACTGGAATGGCCCGGGCGCTTGGGAGAGTCTTGATGAAAATCTGGTGGCCTATGTTTTGACAGGGGCGCAGAAAAATGTTCACGAATTTGAAGTCATTTTTGGTGGTGGTGAGGGCTTAGCGTTACCCGAAACCTTCAATAAACCGACTTTGTTGGTGGGCGGAAAAAAATCAAAAAAGCCAACGCTTCGAGTGCTCGAAATTTTAGAAAACCGCTTTCCTGATGTACGAAAACGGTTAATTGACGGCGCTGGCCATATGTCACCGATCACGCATAGCGATCAAATCAACAAGGTTATTCAGAAATTTATTGTCGGCTAGTCTTTGCCAGTAGAGGTGTAGAGCGGGGCGGAATATTGCACATCTGTATCCCACGGAAAGAATACCCAATAGTTTTGTGGCACTTCATGGACAAATGTGTCGACGGTTGGTCGGCCCATTTCTTTGGCATAGACCGTGGCGACATGACAATTAGGCAGCAACTTCCGAGCTGCTTTTACGGTCGTGCCGGTATCAACAAGATCATCAATCATCAGCCAGCCTTCGCCTTTTTCATCGACGGCTTTTTCGGGGATTTTGATCATATTCACCTCCCCCATGTCTTTTTCGTCATAGGTGGCAATGCAAATTGTATCGATGTTTCGGATATCCATTTCGCGGGCGATAATCGCAGCCGGGATGAGCCCCCCTCGAGTAACGGCGATAATGCCTTTCCATTCACCCGTGCCAATCAATTGTCTCGCCAGAAGTTTGGTGTCCCGGTGCACTTCAGCCCAGGTAACCACATAATCGACAGTTTCTTCTGGTGAATCGCTCATCGTTTTTTTTCGCCCCCGCATGGAAGATATTGGTTCTAAAGCCAAAAATATAGTGCGGCGATATTACCATTGGATTGTGTCATGGCAAGGCCCGGAGTAAGCTCAATTAAAGCACCATCCGAACAACAAATATACGAGCATCATATGTCTTTTGAGGAATTTCTGAAACCTGGGTCTTTTGTTGATAGTGATCATCCGCTCGTTATTGAGTATGCCGATCAACACATTGGTTCTGCCAAGTCTGATATCGATATTGCGCTTAACTTCTATTACGCAATCAGAGACGGTATTCGATATAATCCTTATATGAAGGTGAGGAGCGAAACCGCCTATCGCGCCAGCGATGCCATAAAATCCGGCGAAGGATGGTGTGTGCCAAAAGCTGCCTTGATGACGGCCTGTCTTCGGCTGAAAGGCATTCCGGCGCGGCCAGGCTACGCTGATGTGAGGAATCATCTGGCGTCACAACGGTTGCTGGATTTATTGGGTACCGATTTGTTTCCGTGGCACTCTTATTGTGAGGCCTACCTTGACGGTAAATGGGTTAAGTCGACACCGTCGTTTAATTTATCGCTGTGTGAGAAGTTTGATCTGAAACCGTTGGAGTTTGATGGCAGAAATGAATCGCTGTTTCATGAATTCGATCAGGCGGGAAATAAACACATGGATTACGTACAGGACAGAGGCTATTACGTCGATGTGCCAATGGATGAGATTATTGAAACTTTTTCCGCCACCTATGGCGAGCACTACATGAATAACGTCGGCGGTGATTTATATGCCGAAGCCGAAGCCGAGCGTGCGAACACTTAAGCTTCAGAATTAGCCAATATTTTAAGCGCCTCAATAAAAGGCGCGTGAAGGTGTTCTGGGAGCCTCGTCAATAGATTTCTATTTACTTCAATAATACCAGGTAATGCCTCTTCAATCTCCCGCTCACCTTGTTCGGTGAGATATAGTTTTGATGCACGCTCGTCCTGTTGATCCGGCATTTTTCTGAGTAATCCGCGTTTCTCAAGGCGCTCGGCAATTTCGCTGATGGTAGAGCGATCCATGGCGATGAGTTCTGTCAGGTCAACCTGGCGCAATCCAGGTTGCTGATAAATGGCGAGCAAAAGGGAAAACTGGCGCGGCCGCAATTCCCGGCCAACCTCTTCAGCATATGCGGCAACGGCAATTTGTTGGGCACGTCTGAGCAGATGGCCAGCATGATCCATCAGGTCAAAATCATCGATAGATTGGCTAAATTTTTTGCTCACCATGTCGGTTGCTCAAATAAAAGTTCAATGTAGTTGCGATAATGTCCCAATTGGTCCGCAGTTATCGCCGGTTCCTCTGAAATTGTCACGACCTTTGCAACACACCATTTTTGATATGATTGCTTTTCAAGAGGATATTGGTGCATACCGATAGGTGCCTCGTTTCTCCACTTTGTGATTGGTTGCAATCTTTTTGACCAGCTATAAGATGGGGCAAATAGAAATGAATAACCAAAAGGAACTCTGGACATGGATGGCGATCAACTTCGCTTAACCCAGCTGTCTCACGGCGGCGGTTGAGGTTGTAAAGTAGCACCGTCGGTGCTTGAGGACATACTTTCTAAATTACCGCCATCGGCCAAGTTTCCAAACTTGTTGGTTGGCGTTGAAACGGGTGACGACTCAGCTGTCTATAAGATCAATGATGATCAGGCTATTGTCGCAACGACCGATTTTTTTATGCCAATTGTTGATGATCCCTATGACTTTGGTCGGATATCAGCAACCAATGCACTGTCCGATGTTTATGCCATTGGCGGCAAGCCGGTTATGGCTTTAGCAATTGCCGGTTTTCCAGTGAATGTGATGACTGATGAGGATATTGCGCAAGTGCTGGCTGGCGGAGCCGCGGTTTGTGAGGCGGCCGGCGTGCCGGTGGCAGGCGGCCACACAATTGATGCCAAAGAGCCAATCTATGGCTTGGCTGTTATCGGCATGATCCATCCCGATAAAATCAAACGCAATTCTGATGGCCGGGCGGGAGATGTGCTCATTCTTGGAAAAGGTTTGGGTGTTGGTATTTTGGGCGCCGCTATGAACAAGGACGAGCTCGACCCGCGCGGCTACGAAGTGATGATCGAAAGCACGACCAAGCTCAACGCCGTTGGAGCCGATCTAGCTGCGCTATCGGAAGTCAACGCGCTTACCGATGTCACGGGTTTCGGTCTTTGCGGACATATGTATGAGTTTTGTAAAGGTGCCGGACTTTCAGCAACCATCGAGTGGACCAAATTGCCGATTTTGGATACTGTTCTCGATTACGCCCAGAAAGGTTACAACACAGGTGCAGCCAATCGAAACTGGGACAGCTTTGCCGATAAAATCCATGTGCCTGATGATATGGAGCAATGGCAGAAAAACCTGCTGATGGATCCACAGACCAGTGGTGGTCTTTTGGTTTCTTGTCCACCCGACGCAGCGGAGAAAGTTCTAAAGACCTTCCGCGCCGCCGGCTTTGATCATGCCTGCATCATTGGCGAGCTCAGTGACGGCGACGCGAAGGTGACGGTGACCTAGCTTCAGCTATTTAAATCGACGGGTTTCCTATCCATGATCGTTGTCTTGCTGATACCTTTTCGTATTAGGAGACAACATATGTGTAAAATATTGGCAGCTGCTTCATTTTTAGCGTTGGCGTTTTTCTCGGAGAACGCTGTTGCGGAACCACCGCAATTGCAAACCTCTGCACCGGTTATTTTTCTGGCCGACAATTTGGATGAACAGGATAAGCTCGGGTGGTGCATCGATACGCAAGGCCGAGGTTTTTCAGAAAGACTGCATGCGCACTCGTGCAAACCTCAAGGCGGAGATGTGCAATTTCTATATGATGCTGGCTCGAGCCAAATCAAATCCGCTACCTTCTCGGGGAAATGTGCCACTCTGGATGTGGCGCCAAAGGCCGGCATAAAATTTGGACTGCTGGATTGTAAAACAGATGCCGCAAATCAGAAATTTACCTTCAACAGTTCGTCTGGTGAATTTCATCCTGCCAGCGATAATAATCTCTGTCTTGTCGTTGGCTCCTCCAGCCGATCAGCAGGGCCGTTTATGTCTCGCAATCTAGAGCTGGCGTCCTGCGCCTCAACTGCTCCGAAGTTCAAAAAATGGGTTTATAGAACAAAATAGACCCAGAGCATTTACTTTTCCGCCAAAGCTTTCAAAACTGCGTCGAACGGCAGCAAGATCGCACCATGGCGGGGTTTGGCATCTTTGGCGGGGGCGAGGGCTTTGAGGGCGGCCCAATCGCCATCGGGTGGAGATGCATCTGTAACTAGCATCGCCTCAACCTGATCACGTACAGATTTCAAATTCTGTTTTGACTTGCCGATAACGGCATCTGCCATTACTGATGCGGAGGCCTGGCCAAGCGCACAGGCTTTAATTTTCTGGCTGTAGCCGGTGACAGTATTACCTTCAATCGTAATCGCGATTTCAATGGAGCTGCCGCAGAGCGGGCTGCGCAACGATACCGTCGCGTCTGGGTTCTCAAGCGCCTCCAGGCCACCAATGTTGGCAGCCAGCCTGAGAACGTCTTTGTTATATATGTCGTCGATCATGGTGATTGGAATATAGACTTCGAGTTGTTTGCCCGCCAGCACCTAATCGGTTAAAGCAAGTTTATGAAAGTCGCGGATTTTGATTTTGATTTACCGCCGGATCTGATCGCGCAAGCGCCGGTCGAGCCTCGAGATTCTGCGCGACTTCTTCATGTAGAAGAAACGCTCACCGATCACGTATTTACGGACCTTCCAAATCTCCTCAATCCGGGCGATATTATGGTTTTCAATAATACCAAAGTCATTCCGTCGCGCATAACAGGCAGGCGTGGAGAGGCAACCGTCGAGGTCACGCTGCACAAACAGGCGACCGGAAATTCCTGGTGGGCTTTTGCCCGTCCGGCAAAACGTTTGCGTCCTGGTGACGATTTGGTGTTCGCAGATGATTTTAGCTGCCGCGTTGAGGATAAGCGGAATGGCGGTGAGGTTCTCCTGAATTTCGAAGGAGATATCAGTGCGGTGATGGCGGGACTAGACAAATATGGCTATATGCCACTGCCGCCCTATATAAAACGCAACAAAGGCGGCGCGCTTGAGGATAGAGCAGACTATCAAACGCTTTATGCCGAGCACGAGGGGGCGGTCGCGGCACCTACAGCCGGGTTACATTTCACCGAAGATCTTATGAAATCTCTTGAGGCGCGCGGCGTGCAAAAAGCATTTGTCACATTACATGTTGGTGCCGGCACTTTTCTGCCGATCAAAGTTGAGGATACAGAAGATCACGTGATGCACGCGGAGTGGGGCGAGATTGATCAAGCGACCGCCATGGCTATCAATCAAGCGCGCGCAACTGGCGGCAAAGTCATCCCTGTTGGTTCGACCTCGTTGCGCTTATTGGAATCAGCCGCTGATGACAGTGGCGAGCTTCATCCCTTTACCGGCGAGACGGATATCTTTATTACCCCAGGATACAAATTTAAAATTACGGATAAGATGGTGACGAATTTTCATTTGCCGAAATCGACTTTGTTTATGTTGATTGCCGCTCTCGCTGGAACGGAGCGGGTGAAAGCGGCCTATAGCCACGCAATTTCTCAGCAATATCGATTTTTCTCCTATGGCGATGGTTGTTTCATTGAAGGCGTTAAATAATGGCAGCATTTTCTTTTAACGTTAGTGCGACGGATGGTGCCGCACGCTTGGGCCAAGTCGCCACCGCTCATGGTGTGATTGATACGCCAGCGTTTATGCCGGTGGGGACCGCTGGGACCGTAAAAGCGATGATGCCAGGTTCGGTCGCAGAAACCGGCGCGCAAATTGTGCTCGGCAACACCTATCATCTCATGCTGCGCCCGGGTGCAGACCGCATCGAACGCCTTGGCGGGCTTCACACCTTCATGAATTGGCCGGGGCCGATCCTCACTGATTCCGGCGGCTTCCAAGTCATGTCACTTTCCAAGCTGCGCAAAATGACGGAAGAAGGCGTGACCTTCCAGTCTCATATTGATGGTAGTAAACACGAACTCACGCCTGAAATTTCGATCGATATCCAGCGGAAACTTGATGCCGACATCACCATGCAGTTGGATGAATGTCCGGCTCATACCGAAGACAATAAAGTCATCGAAACATCGATGCAGCTCTCACTGCGCTGGGCAGAACGTTCTAAGGACGCCTTTGATGATCGGCCGGGGTATGGGATTTTCGGTATCGTTCAAGGCGGTGTCTTTGATGACCTCCGGGAAGAATCAGTTAAAGGCCTCATAAAAACGGGCTTTGATGGCTACGCGGTTGGAGGACTCGCAGTCGGTGAGCCGCAAGAGGTGATGTTCCAAGTATTAGATGACCTCATCCCTCATATGCCGGAAGACAAACCCCGTTATCTTATGGGCGTCGGCACGCCTGCTGACCTTGTTGGTGCCGTTTCGCGCGGTATTGATATGTTCGATTGCGTGATGCCGACTCGCTCGGGCCGGACAGGCAAAGCTTTCACCCGTCGCGGCGAAGTGAACATTCGAAACGCACGCCATGCGGATGATCCGAGGCCGCTTGATGAACATTGCAAATGCCCTGCCTGCAAAGATTACAGCCGCGCCTATATCCATCATCTGGTAAAAGCGCAGGAAATTCTGGGTCCGATGCTGATGACATGGCACAATGTCCAATATTATCAAGATCTGATGTTGTGGCTTCGCAAAAGTATTGGCGAAGGCACATTGGATGCTTTTGTCGAACGTTTTCACAATGACAAACTTCAAGGCGATATCGACCCGATATTGAAGGAAAGATAATAGAACCGATAGTTCGAACCGCTTAGACGAGGCTTTCGTGGACGTCTCTTCTCGCAAAATGTTCGACTAAAAAATCAATAAAAACGCGCACTTTGAGAGTGATTTGTTTGAAGGGTAAACTGCGTTGATCGTCAGTTCTTCGGGACGCCAACCCGGTAAAACCTCAACCAGACGCCCTTTTTTAATATCTTCGGCAACAATAAAGACAGGCAAAAGCGCGACCCCGTTATTGGCAAGTACCATTTGCCTAATGATATCGCCGTTGTTTGATGTGTTGATTCTACTCGGTGCAATTTTGGTTTTTTGATCATTTTTTCGAAGATTCCAGCCGCCACGATTTGCTTCTTCGCCATATAACAAACAGGTATGGTTGCTGAGGTCCTGTATATCTCTAATTCTTGAGGAATGTTTTAAATATTCCGGTGATGTACAAAGTATGCGCGGGGCGGCAAAAAGTCGTCGTGCAATCAAACTTGAATCAGTCAAATTTCCAATCCGGATTGCGACATCAAAACCTTCCTCAATCAGGTCAACAAAGCGATCATTTAAGATAGAATCG
>Ga0066376_10000475_pt1 | contig 37214 bp, 32 predicted proteins | sample Knorr_S15_td_Bot_FD_77009 | JGI IMG/M metagenome (GOLD analysis project Ga0066376, IMG submission 77009) | Marine microbial communities from Southern Atlantic Ocean transect - Knorr_S15_td_Bottom_ad_5009_LV_A | ecosystem: Environmental > Aquatic > Marine > Oceanic | place: Southern Atlantic... | reverse complement strand
CCCTAACGGCGGGCTGCTTACCCCAGTTGGCTAACTTAGTCGAACCGGGAGGTTGGAAACCATGACTTCTTCTGAATATGGACCCAGTGATCACGGGGCTCAAGCGGAACCAGGGGCTTACCGGGAACCAGAAATCGAAGGACAGAGCAGCGCCGGCCCGGAAGGCGCCGGGGTCAGTCCGATGAACACCCTGGAACAGGTCGCCCAACTTGTCAGGACCTGCACCGATTGTCCCTTGGGACGGGGCCGCACCAACGCAGTGCCGGGTGAAGGGAATCCCCAGGCCGAAGTTATGTTCATCGGCGAGGGTCCCGGTTATCAAGAAGACCGTCAGGGGCGTCCCTTTGTCGGGCCCGCCGGGAAATTGCTGGAAGGCCTGTTGGCGTCTATCGGCTCCCACCGGGACGACGTGTTCATTGCCAACATGGTCAAATGCCGCCCGCCCGGCAACCGCGACCCGTCCCCCGCGGAGATGACCGCCTGCACCAAGTACTTGGACCGGCAGATAGAGTTGGTCAACCCCAAACTCATCGTCACTTTGGGCCGGTTCGCGTTCGGGCGGTATTTCCCAGGAGAGGGCATCACCAAGGCCCGTGGAAAGCTCAGAGAGAAAGACGGGCGAAAGATCTTTCCAGTGCTCCACCCAGCAGCGGTGTTGCGCCGTGAAGAACTAAGGCCCACAATGATAGAAGACTTCAAAGCGATTTCGGAGATATTGGAAAGCGGAATGGAGGCTACTGGCATGGAGCCAGGCGTTACGGCGCCTGAAGCACCGCAACCAGCCCAGCTATCCTTTGTTAACGCCCCTGGGCAGGCAGCCGTTCCGGCGGCGCAGGCCGAAACATCAACCGTCAACGTAGAAGAAGCACCCCGGCCCGAGCAATTGACTCTATTTTAAAAGTCTTGAAGCGGGGCGGGTAATCCACATTTAGGAACGTACAAAACGTTGACATCTCAGCTACGCGTCATTCCCCTGGGAGGCCTCGGGGAAATCGGCAAAAACATGATGGCCTTTGAATACGAAGACGATATAGTGATCGTCGATTGCGGGGTCCAATTCCCCGAAGAAGGTATGTTTGGGGTCGACCTGATAATCCCCGACGTCTCATACCTGATGGAACGGCTCGACAAGGTCCGTGCCATCCTCATCACCCACGGCCATGAAGACCACATCGGAGCGCTTCCCTTCATCCTGCCAAAGCTGAAGTGCCCGGTATATGCGCCGCGGCTGGCCCACGGCCTGATAACCGCAAAGTTGAAGGAACGGCGGGCCGCTCGAGACTCGGTGGTGACCCCCATCGACCCGGGCGTGGTCCATCAGATCGGCGAAGCCTTTGAGGTCTCGTGGTTCCGGGTGTGCCACAGCATACCCGACGCCATGGGAATCGCCATCGGCACCCCCCTGGGCACGATCATCCACACCGGAGATTTCAAGATCGACCATACCCCGGTGGACGGCCGTATCTTCGACCTGCCGTCTCTGGCCCACTATGGGGACGACGGCGTTCTGCTGCTGTGCTCCGACTCCACCTATGCCGAGGTGCCGGGTTATACAACCTCGGAGCGAGTGGTGGGAGAGGCCCTCGACCGGGCCATCGGAGAGGCCGACGGCCGGGTACTGGTGGCCACATTCGCCTCATTGGTGTCCAGGGTCCAGCAGGTGGTGGATGCCGCCGACAAACACGGCCGCAAAGTCAGCATCGTGGGCCGCAGCATGGTGGACACGGTGAAGGTTGCCACCGAACTGGGCTATCTAAAAGTGCCGGCGGGAACGTTGGTGCCTTTGGCTGAAACCAGAAAATTATCGCCAGAGAAAGTGGTCCTGATGACCACCGGAAGCCAGGGAGAACCGACGTCAGCCCTGGTCCGCATCGCCAAGCAAGAACACCGCGACGTCAACATCGTGGCCGGAGACACAGTGATCATCTCCGCCACTCCCATCCCTGGGAATGAGCTGGCGGTCAGCCACACCATCGACAACCTGCTCCGGCAGGGCGCCAAGGTGCTCTACGACCGGATCGCCACCGTCCACGTGCACGGGCACGCCAGCCAAGAAGAACTTAAGCTGGTGCTGCGACTGGTTAGGCCGAAGTACTTCCTGCCTGTTCACGGCGAGTTCCGGCACCTGACCGCCCACGCTCAACTGGCCTGGGACCTGGACGTGGCTAAAGACGGGATCTTCGTCATGGAAGACGGCGACGTGCTGGAAATATCGGAAGACGGCGCGCGCATGGGCGAGCGCATCTCCGCGGGACCCATCTTCGTGGACGGCCTGACCACCAGGGACCTGCAGAGCCCGGTGTTGGGCGAGCGTCGCAGCCTCTCGAAAGACGGCGTGGTAGTGGTCGTCGTAACCACAGACAAAAAGACCGGAAAGCTAGTTGGTGAGCCGGCGGCCGTTGCCAGTGGCTTCTTGGACGAATCGGAGACGGGCAATCTGTTTGAAGAATTGAGCGCCGCCCTGGCCCAGGAACTGACCAACAACTGGTCCGGCAGCAAGGAAAACAGCGAAAACGGCGGATTAAAGACAAAAGTCAGAGAAACTGCCCGTAGCTTCATAGCTAGCTCTGTTCGCCGTTCCCCTATGATAATTCCAGTGGTTCTGGAGGTTTAGTCCAGCCACTAGCCGGAAACCGGCCATAGTAACTGCCACTGGAGGGATATAGTGGCCAGTTCAATCTGGCGGAAGCGCGGTGATACCGCCTCGCCATCGATAAAGGACCTCATCCACGGAGCCCCCGGGTCACTGATAGATGCATTAGTCATTTTGGCTATTGGTCTTTCGGTCGGCCTGTATTTCGGCTTCTCTAACGACGCACGGGAATGGGCCATCGAGGCCCTCGGCTACGGCTGGGTCCCAGTGGGGCTGCTGCTTGCCGTAACCCTCTTCACACTCCGCTACAACCACCACGTCGTATTCACACATTGGCGCCGTTGGGTCATCGCCACAGCGTTGGCCGCGATGTCCATCGGCGTGTTATCGACCATATTCCCATCGGACGGCGCTCTGGAAGACGTTAGTCTGGGCGGGAAATGGGGTGGTTACTTGGGCGGCGCCCCCGCGATTCTGGCGGCCGTAAAGATCGCTGCCATTGCATTGGTTGTTCCGCTAATCGTCAGGCCCAAGGGGGCCGGCACGTGGTATTGGAAGTACACCAGGGCCGCTTTGCTTGTGCTACAGGTGGGCCTGCTCTATTCCTACATCGGCATCCAAGAGACGGCCCGGTTCATCGACCGAAGAGTACGCATCCTCCGGTACGGGATGCACCGGCACGCCTCGAAAAAAGACCTGTTGAAGATGTTGGTCATGGGGCCGTCCAAAGCGCCAGTGCGGACCCTGGCCTACCAAGGAGATTCCGAGACTGATACCGAGTTGGATCTTGCCCCCCGCGATGAATCGGACCTGGACGGCCCGGATACCGGCGATGACGAGGAATGGGATCCGCCGACCTCGGGGTTGATCCCCACCTGGGATACCAAAGAGCCCGTAGCCAAGCGGGCCCCAAAGCCGGCCAAGGCGATCGCGGCGGCCGAGGCTGCCGATACGGGTAAGCGCAGTAGGAGAGGTTGGCGGACCCCCGAGATCGACATGCTGACCCCGCCCGACACCCATCATGCCCCTGAAGCCGCCCTGCAAGAGATGGCCCGGCTGGTGGAAACCACCCTGGGCGATCACGGGGTGAGGGTTGAGGTTACCGACGTTAAGGCTGGACCCAGGATCGTGCGCTTTGGTCTGGTGCCCGGTTGGGTGCCCAAGCGGGGAGAGTCCGGCCGCGGCGCCATCGGACTCGACACCGGCGATGCGGACCCTTCCGCCCTGGAACGCAGCCGGGTCAAGGTCCAGAGCATATTGACCCGCGAGAAGGACATGGCCCTGGCGCTGAAAACGCCATACCTGAGGATCGAAGCCCCCGTGCCCGGTGAAGCGCTGGTCGGTCTGGAAGTTCCCAGTCCGTCGCCCAGCAAGGTGCACCTGAGAGAAGTGATGGAGACGCCGGTCTTCAAGCGGATGGCGGCCAAAGGTGGTCTGCCCATCGCCCTGGGTCAGGACACCGGCGGCAGCCCCGTGGTCTTGGACCTGGCTGCTCTGCCTCACATGCTGATCGCCGGCGCCACCGGCAGCGGTAAGAGCGTCTGTATCAACTCCATCGTGGCGTCGTTCCTGCTCACCAAAACGCCGGAGCAGTTGCGCATCCTGATGGTGGACCCCAAGCGGGTCGAGCTAACTCCGTTCAATGGGATTCCCCATCTAATCGGCCCAGTGATCGTCGACGCTGAAGAGGTCAACACCGCCCTGAGGGGACTGATCCGGGAGATGCTGGGCCGCTACAAGCTGATGGAAGAGGTCGGCGCCAGGAACATCGAGGGCTACAACAAACGGGCCAAAGAAAAGATGCCTTTCCTGGTTTTGATCGTTGATGAGCTAGCCGACCTGATGATGGTCGGCGGGTTCGAGGTGGAACAGAACCTGGTGCGGCTGGCCCAACTGGGCCGTGCCACCGGCATACACCTGGTGCTCGCCACCCAGAGGCCGTCGGTAAATGTGGTGACCGGCCTGCTCAAGGCCAACATACCCGCCCGTGCCGCCTTCGCTGTGGCATCCCAGGTCGACTCCAGGGTGATCCTTGACGCCGTTGGTGCGGAGAAGCTGTTGGGCAAGGGCGATATGCTGCTACTGCACAACGAGTCGCCCAAACCCAGCCGGGTCCAGGGAACGTTGGTCTACGACCAGGAGATCGACCACATGGTCGAGTTCTGGCTGGGTCAAGAGGGCCCGGCGTTGCCGATCATAAACGTGGGCGAGCCGGAAGTAGACGAAGACGGCGACGACGTGGACGCCCATATCATGGAAGAAGCCAGGGAGTTGGCCGCGAGGAACCCTCAGTTGACCGCCTCCTATCTGGAGCGTCGGCTCAAGATCGGGAGCGGCAAGGCTGAAGAAGTCATGGAGTTACTGGAAGAAGAGGGCTTTCTAGACCCGCGCTAGCCAGGCCTTGCGCTAACCTAGTCCCGTCTTTCTATTTTTCAACCCCGGTTGGGTTTGCCTGGTTGGGTTTGATATCTAGGTTTGCTATGATTGGCGGAGACCGCGCGCCAGAGGCAATGGCGTGCACTCTGGCTGACCAGGTTGACCAGAGGCGATCGCGTACATTCAGGCTGGCCAGGTTGAATAGATAGTTCTTGCTGATAGACCTTCACACCCACAGTTATCCCAACTCCGACGACAGCTTCATGAGCGTGGACGAATTGATCGAGGGCTCCAAGTCGTTGGGACTGGACGGTATATGCCTCACCGATCACGATGTTTTCTGGACCGACGAGCAGATTCGGGACCTCTCCAGCAAGCACGACTTCTTGGTCATACCCGGCTGTGAGATCAATACGGAGGCCGGCCACGTGTTGGTATTTGGACTTAGCCAGTACCAATTTGGCATGCATAGACCCGAATTCCTGCAGGCGTCGGTAGATAAAGCTGAGGGAGTTATGATCGCGGCACACCCATACCGGCGGCGCTTTCTGGAGGAGCCGGCGGAACGGCCCGGAGTCCGGGAAGAGATGCTGGAGCGGGCCCGCGGAGACGAGTTCTTCCAGATGTGTCAGGGCATCGAGGCCCTGAACGGGCGTGGCCTGGCCATCCAGAACGAATTTTCCCTGGAGTTGGGCGGAATGCTGAGCACGAATATGACTGCCGGCAGCGACGCTCACAAAGTGGAACAGATAGGCACCGTGGCAACCGAATTCAAACGGCCGGTATCCTGCCTGAAAGATCTCATTACGGAGCTGCGGGAAGGGCGTTATCACCCGGTGGACCTGCGGCAGAAAGCCGTACCGAACGCATAGTTGAGACCCTTTAGCCAATGACTGCACTACTCACCAACGCATAGTTGAGACCCTTTAGCCAATGACTGCACTACTCACAATAGAAGACCTGACAGTGAGTTTCGGCACCTCCGCCGGACGGGTGAAGGCCCTGAACAACGTGAACCTCACCCTCGATGAAGGAAAGGTCCTTTGTGTCGTGGGCGAAAGCGGTTCGGGCAAGAGCACTCTGGCGCTCACGATCATGGGGCTTCTGCCTCAGAACGCGGAGATCTCCGACGGCAGGATCATGTACAAAGATATCGACCTTCTTCGGGCGGGGTCGGAACAGATGCGAGACCTGAGAGGGCGAGAGATATCTCTGGTGTTTCAGGACGCTCAGTCTGCTCTGAACCCCATCGAGGCCATCGGACCCCAATTGGAAGAGGCGATCCTCGCGCACCGTGACACCTCCCTTCGCAATGCCAACAAGATGGCGCAGGACATGCTTTATGAGATGGGTATGGCCGACCCCAAACGGGTGATGGGCCAGTACCCATTTGCCCTGAGCGGCGGCATGTGTCAGCGGGTGATGATGGCCATGGCCTTGGTCATGCGCCCTAAACTGCTGATCGCCGATGAGCCCACATCGGGCCTTGACGTTACGCTTCAGGCGGAGATACTGCACCGGATCAGAGAATTGGTCAAAGAGCAGAACGCATCGGTCCTGCTGATCACCCATGACATGGGCGTGGTTGCGGCGATGGCCAATGACGTAGGCGTGATCTACGCTGGGAATGTTGTGGAAGACGCCGAGGTCGTGCCGCTATTTCGCCGGCCCCAGCACCCTTACACCTGGTCCCTATTGCAGGCGTTGCCCCGTATCGACGACCCGGGGAGGAGGATCGAACCCCTGCCCGGAAGCCCGCCCGATATGATCAAACTGCCTCCGGAATGCCCCTTCCTGCCCCGTTGCTTCAAAGCGCAGAACCAGTGCCGGACCGACCCGAAACCCAAGTTGGCGGAGATCGAACAGGGGCACATGGTCGCGTGCTACAACCCGGTGCTGCCGGACGAAGACGCCTAGGCGGGCGTTGCCTTAAAAGTAAAATTGCGCGTACCGTCATTCTGGGCGTGCTACCTACTTACCGTCACCCTGAGAGAAGCGAAGGGTCTCTTTGCTCTCGACCAGCGCTCGTATTTCAGCAACGAGATTCTTCGGCTAACGCTTCAGAATGACAGTTAAGAAACAAGGCAGTGGACTAAGCTTTCAGGGCGCTGACGGGGCCTCTGGGTTAATGGACGATATCTCATCCGGCCATGTCGTCGCCCACCAGTAATTCCAGGGCCAGGTCTGGATCCATCCGACCCTGTTTGATGGCCAAGTCGGTCTCCAACAAACGGTTGTACCGCCAGATGATCTCCGGCATGGAGTGACGCCGGGCCTGCTCTGAAGTCTTTCGCACGACAAAGTCTGAAGACGTCCCCAACCGGCCTTTCATCTCGCTCTGTGGCATCCCCCGGTCGATGGCATCCCTGGCCAACGCCAGCAAACGCAGTTGGCGTTCGACCATCCCAATGATCTGGGGCGCTTCTTTGCCGTCCTCTTTCAACTGGTGCAACAGCTTCAAGGCCACGCCGGGGCGGCCGTCGATCATTGCGTCTACCGCGACGAAGATATTGGCTTCCCGGACCTGGGACACCATCTCCCCCACGTCTGTCTCCTGTATCTCTCGCCCGGAGCAGTACAGGGCCAATTTCTCTAGTTCCTGGTCGAGGGTCCATAGGTCGCTGCCCACCAGGTCGGTGATCGACCGGTTGGCCGATGGGCTGATGGACGCGCCCTTGGCCTCGACGGTGGACTTGACCCAGCGGGCCAGCGCCTCGCCGGAGGGAGCGGACAGCTCTTCCACCTGGGCCACTGGCCGCAGCATCCGCAGCAGAGGGTTGTTGGCGCCCAGTGCCCCGTCGGTGAACACCAGGACGGTGGTGTCGGGCATCTGAGGGATGGCGTCGCCCAGCGCCTGCCATTGGCCGGCGACACCCGAGTCCGACGATGAACCGCGCCCGCGGCCCCTACCCCGTCCCCGGCCCTGAGACTCAGCCGTTCCCAGCAGCCCTTCAACAATCACAAGACGGTAGTCGTCCATGAAAGGCAGGGCGTTACACATGCTCAGCAGTTCGCCGGGCTTGGCCTGAGACCCGATCAGGCGGTGCCGGTTGGCTTCCAGCACGTCCGATGCCCCGGCCTCGGCAATGAGCTCGTCCAGCCGTCTGGGCACCAAAAAACTGTCGCCGTGGAGCAGATGTACGGGCAAATCGGACTCCCCAAGAGAACTCTGGTCAAGAGGGCCGGATTATATCACCAGGCCTCTTGGGACACGCCTAGGCTGCGAACGATAGTTGTCATCATTTTTTTGGTGGCGGCGTTATCAGTTGTGTGATTAAATGGTTCGGCCTTTGATAGGAAGCATCAATTCCCAAGATAATTACCCGTTACGGAGAGATTCTTAAACATGGATTTTGCCCTATTTTCACACGTGCCCTGGCCGGAAGGCACCGACCCCAAACAAGTCTACGACGACATCACGGAAGAGTTCGTCTTGGGCGAAGAGTTGGGGTTCAAGAGCGCCTGGATGGCTGAGCACCACTTCACTCGCTACGGGCTGGGCGCCGCGCCGAATGTCCTGGCCAGCAGCATCGTGGCGAAAACCACGACTTTGAGGATCGGCTCGGCCATTTTTGTGTCCCCGCTGCATCTTCCAGCCAGATTGGCAGAGGAGATCGCGACCCTCGACGTGCTGAGCGGTGGGCGGATCGACGTGGGATTCGGACGTGGGGCCGCATCGTCTGAATACAATGTCGCCGATGTTCCTGTAGAAGAAAGCCAGCAGCGGTTTCAAGAATCGATCACCATGATCGAGGGTTTGTGGACCAACAGGAACTACTCTTTTGAGGGCAAGCACTACAAGATCACCAACGCCAACCTTGTGCCTCAGCCGGTCCAATCCCCCCACCCTCCCATCCACATCGCCGCCACCCGGACCAAAGCAACACAGGATTTCGTCGCCGCGTCGGGTCATCCATTGTTGGTCGGCGTGGTGCTTGATACCGCGGATGCGATCGCGCTTTGCCACACCATGGTCGACTTGGCGAAGTCCAAGGGCAAAACGATGAACATGGGCCAGATACCGTTCTTCAGGTATTTCTACGTGGCCGAGACCGAAGAGCAGGCGATAGCCGATTCTAGGCCGGCGTTGGACTGGAACATAGACATGATCCAATGGCGCCGCACCTTCGATACCGGGAGCGAAGTGTGGGAGAAGATGGAAGACTTCCGCAAGACCCGCACCGAGCTTCCGCCCAGCTATGAATACCTTTACGAGAACCGGGCCTTCATCGGTACGCCGGACCAGGTCATCGCCAAGATCAAAGCATTGCAGGACGAAGGGATCGAATTATTCGGCTGCAACTTCTCCTTTGGCGGCATGCCCCAGGACAAGGTGCTCAAGTCCATGCGGCTATTCGCCAAAGAGGTTATTCCGGCTTTTAAGTAGGCGGTTTTTTCGAACGATGACTGGCGACGCGAGACCGACTACGATATGTTATTGATCACGTCATTGCTGTCGGTCATGCCGCCCTGGTCCGCTTCAGTGATGGCTTGAAGAAGGTCAGCCTCGTCTCTAGCATTGAGCGTAAACGCATGCTCATCGGTGACAATTACCGTCACCGTCGACCCCTCGTTGAGAGGCAATCCTTCGACGACGATTCGTCCGCCTACAACTTTGCCTCTAACGATTCGCATATCTACTCACGGCTGTTTTAGGCCGACGGATGCGCCGGTAGCCTCTCTCCATGAAAGCCGGCGCGGTCTTCGAAGGACGCTCCCGGCTCGGGGTAGACCTGGGTGTACAGTCCCCGGGTCCTGTTTTTGATGGTCTCGTTCACCCGCAGGTAGAGTTCCGTGGGATGGGCGTTCTGGTCCTTGTACATCTCGCTCTGCAGCGGGCTGCCGTCCTCCATCTCCCAGATGCATAGGTATTTCAGCGCATTGTTGTTGTTATCGCCTTCCAGCTTGAACCGCCGGGCGGAGACGTAGCCGGGGATGGCCATGCGCTCGGGCAGGTGCTGTTCGTTGTACCACTTGTTGAACTCCGCTTCGTCAGCCTCGTCCACTTCCATGGTCACGACCAACACCGTGTTGCCGATGTGCTGCGAGGGGGCGTTGCCGTTATTCTGAGTCATTACTTTCACCAAAAACTTGTAGAATTTGAAACCAATTACGAGTTAATGCTCACCCAGTAAACCCGGCGAGCCGGCCGCTTGCGGGAGGGTAGTTGGGTAGTATAGCATTGGGCGTGGTTTTTCCCAGCGTGAAGACAGCATTCTACGAGACTGGCAAGGGGATGGCATGAACCAGAAGGTCCGCCTCAAGGTCAACGGCACCGACCACGAATTAGACATCCCGGCGCGGCGTCTGTTGGTCGACTGCATCCGGTACGACATCGGCCTCACCGGCACCAAAGAGAGCTGCAGCGTCGGCGTTTGCGGCGCCTGCGCGGTGTTGGTGGACGGCGAGATGTACGCCTCCTGCATCACCTTGGCCGCGGCCGTGGATGGGTCGGAGATCACCACCATCGAGGGCATCGCTGAGAACGGCAACCTTCACCCCGTGCAGCAGGCCTTCATCGACCACGGCGGTTTTCAGTGCGGCATCTGCACACCCGGCCAGATCATCGCCGCCAAATCGCTGCTGGAAGAGAACCCCACTCCCACCGAAAACGAGATCAAAGAATATATGATGGGCAACCTGTGCCGCTGCACCGGTTACTACGGCATCCTCAACTCGATCGCCGCCGCCGCCGAGAACATGAACAAGGCGGCAGGGAGCGGCGGATGATTGACTTCGAGTACCACGCTCCCACCAGCCTCGACCAGGTATTTGGGCTCTTGGACCAATACGGCGACGACGCCCGAATCATGGCCGGCGGCACCGCCCTGGTCATCCAGATGAAGCAGCGCCTGTCCCAACCGGGCCACGTGATCGGTCTGCGGCACGTGGGCAGTCTCAACTCTATCGAGTTGACCCCCGAAGGGCTGCGCATCGGCGCCCTCTGCACTCAGCGTCAGATCGAAAACAGCAAATTGATCGGGGAAGACCTGCCCCTGCTGGCCGACACCTTCCGCAAGGTAGCGACTCCCCGGATACGCAACATGGCCACCATCGGCGGCGGGCTGGTCAACGGCGACCCCAACCAAGACCCGCCTCCCGCGTTGATCGCCCTGGGAGCGTCCGCCGTGATGACCTCCAAGAGCGGTGAACGGGTAGTGCCGCTGGAAGAACTGTTCATCGACTACTACGAGACCGACGTCCAGCCCGGCGAGGTGCTGACCAGTGTGTTGGTCCCCCAGGCCCCGGCCGGCTCTGGCGCGGTGTACTTGAAGTTCCTGCCCCGCACCGCCGACGACTATGGCACCGTCTCAGTGGCCGCTGTCGTCTCCAAAGAGCAGGACGGCACCTGCAAGGACGTCCGCATCGTCCTCGGTTCGGTGGGTGTCACGCCGATCAGGGCGAAAGACGCCGAAGACGCCCTGCGGGGAAAACCTCTTACCGACGAGAACATTCGTGCCGCCGTTTCCCTGGTCAAAGACGCCGTCGATCCCCTGGAAGATTTCAGGGGGTCCGCGGAATACAAGACTGACATGGCTGAAGTCTTCGCCCGCCGCGCCGTGGAGCAAGCCATGGCCGGCATTCCGGCAGGAAGTTAGTAGCTTGAAGATTGAGATTCTCTCGGTGGTCCCAGCCAGCCGCGAAGCCACCTGGGCTTTATTGATGGACGTACCCAGGGCCGCCTCATGCATCCCTGGAATCACAGAGGTCACCCCCGATGGCGAGGCCCGCTACCAGGCCACGCTCCGAGCCAGGGTCGGCCCCATGGGTATGACCTTGAGCGGGACCATCACGGTACTATCGCAAGACGCCGATGCTGGAGACGCCCATTTCTTGGTCGAAGCCAACGACCGGCGAGTGGGCGGCGGGGTCAAGACCAACATGAGCATGAAAGTGACTGCAAAGTCGGCCGGCGAGACCGAACTGGAGATCGTGGCCGATACCACATTCATGGGCCGTCTGGGCGAACTGGGCCAGCCCATCATCCGCCGGAAGGCCCGCAACACCCTGGAAGAATTCTCCAAGAACCTGAGCAAATTATTGGCGTCGACGCCGGAATAACCGGTTTTGTGGGTGGATTCCCACCGCAACCGTTCGTCCTGAGCCCGTCGAAGGGTGCGTGGCAAGCCGTGGTTGATTTGGAGTAGGTGGTTCGACGGGCTCACCACGAACGGACTTCAGAACAACTGAGCGCACAAATAAATAACTCGGTTCGGTGAACCTCTGGTTTCGCCGGAATAACCGGTTTTTGGCCGGCCCGCCAGTCTGGTTTCGTTGACACAAAATTCCAGGGGTTCCTATACTGTTGTAGACGCTTTTCGAATTCCATTTAGGGTTTCCTTGAAGTTTAGTAAGGCGTTGCATCTTCATCGTGAGGCTCGGCGCATCTAGCGCAGCCGGGAATGCCTGTGTGCGGCATCGTTGGGTACGTTGGTGGACAAGAAGCCTGGCCCATCATTTACGAGGGGCTAAGAAGGCTTGAGTACCGGGGCTACGATAGCGCCGGAATAGCCATCGTCGACCCCCAAGGTGACATCCAACTGCGCAAAACCGTTGGCAAGGTCAACGGCCTGGACGACCCGGGAGCCGAGTCCCATCCCACCGGCTCAGTTGGCCTGGGCCACACACGTTGGGCCACCCACGGACGCCCCTCCCACGAGAATGCCCACCCACATATCGACTGCCAGCACCGCATAGCCGTGGTCCATAACGGCATCGTTGAGAATTACCTGGAGTTGAAACGGCGGCTGATCGAGTCCGGCCATGTGTTTGGTTCCGAGACAGACACCGAAGTCCTGACCCATCTGGTGGAAGAGGGGATGGACCGGGGTTTGAACTTCCAAGAAGCTTTCCGGCGAATGGGCCGGATGGTCAAGGGTTCCCAAGCCATCTCCGCAGTCCTGGAAGGAGAGGAGGCCGAGATCTGCGCCCTTCGTTTGGGCCATGCTGGCGGCATAGTGGTCGCCCAGGCGGACGGCCAGGCGATCATCGGAAGCGACCTCCCGGCGCTGCTGCCGCTTCTTCAATCTGAGTCCAATATGGGACAGGCGGCCTTTTTAGAGACCGGCGAGATGGTGGCAATCACCCGAGACCAAGTTGAATATCAAGACCTGGAAGGGAACCACATAGACAAGCAGCCCCGGATGGTCTCCCTGGAAGAAGTGCTGGTGGACAAAGCGGGATACCAGCATTTCATGTTGAAAGAGATCATGGAGCAGCCCCAGGCCGTGGCCAGCGCCATGCGGGAGCGGGTCAATTTTGATTCCCGGCGTGTGGACCTTCCGGACTTCCCCCTCTCTACGGAAGAGATTGCCGGCCTAGACCGGGTGATGCTCATCGGTTGCGGCACCAGCTTGCACGCCGCCCAAGTGGGACGCCACCTGATCGAGCGTTACAGCGGCCTGCCAGCGGAGGCGGAGAGCGCTTCAGAATTCCGGTACAGAGACCCCTACATCGGTCCGCGCACGTTGGTGGTGGCCATCAGCCAGTCCGGCGAAACAGCCGACACCGTCGCCGCGATGCAGTTGGTCAAAGACAAGGGCGGCAGATTGATCAACATCTGCAATGCCGAGGGTAGCCAAGCGTCCCGCATCGCCGAAGGCTCTCTGTACATGAAAGCGGGCATCGAGATCGGTGTGGCCAGCACCAAGACATTTGTCGCATCGCTGACCATCTTGAACCTTTTGTCCATCTTCTTGGGCCAGACCCGGGGAGTTCTGGACACGGAGAAAACCCAAGAGCTGGTGGACGGCCTGGCCCAACTGCCCAGGTTGATGGGCGACCTGTTGGCCGACAGCGCGGCGTACCAGCGCCTGGCCAAGGAATATGTGGGCACCGATTATTTCTTGTTCTTGGGACGGGGGATGAACGCGCCCATCGCCTCTGAAGGGTCCCTTAAGCTCAAAGAGATCAGCTACGTCCACGCCGAGGCCTATCCCGCCGGCGAGATGAAGCACGGGCCGATCGCGCTCATCGACAACGCCATGGCCACCGTCGCGTTGGCGCCAAAGGACTCACTCTACGAGAAGGTCGTCAACAACGTGAAAGAGGTGATGGCCCGCGACGGCCGTGTTTTGGCTATCCTCACCGAGGGGGACACTCAGTTGGCCGCCGAAGTGGACCATGCTTTGTATATACCTGAGGCGCCCGAGCACCTGATCCCTCTGCTCACCGTTGTGCCGCTCCAGATGCTGGCCTATCACGTCGCACTGTTGCTGAACCGGGACGTGGACCAACCTCGCAACTTGGCCAAGTCGGTGACCGTCGAGTAGGTTAGCGGTTTCAACTACTTCACCAGCCGGTTCCCCTCAGTCACTTCAGTCCCGACCTTCCACTGGATATCTGTGTCTAATTCGACACCGGCCGCACCGATTCCGGCGCAGATACGGTTAGAACTCCCTGTTGGCGTTACCGATGAGTCGAATTCCTGCAATTCAACCGGAAAGAGGATTGCAGTAATGCCCCGGCGATGTAATCATGTAAGTAGCCATATGCTCGTGATTTAACGCGAATCTTCACCATATTTTTGCGCCCAAAAAGGGCCTAAACAAGGAAAAACCGCCGATGTTTTCCAGGCTTGATCACCCCCCGGTCTCTTACGACGACTACCGCCCATTGCTGGACCCCGAATTGGCCGACCAACTGGCCAAAGTAGCCGGCGAGATGGGAGGGCTACGGGTCTTGCACCTGAATAGCACCGCCACCGGCGGCGGGGTAGCCGAGATCCTGCAGTCCATGGTCCCCCTGGGAAACTCCCTGGGCATCGAGACCGAAAGGATCGTGATCAACCCAGACGCCGCGGAATTCTTCGACGTGACCAAGAAGATCCACAACATGCTCCAGGGATCTGAGGGTGAGCTTTCTCCCGAAGAGCTGGAGATCTACTTCAGTTGCATCCAGCGGGTGGCCGACGACATGCGGGCCAAAGAGCTGACGGCCGATGTCTGGTTCGTCCACGACCCGCAGCTACTGCCCCTGGCCAAGTTGCTGCCCAAGAAAGAGGGCGAGGTCTGGATCTGGATCTGCCACATCGACCTCACAACGCCCAACAAGTCGGTGTTGGACGCCCTGATGCCCCTGACCCAAGACTATGACCAATTGATCTTTTCCCAGACGGCCTACGTCCCCAAAGACCTGGGAGATAAAGTCCCGGTGCTGATCGCGCCTCCGGCCATCGACCCCTTGACCGTCAAGAACACCCCCATGGACCTGGCCCAAGCCCAGAAGGTGGTCCGCGCCATGGGGATAGACACCGACCGGCCTCTGATCACCCAGGTATCGCGTTTCGACCTCTGGAAAGACCCATGGGGCGTGATCGACGCCTACCGCATCGCTAGAGAGTCGGTGCCCGGCCTGCAGTTGGCCCTATTGGGCTTGAGCCAAGCCACCGACGACCCCGAGGGGGTGAAGGTCTATCAGACCGTGGCCGACCACGCCGGTGACGACCCGGATATCCACCTTTACATCGACCCCGCGGAGATGCCGGTGTCGGTGGATGAGGTCGTTAACGCGATCCAGATGGCGTCCGCGGTGTTGATGCAGAAATCGACCAGGGAAGGCTTCGGACTCACCGTCACCGAGGGCATGTGGAAGGGGAAGCCGGTCATCGGCGGCGACGCCGGTGGCATCCGTGTCCAGATAAACGACGGCGTCAGCGGCTTCCTGGTTTCTTCGCCCGAGGAATGCGCCCAGAGGCTGGTGGAACTGCTGAAAGACGAGTCCCTCGCCGCGCGCATCGGCAAGGCGGCCAGAGAGAGCGTGCGCCAACAGTTCCTGCTGCCCCGGCTGGCCCTTGACTACCTGACCGTTGCCTGGTCCCAGGTGAACGGGCGGCTACCGGCGGTTGGCGGAGACTAGTCCGGCTTTTCATCGCGTCCCCGGCAGACCGGCTGATCTTTCGCCAAGCCTTTGGTTTCCTACAGCGTTGCCCGCTGCCTCCCCGCCTGGCATGTTGCTGATTTGATGTTAGAGTAGAGTCTGTTTGGCGGCCCCGGACCCCGGTTCGATCGGGACGTTCGGATGGCCGTAATCTCGAAAAACATCCGGCCGAAAGATCAGAATGCCTGTAGTCCGCGTCAAAGCGCCCGCCACCACCGCAAACCTGGGTCCTGGATACGATTGTCTGGGCCTGGCCCTAGACGTTTGGAATACTCTGGAAGTGGAGATTCTAGACGCCAAAGGGGATGTTGCCGAACCTGTGGTTGAAGTCACCGGCGAGGGCGAGGGCGAGCTGGCAACCGGGCGCGACAACCTGGTCTATAAGTCCATGCAGTTTCTGTTCGACGATGCCGGGGAGAAGATGCCGGAGGTCCGCATCCGTTGCGAGAACACCATTCCCTTGGCGCGCGGCATGGGCAGCAGCGCCGCCGCCATCGCCGGGGGGCTCGTCGCGGCCAACGCCATCTGCTCGCAAGACTACTCGGCCAACGACCTGCTGGAGATGGCGGCGACCATCGAGGGACACCCGGACAACGTCGCAGCGGCGGTCATGGGCGGCATGCAGTTGGTCATCATGGACCAAACGGAAGAAGGCCGAAGGCTGTTTACGGTATCGGTGAACGTGCCGCCGGAGTTGCACGCCGTGGTCTTTGTACCAGACATTAGGATATCCACAGAGGACGCACGGGCCGTTCTTCCGGAAATGGTATCTATGGCCGACGCAGTACATAACATGGGCCGCGTTGGGCTTCTGGTGGCCAGTATGGCGACAAATCACCCGGAGTATTTGGCCATCGCAACCCAAGACCGGTTGCACCAGCCCTACCGCCAACCGCTGTTCCCGGCCATGAAGGTGATCTTCAAGGCCGCCTTGGACGCCGGCGCCCTGGGTGTTTTCCTATCCGGTAGCGGCTCCACGGTGCTGGCCCTGACCCAGGGTAGAGAGTTGACCGTGGCCTACGAGATGGCGGAAGCGGCGCGCCAGGCTAGCGTCGAGGGCAACGTTAGCGTCACCCAGCCCACGGTCCGCGGCGCCCATCTGATCGGCCAAGAATAGTCACATCATGTCATCAGTAGTCCACAAATACGGTGGGTCTCGATCATGGCGCTAGTGGTCCACAAATACGGTGGGTCGTCGGTCGCCGACGCCGAAAAGATCAAGAACGTGGCCCGGCGCATCGCCGATGTCAGGAAGAAAGGGACGGGCGTGGTGGCCGTGGTCTCCGCCATGGGCGACTCCACCGACGATCTGATCGAGCTGGCCCATTCCGTTTCAGACCAACCGCACCCCCGGGAGCTGGACCTTTTATTGTCGACCGGCGAGTTGGTGGCCTGCACGTTGCTGACCATGGCCCTGGGGGACCTGGGACAAGAAGCGGTGAGTCTTACGGGCTCCCAGGCAGGGATACACACCGACACCAGCCACGGCCGGGCCCGTATACACAGCGTTGACACGGCCCGGATGCTGAAAGAGTTGCATGAGGGCCGCATAGTGGTCGTTGCGGGGTTTCAGGGGATATCCGAGGACGAAGACATAACGACCCTCGGCAGGGGCGGCTCAGACACCACAGCGGTGGCCCTGGCGGCGGCCCTGGAAGCCGACCGGTGCGAGATATACACGGATGTGGACGGCATCTACACAGCTGACCCCAGGATCGTCCCGGAAGCACGCAAGTTGAGTGAGATCGACTACGATGAGATGCTGGAACTGGCCAACTATGGGGCGAAGATGCACCCAAGGTCGATCGAATTGGGCTCGGTTTTCAATGTTCCGATATACGTGGCTTCCAGCTTCAACCAAACTCCAGGGACCCTGATTCACCGGATAGACAGTAATGCGGACAAGAGAGTTATGGAAGATAGAATCAAAGTAACGGGCATCGCCTGCAACACCAACGTGGCGAAGATCACCGTTCGCAGTGTTCCCGACCGCCCCGGCGTGGCTGCGGCCCTGTTCGAGCCCCTGGCCGAGTCTGGCATCAGCGTCGATACCATCGTCCAGAACACCAGCGAGGACCGGACAACCGACATCAGCTTCACCGTCAGCGGCACCGACTTGAAAGCCGCATTGGACAAGGTGGAGGAACTGATCAAAGAGATCGGCGCCGGAGCCTTGATCAGCGAGGCCAACCTGGCGGCGGTGAGCGTGGTCGGGTCCGGCATGCAGCACACCCCGGGCTACGCGTCGCGCATGTTCCGGGTGCTGGCCGACGGCAACGTGAACATAGACATGATCACCACGTCTGAGATCCGCATCTCCTGCATCATCCGGGAAGACCAGGCCCAGGAAGCAGTGAGGTTGCTCCACCGCGGCTTCCAGCTAGACGAGCCTGAAGAGATAGATGAGTCTGCCTAGGTAGACGAGCCAGACGAGTAACAGCCCAGTCTCGATTCCGCCGCTGATCCGCCTTTGATCCAATGGGAGTAGGCATTTGCCTCAGCCTTTTCTATCAGTCGTTATTCCCACATTCAACGAGGAAGCTCGAATCAAAGGGACCCTCTCTAGGGTGATCGAGTATCTTTCAGGCCAGGATTACCAGTGGGAAGTGGTGGTGGCCGACGACGGCAGCACGGACCACACGGCTCAGTTGGTTGGCCTCGCCGTCGTAGAACACTCCAACGTCCGCGTGCTGCGTTTGCCTCACCGTGGCAAGGGTTGGGCGGTTAAGAACGGCATGTTGGCGGCGGAGGGTGAGTACCGTTTGCTTTCCGACGCCGATCTGTCGGTGCCCATAGAGCAGGTGGAGCGGCTTCTGCCTCTGTTTGAGCCCCAGGATTCCGGGGGCGCCGGCGCGGACATAGTGTTGGGCTCGCGTGAGGCTCCCGGCGCAGTGCGGATCGGCGAACCGGCGCGGCGTCACCTGATGGGCCGCTTCTTCAACTTTCTTGTGGGCCGGTTGGTTGTGCCGGACTTGGCCGACACCCAATGTGGGTTCAAATGCTTTCGGGGAGAGACCGCCGAGGACCTATTTCCGCGTCTGACCTTGGATGGGTTCGCCTTTGATGTGGAGCTGCTGCATCTAGCCCGAAAACGGCGGCTGACTTATTCCGAAGTCGGCGTGGACTGGTATTACCAGTCACAAAGCAAGGTCCGGCCCATCCAGGACTCGTTGGCCATGACGTTGGACCTCCTGAAGATTCGCTGGCGGCACCGGAATCCGGTCTAACGTAGACCCCGTATCTGCCCCTGAATCCGGGCTGCGAAGCCCCTGGTGCGCCTCCCGTTTGGGCATGTTGGCTACAAGTTTGTAGAAATTTCCATAATTCCCGTGATTTTGGGCTTGACCTTTGGCTTAGCGATAGTGTAATTACTAGTTAGGGCCTAGGCATGAAATGAGCCTCGGTAATTGGTGACCGATGCTTCCAAGATAGGGCCTGGCAATCAATATCATTTGAAGTAAGCATAAAAGGCTTGTTCAGAGCTAGTCTGACTGTTATGTGGCCCCTTGGCGGGGGCCCGGTCAGCGGGAATGCAGCACCGGACAGGAGACGGGATGGATTCGGAAGCTATTCGCACACCAGGCAGCATGAGGCTGAAGAGAGACCTCAGCAGCGAGGCTGTGAACCTCGCTTCGCAGGGGGAGTGGCAACGCGCCACCGAGGTCAACAAGGCCATTCTGGAGCTGTTCGCCGACGACGTCGAAGCGATGAACCGCCTGGGGAAGGCGTTGATCGAGTTGGGCAACTACCTGGACGCACGGGCCGTACTGGACCAGGTATGCGAGGTTGCGCCGTATAACAACATCGCCAAGAAGAACCGCGCCCGGCTAGACCAATTGGCCGCCGACCCCTCCGCCGCTGATTCTGGCTTGCCCAAGCAGACCAAGAAAGCTGCCGGGGCCCCGCAGATATTCATCGAAGAGAGCGGCAAATCAGGCACCACGGTCCTGCGGAACACGGATAGAAACAAGGCCGTACTCCGCCTCTCGGCCAGCGACCAGGTGGTCCTCTCCAGGGAAAAGAACACCGTGAACGTCCTGACGCTTGATGGGCAGCTACTTGGTCAGATCGAGCCCAAACTTGGCACCCGGCTGGCCAGGTTGATTGACAGCGGGAATAGATACGCCGCCGCAGTGGTGACGATGAATGACCAGGGAGTTTCCGTGATCATCAGGGAGACTTTCAAGCACCGCAGTCTCCAGAACGTGTGCTCCTTCCCTTCCAAGGCCAAGGAAGAAGACCGGGCGTTCCTCAACGAGACGGTGGCCCGGTTCATGCGGGAAGAAGAAGGCGACGACGATGACGATGACGATGAAATCATCATCGACGAAGAAGAGATGGACACCGGCTGGTCTGAAGACGAGTAAGCCGGTTTTGTATCTGGCTTAACCGGTCACGTCCTGGGCCTGATCTATTGCAGGTTCCAGATGCTGACCAGCCCGCTGTCGTCCGAGATCCACACCTGCAACGAGAGCACCTGATTGTTGCCTGCATCGTCGGTGGCCGTCACGGTGTAAGAATCTACGATGGAGATCGTCGCCGTTGGCCAGGTATACCGGTCTTCCGAGAATGTTCCACCGCCAAAATCCACCAGCAGGTCACTCCAGTAAACGCCCCGGGTAACGGAAGCCGTAGTGGTGAATGTGAGGGTTTGGGACGTGCCTGACGGCAGGGATATCTCCGGATTGAATTTCCAGGTTACCCGTTGGCGGTTGACCTGATTTTCATGGTGTAGTTGCTGCGGGATATCGGTGATGTCGCCATTTGGGTCGGTCGGGAGGTAGGAAAAGCCCTCCGGCAGCAGGTCGATGAATTCTTTCAGAGTCACGTTGTCGGCGCCGATGTTATCAATAGTGATGGAGAAGTCGGCATTGAACGAATAGGTGTAGGGCGAAGTATTGGTGTCCGTTGTCGCATAAGTCACTGAGTCCAAAACCTTGGTGACCGACACCGCTTCACCGGCGCACAAACCGGGAGCGCCGCCCATCTGCACGACGGCCGTTTTCCCGCTCCTAGTCTTGTCTCCGCCGGGCCCTACCTGGAACTCATTACAGTAGGTGCCAGGAGCCACATTGGTGACGGCGGTGAAGGTCAACGTAACTACCCCACCCGAAGGGATGGAGGTTCCAGGCGGCATATCCCACTCGATCTCATCTTCTTCAGGATCGGGACATGGGCCGTCGTCTGAATAGATGTCCACGGCGGCCGCCCCCGGCAGCGTCAGCTGGTTCACTGGACCTGTGCAATCGAAAGAGAACCCTGGCGGAAGGGTTTCTTCGATCCGGTTCAGGGTTGTGGGGGTGCTATCCCGGTTGACCACCGTGAGTGTGTATTCGACGGATTCCCCGGCGCCGGGATTGGAGTCTGAAACGGTTTTGGTCGTCTGGAAGTCCCTGCTGCCGTACGCCGATAAGGGTGGGATCAAGCCAACGGGACTCCCCACCGTATCTCCGGTAGACCCAGGGGGCAGCACTGTCTGTTGCGTCGGGGTTATCGTGATCGTTTTACCGCACGGTTGAATAGTCTCAGAGGACGTTGCGCCCGTGGGGTCGTTTGGGTCTGGGTTATTCGAGAGCCAATCTGACCAGCGGGATTCGTCCGACGCCAGGCAGTTAAAGTATTCCTGTATCGCCAGCCCGCAATATTGACGGGTTGTGATGTCGGTTTTCACCCGGGCGTCGATGGCGGTGTTTTGGGCTAGGTCCAGTGACGCCGTGATGAGGGGAATGGAGAAGAGTAGAAACCCCAACGCGGTCAGGATGGCGATGCCGCCCCGTTGGTCACTCCCACTGATCCTGCTCAGGATCAACCTGATCATGAGAGTTTCCTCACGAACGTGATGAGGTCCAAGTTGTCAGTGGTGCCGCGGTCTGCTAGAACGTCCATGTTCAACCGCAGAGTGTTCCCGCATAACGTGAAACTGATCGAACTGGCCACCACCTGGCTGGCCATGACCAGGGGAGTTCCGTTGCTGTCAAAATCCCGGCGCAGTTCGTCTCCGGTAACGCTGTAGATAACGTTGTGGGGGGCTCCGGCGAGGTCGGTCCAAGTCAGGGTTACCTGTTGGACTACGGGGCTGGGAGTGCAGGTCAGGCGGGTAACGCCGCCGGCGAACCAGCTTCCGGCGTGGCGCACCTCTCTGACCGCCACAATATCGTCAGTCCAGAACCGCTGGATCGACAGCACCTGAAACATTCCAGTCCCGATGACGCCGACCACCACCGTCAAGATGCTCATGGAGACCAGCAGCTCTATGAGGGTGAATCCCCGGGAAGAACGCAGAATGCGAAGGGGTTTCTTCATCGATCACGGTCCTGAGCGCAGGGACTCTAGAACAAGGATGCTCTGCCCGTCTCTGGTGATCGTCACCACTATTTTCTCGATGGAACCAGAATAACCGTCGTCGGCCACATAGGTCTGGGCGGCGGCCGTCACGGCGAACCCGGTGGGAATGCTGAGGCTTAGGGTCACGTCGTCAGCGACCGAGGAATAATTCCCTGGCGGCGCCACGTACGTTTGGGACAGCACGTATTCCATCTTGTTGCGGGCAAGGTTCTCGGCGACGGCGCTGGCGTTTACCCGGTCGCTGGAAGTGTGGGCGGCGCCGACGCCCAACAGTACGGCGGTTCCCGCGGATGAAAACATCGCCAGGGCGATAACGGTTTCCATGAGCGTTAATCCCAGCGAATCTGAGATGGCGGACCTGAAACGGCCGGCCATTGCTTTTGTGGATCGGTGAATGAAGTTTGAGTAAAGGTTCATCAAGGTGCTCCCGGCGCTGCTGTTCCGGGTGCCCAGAGATGGGCGGAGGTGGAATAGGGTTGAGCCAGAGGCCGGTCTGATCAGACCGGCCTCTGGCTTTGGACCGAGATGCTACTAGGTTAGGTCGGACAAGCCGCTGGGCTTCCAGAGGCGGATACTTGGGTAAGTATCCTGCCCGTGGCGGCCCAGGTGTAACAGTAGGTGGTGCTGGCGTCGCGAAGGTAGGTCGACAGGTTCTGGGTGCCCGCGCCGGCATCGAAGTCAAAGCTGTCGGTGATGAAGGCCGCGGAGCCTCCGGCCGTGACGGCGGTCATGGTGGTGTCGGCCATCATGGTGTCAATCGCGGACTGGATGGAATCCCACTCAGCGTTGGCGGCGCCGGTGTCGCCGCGGCCCGAGAGTTGGATCACCAGTGGCACGATGACGGCGGCCAAGGCAACGATTATGCCAACAACAACAACAACAAGCAGTTCGATCAGGGTGAATCCCTTTTGGTCCTCTGACCCTCTGCCTAGAGTTTTCTTCAAGATATTACGCATCTGCTCATCTCTTAGGTGGTGCTCATCCCGTCGGATTAACTAATTTCGACGTTGACCGGATTATGGAGCGGCCGGACGTTCAAATCTGTGACCTGAACCAGTTGTTAAGTGTGACGTGCGTCACATCTGCCGGTCTGTCTCTTTGGCCCTGGTCTGGTGACTAGAACTCTGTCTGTTCACGCCTGCCAGACCAGGTCGCTAAATCAACGTTATGACAGCCGATTCTTAATATCAAGCCCACAGCGGCCTTGTGGCATCAGGATGAATCGGCGCTTCATAATCTGCCTGAAAGACTGGCCGGGGGTCAGGCCAACCACACCTTAATGACGGGGGTCTCAGGGTCCGACTCAAAGGGTTCCGCTGCTTCAACCCGGTTGACTCCGGCGGCGGACAGGAGAGTGGTCTGCAGCGGGTTTGGGCTCCGGAGCCGAATCAAGACATCCATACCGTTTCTCTGGGCGTTGGAGACTACGCGCAGTAGATGGATCTGAGGGTTCTTCCGTAGGGCGTCGACGAATCTGACCATTTCTTTGACCGCCCCATCGGTTTCGACGACCAATCTTATGGTGCCTTCGTAACTCTTAGGGTTCGCCGCGCCGGCGGCAGATGTGTCGTACCCGATATTGGCCCCGGAGATTCTGTCGCCGGAAGGGTCGTTTGAATCGTCATACTGCAGTCCGATCTCAGAAAGCCGCGCTTGTGTTGGGTACCCCGATTCCTCATCTCTGGGATGAAGGAACGGCATGTTGATCTTAGACGGCGTTGGAACAGCAAGCCCGTTCTTGGTCTGACCGCCATTGGCACGGCGTAGAACAGATTTCACCCTTGATGCGAGTTCGTGGGTGGAGAATGGCTTGGTGATATAGTCATCGGCCCCCATCTCCAGTCCTCGGACCTTGTCTATGTCCCGGTCCATGGTGGTGACCATGATTATCGGCACTTGAGAACATTCACGTATCTTCCGGCAGGTGGTAAACCCGTCCATCTGGGGGAGCATCGTGTCCAGGAAGACCAGTGAAGGGGTGGTGTTGGGCAATATCTCCAGAGCTTCTTCCCCGGAGCCGGCGCAGGTAACCCGGTAACCCACCTGCTCAAGAACGAAACGTTCTAGGCGGGAGATCCGCTCATCGTCTTCAACGATGAGGACCATGCCGCCGTTCAAGGTTGGGATTCCGCCTGTGTCGTCGCCGCCAACCGCCATGATGGAGAACCCTCCGAACTGTCCGGTTAGATTCAACGCTAGCATGGGAATCCCTTAAAAGAGAGCCGGTCGTTAGTGGCTGGCGAGGCTCCGCTGAAATGGAGTTCTTGAAGGACATTTAGGGTGGGGTATTGCCTAGCCGTGTTTGGGCATATAGAATGCTTCATTGTTGCGCTCAAACCAACCGATGAATATAGGAGGACAGGTGATTGGAAGTACTAGGTTGTCATCTCTTGCTGGAACTAAAGGACTGTAACCCCAAACTGCTTAACGACCTCTCTTATATTCGCAAGGCGATGATAGAGACGGCCCAAGACGTGGGTGCCACCATCGTCGGCGAATCTTTCCACCACTTCTCACCCCAAGGCGTTACTGGAATCTTGGCTATCGCCGAGTCCCATATCTCCATCCACACATGGCCTGAGTACGGCTATGCCGCGGCGGATATATTCTCTTGCGGGTCATCGTTCCGTCCCCGTGAAGCGGCCACCAAGCTGGCCGAAGCGCTGGAATGCCGTAACCCCGAGATTCAAGAGATTCAAAGGGGTCTGGCGGTCCAGGAGGCCGTGGGACTCTAGCCGGCCCCGCACCTTAAGATGGATATGTCCGGGAATTGGTTTATCGAGAGTGTCTATCCAGACCTGAACGTGATGCTAAAGGTGCGTCAGGTCTTTTACTCAGGGCAAACCGCCTACCAAAAGGTCGAGGTCCTGGACTCGGAACTATTTGGCCGTAGCCTGGTCCTGGACGGCAAGACCCAGTCCACGGAACGGGACGAGCATATCTACCACGAAACGCTGGTGCACCCGGCGATGTTCTGCCACCCCGGACCGAAGCAGGTCTTTATCGGCGGCGGCGGTGAGGGCGGCACACTCCGTGAGGCGCTGGCCCATAAGTCGGTGGAACGGGTCACCATGGTCGACCTGGACCCTGAAGTGGTTGAACTCTGCCGCAAGTACCTTCCCAACCACCACCGCGGCAGCTTTGACGACCCCCGGACCAACCTGCTTCACGAAGACGCCCGCGGCTACCTGGAAAACACCTCGGACCTCTACGACACGATCATCTTAGACTTGGTTGACCCCCTGGAAGGCGGCACCGCGGCGTTGCTTTACACTCAGGAGTTCTACGCCATCGCTAAGGCCCGCCTCAATCCAGGCGGAGTGTTGGTCACCCAGTCCGGACCGGCCGGACTGCTGAGCTACACCGAGTGTTTCACCACGATCTTCAATACCCTTGGCACTCTCTTTAGCCACACCAAGGCCGCCCAGGTGCATATCCCGGCTTTCCAGACACTGTGGGGGTTCACGATCGCCTCGGACGCGCCTTTCTCCGAGACGTCTGAGGATGAGGTGGACACAGAGGTAGCCCGGCGTCTGTCCAACCCGTTGAAGTACTACGACGGCGAGAGTCACCGCAATATGTTCGCTCTCCCCAAGTTCCAACGTGACGGTCTAAAGAGCGAAACCCGCATCAACAAAGATTCCGACCCCGTTTATATGATCTAACGGTGCAACCGCGGTTATTACCTGCCGGTTACGGCGAGAGTTTGAGCGGTGAATCAAAAAAGTGGAGCGCCACATGGCGCTCCACTTTTGCTTTGTCTGGTTCCCTCTGCCGCCTGCTAAGGCCGGATCAGCACCCGGGTGGTGCCGTCGGGGTCGGAGCGTTTGGTTAGTACCTCGTGCCCGGCCTTCTCGGCCCACAGAGTCACGTCGTAGATGTTCAGGGCGTCGGCCAAGATGGCTTCTACGAATGACTCCTTGTCCGTGTCCACCTGCTTGGTCAGGGCTGCGATGACCCCGGCGCAACTCTTGCCCCGGCCGTCTATGACCACCCAGCCGTTGGAGCCGCTGACCGGCACGACCTCGCCGTCATACACGTCAACTTCGCCGCTCTTTCGCAGGTCTACCTGGCGCTTGAACTCGGCTACTGCTTCCCAGGCTACGGCCCGGTCCCGTTCCCCGTTGCCGCAGACTGCGCCGCGCACGCCGACGATGTCAGGGTTGATGCGGGCCAGTTCGTCGAGGTCGGTCAGTTTCAGATGGCCGGACAAAGCGGTGCTCATGCCCAGTTCTTTGCCTCTGAGGACGATGTCTTTTAGGACGTCCTCGGGCATGAAGTCGAAGATGTTGCGGCCATCTTTCGTCAGAGTGTCGATCAGGAACCCATCGCATTCGCCGTCTCTCGCCAGGTCAACCATGCACAGAGGGTCGAGACCTTGTTCGAAGAGCACGTTGTCGGCGAAAACTGATCCGACCAGCTTGGTGTTGAAGCCTTCCAGGGCCATGCGGGACTCTTTAAGGACCTGGACTGCCTGGTCGTATTGGGCCTCTTGGAAGCCTACTTTCACTGAGGTGGCGTCCATCGTGGCTGCCGCGTAAACGGCCATGGCCACGGTGCCCGGCTGGTTGGGGACAACGCCCAGCGTTACGCTGACGTGCTTCTCCACCGGCATGATGTTCCGGACAGCCTTGACGATGTTGGGGTGGCCGGAGCCGACAAGGGCCTCCTGCAGGTTCTTGACGTCGACGATATCGGCGCCGCCCTGCTCGGCCTCCATAGCCTCTTCCATGTTCTGCACGCTGACCATGAGCAGCATGCCCGAGGCGAAGTTGTTGTTGCCGTCTAGCCATGCGCCACGCGACTTGGCGGGCACGGCAGGCATAACGGGTTTGGGCTTGAGGGGTTCTAATTCTTCTCTCAACTCTGATTTCTCCACTGGCGATAGATCGAATAAAGGCGGGCGCACAGGTCCGCCGGACATGCCCATCAATTCGGCCCAATGTTTGACCATTGCAACCGGCAAGGCGCCGTTGTACTTGGTCTGGGTCTTGGTCCACCAAGTGTCGGAAAGTTCTTTCAAACGGCGTAATTTGGTGTCGTAGAACGTCTCGTCCAGGTCGCCTTTGCAGGCACGGTCGATCCATTGTACGTAGTTGTTGGCGCCTGGAACGTCAAACCTCCAATCGGAGGTGTTGGCGAACATCACCTGCTGCTCTATGCCCAGTTCCTGGCCCTTGAAGTATATCCACTCATCGGGGGTGCTGATGACGTGCTCTTTCCCCAGAGACAAGTGGGTTTCGATCGAGATCTGCTGGTTGAAGCTGGCCTCTTTGATCCCGACGACGTTGGGGATGGCGCACAACCGGCCCATGCCGTAGGGGCTCATGATGATGCCGAACTGGGGGGAGTTATAGAACATGATGGCCAGGTTTGTGTTGTCGGCCAGCAGGCGGACGTACTCGACCACCTGGTCTTCGGTCTTGGTGGCCATGTAGGGCGGCGCGACGATCAGCAGGTCGAAACCCTGGCCTTCAGCGTGCTGGGCCAGCGAGATCGACTCATTTATGTTGGTGTCTGTTACGTGGGCGCCGATGGGCCATTTGCCTTCGGCCGATTCGGCGACGGCGTCCATAACCTGGATGCGCTCGTCGTGTGAAAGGGCCCAGAACTCGCCCATGTTCCAGGTGCAACCGGCGCCGGTGGTGCCGAGGCTACGGACATGGCGGACGTTCCGTTTCATGCCCTCTATGTCTATCTGGTTATCGGGAGTGAAGGGGGTTATGAGGGTGGTCCATTGCCCTTTCAGCGTTTCCCAAGCCCATTCTTGGGCTTCATGTTTCTCGTAACTCGCCATTTCTGCCGCCCTCCGTAGGGAGTTATATCGACTATTCTACGGCTTCGCTAACGATGCCGTTATGCTGGTATTCGGCTTTGCCGATAACGCCGTTATGCTGGCTATTCGTCGTCGCCGTATTGTTCCTTAAGAGAGTCTACCACCGCCGGGTCGGCCAGGGTGGTGGTGTCGCCCAGCGCCCGGCCTTCCGCCACGTCCCGGAGCAGCCGGCGCATGATCTTGCCGCTGCGTGTCTTGGGCAGCTCGGCGGCGAAGATAATGTCATCGGGCCGGGCCATCGCGCCGATCTTGCCGGCCACGTGGGCCTTTAACTCAACGATCACGTCGTCGGACATTTCCACGGAGTCTTTCAGGGTGACAAAAGCGACGATCGCCTGTCCCTTGATCTCGTGGGCCTTGCCGATGCAGGCGGCCTCGGCGACCTTTGGGTTGTCCACCAGGGCGCTCTCCACCTCCATGGTGCCGATGCGGTGGCCCGAAACGTTGATCACGTCGTCCACCCGGCCCAGCAGCCAAAAGTCTCCGTCATCGTCCAACTTGGCGCCGTCGGCGGTGAAGTATATGTTCGGATAACGAGACCAATATTGCTCGACGAACCGTTCTTCGTCGCCGTAGATGGTGCGGAGCATGGAAGGCCACGGTTTCTTGATCGTGAGGTAGCCGCCGCCTCCGGGGCCCACAGAATTACCCTGGTCGTCTAGAATCTCGGCCTCGATGCCGGGGAAGGCCTTGGTGGCCGAACCGGGTTTCAGTGTCGTTATCCCAGGCAGGGGCGCGATCAGGATGCTGCCGGTCTCGGTCTGCCACCAGGTGTCTACCACCGGGCAGCGGCCGCCGCCGATGTTCTTGTGGTACCAGATCCAGGCCTCCGGGTTGATGGGCTCGCCCACCGACCCAAGCAGGCGCAGGGACGACATGTCGTGTTTCTCTGGGTAGCTCTCGCCCCAGCGCATGAAGGTGCGGATGGCCGTGGGCGCGGTGTATAGGATGCTCACGCCGTATTTGGCGACGATGGCCCAGAACCGGTCCCGGTCGGGGTAGTCTGGGGAGCCCTCGTACATCACCGAGGTCGCGCCGTTGGCCAGCGGGCCGTAGACGATGTAGCTATGACCGGTGACCCAGCCGATGTCGGCGGTGCACCAGTAGGTGTCGTTCTCTTTGATGTCGAAGACCCACTTGAAAGTGGCGTAGGTGCCCAGCAGGTACCCGGCCGTGGTGTGGACGATGCCCTTGGGCTTGCCGGTGGTGCCGCTGGTGTAGAGCAGATAGAGCATGTCTTCGCTGTCCATCTGTTCCGGCTCGCAGGTGAGGGGTTGTCCCTCCATCAGGTCGTGCCACCAGATGTCTCGGCCGTCCACCATCTTGTCGTCGGCGGTCTCGGTCCTACGGACGACCACCACCTTCTCGACAGTCGGCGCGCCGCCTTCTAAGTCCAGGGAGTCGTCGGCGTTCTGTTTCAGGGGGACGATGCCGCCCCTCCGGAATCCGCCGTCGGCGGTGATCATGATCTTGGACTCGGAGTCGTTTAGCCGGTCGCGCAGGGACTCGGCGCTGAACCCGCCGAACACAACACTGTGGGGAGCGCCGATGCGGGCGCAGGCCAACATGGCGATGGGCAGCTCCGGGACCATGGGCAGGTAGATGGTGACTCGGTCGCCCTTCTTCACGCCCAGGCTCTTCAGGCCGTTGGCGAACTGGCACACCTCCCGATAGAGGTCCCAGTAGGTGTAGACCCGCCGGTCTCCCGGTTCGCCCTCCCAGATGATGGCCGCCTTGTTTCGGCGGCTAGTGGTCAGGTGCCGGTCCAGGCAGTTATAGGACACATTCAGCTTGCCGCCGATGAACCATTTGGCGTGGGGCGGGTCCCATTCCAGGACCGTGTCCCACTTCTTGAACCAGTCCAGTTCCTCGGCGAACTTGGCCCAGAACGCTTCCGGGTCGCGCAGGGCATCTTCATACACGTTTGGGTCGGAGATGTTGGCCTGATCTATGAAAGCTTGGGGAGGAGGAAAAGTTCGGTCCTCTTGAAGCAGGGCGTCGAATCTTCCGGAATCTTCTACCACTTGGCCACCTCTTATTAACGACGGGTATTTGACGACGGGCTGGGCGCGATTTTATCGATCGAAATCTTGGGTGTTTGCCTGCCGGTCTGCAGGCTAAATAGCATTGGATTTTTAACACAAGCGACAGTCCATTGCAATCGTAAACGAGCATGCGTGTCTGTTTGGGGCGTATCGACTTTCAAACCAGAAAGGGTAGAATTCGGTACTTATGAGCTTGGACCCGGAACAACCCTCAACAACTGCGCCTGAAAGCGGGTCGGGTAACCGCGGCAAACTCCTGGTAGCCACCGCCGCGACCTTGGGCATGTTTCTGGCCGCTTTGGACACCTCTGTGAACGTGGCGCTGCCGTCGATGGCCGAGGACCTGAACGCCGATCTGCAGAGTATCCAGTGGGTGATCGTGGCGTTCGTGGCCACCCAGGCAGCGCTGGTCATGGGGGCCGGCAGTTTCGCTGACCGGTTCGGTCTGAGACCGGTGTACATCTTTGGCGCAACGATGTATCTGGCGGCCATGTTCTTCATCGCCTCCTCGCCAAACCTGGAGACAGTGGTGGGGTTCCGGGTGCTGCAAGCGTTGGGCACCGGCTGCCTGTTCGCGGTGTCGCCGGCCATCGCCGCGGGAGTGTTTCCCAGCCACCGGCGCGGCTTGAGTATGGGTTTCGCCGTGGGCAGTCAGGCGCTGGGGATGCTGGCGGGGACGATCGGCGCTGGACTGTTGGTCGGGTGGATCGGCTGGGAGTGGATATTCCTGGCACGGATACCGTTCGCGGTAGCGGCCATCGTCTTGGGAATCTGGGTGCTGGAACGCCGCAGAAGCGGTCCGGCGTCCGGGCCTGCATTCGATGTCGCGGGGGCTGTGATGTTGGTCGGGGGGCTGCTTTGCTTGATCATCGGCCTAAGGTTGGGCCGGTCCCTTGGCTGGACCTCCCCGGTTGTTCTCACCCTGTTGCCTTTGGCGCCTGCGTTCCTTATCGCCTTCTGGCGGGTCGAACTTAGGGCCAAGTGGCCGGTTCTGCCGGGCTATCTGCTCCGGCTGTGGGGTTTCATCGTATCCAGTTCCAGCATGTTCCTGGCCAACCTGGGCGTTTTCGTGATCTGGTTCATATTCCCCTTCTACGTGGCCGATAGTCTGGGCGGGGGCGCGCTCACCCTGGGACTGATGCTGGCAACCCTGGCCTTCTTGAACACCATATCTTCCGGCGCTGGGGGGTGGCTCTGCGACAGGTTCAGCTACCTGCCCGTGGGGGTTGGCGGGCTGTTGGTCATGGCTGCCGGGCTGCTTTACCTGGGTTTCTTGGACACCGAGTCTAGCCTGGTGCATGTGGCTCTCCGAGTGGGCATCGTTGGCGCGGGGCTGGGCTTGTTCCAGGCCGCCACCTATTCATTGATGTTGGGCAGCGTGCCATCAGACAGGTTCGGCACCGCCGGGGCGGCCCTTTCGCTTTCACAGTCCTGCGGCAGGGTATTATCGGTGGCGATCATCGGTGGAATCTTCGGCTGGCGCAGCGACCATCACCTGGCGGTGTTCGGGACTGGGGCGGAGGCCGAAGGGGTGGCATTCATCAAGGCGTTCAAGGACGTATTCGTGATCGGGTCGTCGCTGGGCTTGCTGGCGGCGGTGGTCTTTTTGATCGGCGGCTGGCGTCTCGTGCGGGCGGGACCCTCGATCGACGGACAGCCAACCCAGCCCATCGGCGCCAGCGAAGTGGGGCTAGATTGACGCCTCCGGTTTGACTTGACCCGTTTGACTCGAATAGTAAACTTTGACATGACCAGCCACTTAGCGGCCTAGGAGATTCGATACATGGCCCTTCAATTCGGCGTATTCGACCACATCGAACCTGTTCCCGGGTTGGGTCTTCAAGAGACCTACAACCTGCGCATGGAACAGATCGAGGTACTGGACAAGGCGGGCTATTACGCCTATCACCTGGCCGAGCACCACACCCCGGCGGTGCACAGTCTTGCGCCTTCGCAGAACGTGTTTCTGGCGGCGGTGTCCCAGCGCACCACCAACATCAGGTTCGGGCCGGGAATCTGTGTGCTGCCCCTGCACCATCCGGTCCAGCTCATCGAGGAATACTGCATGCTGGACCACCTGAGCGGCGGACGCCTGGAGATCGGCGTTGGCCGGGGCGGGGTTTTCGAGGCGTTTTTCTGGGGGCAGGACTCGAATGTGGAGTCCAACTACGCCCGCTACCGCGAGACCCTGGCCGCCGTCCAGAACGGTCTGTCCCATGACGTTCTGGACCATCATGGCGAGTTCTACAACTTCGATGAGCTACCCATGCGGCTTCGTCCGAAGCAAGAGCCGATGCCGCCATTCTGGTACATGCGGAACGTGGAGACGGCGGCGATGGACGGCATGAACACCATCATCGTCGGTGGTCTGGACAGCTTTGAGGCCAACGTCACCCGCTACCGCAGCGAATGGGAAAAACATCAGGGGGTGGGCGCGTTAACCGCCCAGGGAACGGAGCCCAAGATCGGGTTGGTGGTCCATCTGCTGTTGGCCGACACCGATGAAGAGGCGATGGAACAGGCAAAACCGGCTTGGGACCATTACACTTGGAATTTGGGAACCCCCCGGAGATTGGAGGCCGAGCGACGCGGTCTAACTCAGTTCCAAGGCGAAGGTATGAACCCTCGTCCTTCTTCCATCCCTGCCAGGGAGATCCCCAGCGAAGAACGGCGGGACCTTGGGGCCACGCTCGAAGATGAAGAGCGGGTAGAGCGGCGGCAGAATCTGCGCGGCCGGGTGGCGAACCCTGCTGGTGGTGGAGCCGGGTTCGGCTCGGTGGCGGGTTCTCCCGAGACGATCAGGAAGTACATGGACGAGTACGTGGCCACCGGGGCCAACTACTTCGTCGGCGCGTTCCAATGGGGCGACCTCAGCCACGAGCAGGCCATGCGGTCGATCGAGCTATTCACCAATGAGGTGATGCCGCATTATGCGGGGTAAGGGTTGAATATGAAGTTTGGTGGCGGAGGGTCCTTCGACAGGCTCAGGATGAGCGGATTAAGAAGGCTGGCGGTAATGAAAACCGCTCATGGTGAGCTCCGACCTAAGGCAGAGAGTCTCGATTAATCGGACCTGTAGAACCACGTTGTTCGAATTGTTCCCTGGTAATTCCGTAGAGTTCCAGGTCTTCAAACTTCCCCCACTTCTCCGTGTGTCCTTCCAGGAACCCCTCATATAGCATGCCCGCCTTCTGCATGACTCGCCCAGACGATGGGTTACGCGTGAAGTGGGCGGCGTAGACCCGGTCAAATTCTAGGTTGGTGAAGGAATGGTGCACCACTGCTTTCACCGTCTCGGTGGCGTAGCCTTGGTTCCAATAGGGTTTGCCGATCCAGTATCCAAGCTCGGCGTGGCCCCCTGTGTCGTCGGGATGAATTCCTATGACGCCCAGGAATGAGCCGTCGGCGTTCAGAGTGATGGCAAAGTTGATCAGTTCGCCGGAAGCGGTCTTATCCTGGCAGGACTTGATCCACTTCTCAGCCATCCCATCTTCGTAGGGGTGCTCGATGTCACGCGTCGTGGAGGCGACGTCCCGGTCGCCGGCCAAACGCTGTATGTCGGGGGCGTCGGGCAGCTCCAGTGGGCGTAGCAGCAGGCGGTCTGTACGGATATTCAAAGTGGCCTCATACTAGCACGGAGCCACGCCTGCGAACCCTGTCTATCTTGACTGCTCAGACGGCCCCTTGTTACACTGCGAACGTGCGGGCGGTTAGCTCAGTTGGTTAGAGTACTTGCTCGACACGCAAGAGGTCACTGGTTCGAGTCCAGTACCGCCCACCATTGAAACGGGCAACCGCACACGGACCTCCCAACGGGCCCAGGCCCGGAGACCTTAACCCAAACCAAAGATACACTGGCGGCGACCTGTGGCTTAAATCACTGGAGCCTGCCCGGTATTGAAATTACAGGTTAGTGAGACAGCATGGACGCCGCCCAGTTACTTAGGAAAGAACCCAACCCCAGGATTCCGAAATTCAGCGCCGGCGACACCGTCCGCGTGAACTTCAGGATCAGGGAAGGCGAACGAGAACGGATCCAAGTCTTCCAAGGCGTTGTGATCCGGTTGCAGAACGGCAAGGGCCCCGCAGCCAGCTTCACCGTAAGGCGGATCACCGCCGGCATCGGTATCGAACGCGTATTCCCGCTGTATTCGCCCTTGGTCGAGTCTCTGGAAGTAACCCGGTACGGCAACGTCCGCCGTGCCAAGCTCTACTATCTGCGAGGACTGCAGGGCCGCGCCGCCAGGATTAAGGAACTTAACCCCGTCCAGCGCAGGAAGGCCCAGGAACAGGCCGCCGCCGCTGAAGCCGTGCTTGCCGAACAGATCGCCGCAGCCGTGGCGGACACCGAGACGTTAGAAGTCGAAGAGCCCGTGGAGAACCTGGAAGAACAGCCAGAGGAACAAACCGAGTTCGCTCCGGTTCCCGAAGAGTCGGACGATTTCGCTGAAGAAACCGTCGAAGAACCGGCCGCGAACCCACCGGCCGAAGGATCGGAAGACAAACCGGAAGAAGAATAAACGAAACTAGCACGGCCCGTCCTTCCCCGGAAGGACGGGCCGTTTTGATTTTAGGGCGGGTTTCTCACTGGATTTAATCTGGGCTGTTATGACGGGTTCTTATGGTTAGCATGAGATATGCGGAAGTGGCGGTGGACGCGGCGGTGGCCCACTCGCGGACCTTCTCCTACTCTATCCCGCCCCGGTTCAGCGTGGAGACCGGTCAACTGGTCTGGGTGCCCTTCGGACGGCGGGTGCTGCAGGGCCTGGTCGTGGAACTGGTGGACATGCCCAATGTCCCCGAGACCAGGGACATCCTACAGCCGGTGGAACCTTCTCCCCTCATCGGCCCACACCATCTCCAATTGGGCCGCTGGATCAGCGCCCACTATCGTTGCTCCCTGTTCACCGCGATCGCGCCCTTGCTGCCTCCTGGATTTGAAACCCACGTCCGCTCCCGTATCACCGCTGTGCCCGATATGGACTCCAAAGCCGTCGATCTGCGACCGGAATCGGCTGCGGCGCTGGTAGAACTGACGGCTAAGAAGACCGGACTGGATGAAGCCGATTTCACCAAGCTGCTGAGCGGCAACGGCAACCGGGAACTGACCCGGTTGGTGGACAAAGGGTTGGTGCGGCGCCAGTTGACCATGCCTCGGCCCACGGTGGCCCCCAAGTACGAAGCGTTCTTGATGCTTTCACCCCAAGTATCTGATGAACCCAGCCTTCCGGCCCGACAAGAAGGGCTGCTGGCCGCGGTACGGGAACAGAGGGCTCCCTACCCCACGGCCCTGGCCAACAAGGAGTTCGGCAACGGGGTGGGCCAGGCCCTTTTCAGCAAGGGGTTGGTCGCCATGGAATGGGTGCGGGCCGACTCGGCGGTCGTTCCTAGACCCAGCCCCGAAGGCGGCCGGCAGCAACATACGTTGACCACCCACCAGGCGGAGGCGCTGGCCAAGATAACCGAGGTGTTGGACGACCCGGAACTTAAGCCCCGCAGCTTCTTGCTCCACGGCATCACCGGCAGCGGCAAGACCGAGGTCTACCTGCGGGCCATCGACCAGGTGGTCCGCCAAGGCCGCCAAGCCATCTTCCTCGTGCCTGAGATATCGCTGACACCCCAAACGCTGGAGCGGGTCAACGCCTGGTTCCCCGGCCGCGTGGCGGTGATGCACAGCCGGCTGACCCCGCGGCAGCAGTTCGACCAATGGTGGGACATCCGAGAGGGCAAGTACGACGTGGTCGTGGGCCCGCGCAGTTCACTGTTTGCGCCCTTGGCCGACTTGGGTCTCATCGTGGTCGATGAGGAGCACGAGTGGACCTACAAGCAGATCGAGACCCATCCGCTGTACCACGCCCGCGCCTCCGCCCTGCAACTGGGCCGCATCACCGGGTCGCCGGTGCTGATGGGCAGCGCAACCCCGGACGTTGAGACCTACCACGCCGCCACGCGGGGCTGGCACACCTTGTTGGAGCTTCCCGACCGGGTGAGCGCCGGGCCGGACCGGGTGTCACGCTTGGCCGTGGTAGAGGTCTGCGATATGCGGAAGGAATTGCGGGAGGGCAACCGCAGCATCTTCAGCCGTGTTCTGGCCCAGAGTCTGCACGACTGTGTGGCCGCCGGGCATCAGGCGATCTTGTTCCTGAACCGCCGGGGCGCGTCGTCAATCGTCCAGTGCCGGGACTGCGGCCACGTGGTCACCTGCCGAAGCTGTTCTGTTTCACTGACCTACCACTCGACTCAATCAAGTCTGCTCTGCCACACCTGTAACCGCCGGACGCGGATGCCGTCTACCTGCCCGTCCTGTAGCGGGACACACATCCGGCAACTGGGGGCGGGCACCCAGCGGGTGGTGGAAGAGGTCAAGAAACTGCTGCCGAACGCCGTTGTTGACCGGCTAGACGCCGACGTTACCCGCTCCGGCCAGGACACTGAGGAGACCATGGCTCGGCTGACCAGCGGCGACACCCAGGTGCTGGTGGGCACCCAGATGGTGGCCAAGGGCCTGGACGTTCCCAACGTGACCCTGGTGGGAGTGGTCCTGGCGGACATAGGGATGTATCTGCCCGACTTCCGGGCCGGAGAACGGGCATTCGGTCTGCTCTGCCAGGTGGCGGGGCGTGCCGGGAGAGGCGAGGCCATCGGACAAGTGGTGGTCCAGACCTACAACCCGGAGCATTACGCCATCCAGGCCGCCGCCGCCCAGGACTACCACGCCCTGTACGAATACGAGATCGATGCCAGAAGGGAGACGGGCAGCCCGCCGTTCAACGAACTGGTGCACCTGGTGTTCCAAGACCGGAACGACAACCAGGCGCTGCGGCTGGCCACGGAGACCGGAAGGACGCTCACGCTCCGGGCCGAGGCCCAAGGACTGACCGACATCGAGGTCATTGGCCCAGCTCCCGGCATCCCATCGCGGATACGGGGCCGCTACCGCTGGCACCTGACCCTCCGCGGCCGCAGGCTGTTGCGGTTCATCGAGGGCATGGAGTTCCCGCCGGGCTGCACCGTGGACGTGGACCCGGTGCACGTTCTATAGGCCGCTTTACACTCGTAAGAAGCGTTGAATATAATAACTAGCGTCCTGTTATGAACTGATTGGGCCGCGGCATGAACGGCCCGTTGTGACCAGAATTTT
>Ga0066376_10000474_pt1 | contig 37340 bp, 44 predicted proteins | sample Knorr_S15_td_Bot_FD_77009 | JGI IMG/M metagenome (GOLD analysis project Ga0066376, IMG submission 77009) | Marine microbial communities from Southern Atlantic Ocean transect - Knorr_S15_td_Bottom_ad_5009_LV_A | ecosystem: Environmental > Aquatic > Marine > Oceanic | place: Southern Atlantic... | reverse complement strand
CAAAGACCTCCGGTACGATCGCGACGAAGAAGTCGTAGACCGCCGCCGCGAGATCGAGGCGCCCAAGCGAGCTGTACCGGTACAGGATCTCCTGGAGGACCTCCGTGCTGGTGCAGGCCTCGACCTCCCCCGTCTGCACACGCTCCAAGAAACGGAGGGCCGGAGCTCGGTTTGGGTGGTCTGCACCGGCCACATACATCGGAATGTTGGAGTCGATGAAGACCTTCAACGACGGCCCGCCTCGATCTCAGCCAGCATCGTCGCGATGTCCGATGTGGGCGCTCGCAGTTCAGCCAGAGCAGCAAGCGGGTCCGCCGGCAGCCCTTGCTCCTCTTCCGCCAAACGCCCCTCGATCGCGACCCGGACCCACTCGCCCTTGGATGTCCGGGCGCGGTCCGCGGCCTTTCTCATGCGCGCGTCCAACTCCTCCGGCACGAGTACCTGCAGTCTTTTACTCATATGAGTATATCATCATATGAGTCAGATGGATGGTCAAGCGCCGCACACCTCCATCAACTCCTCCACGGTGGCCACGTGGATCGAGACGGTGTCCTCCAGATGTGGCGCATACCCACCGGCGAGGACCACCGCCACGGGCAGGCCGAGACCCGCGGCCTGGTCGAAGACGAACCGGTCCCGTCTCCGGAGCCCGTCGAGCGTAAGCGCCAACCCACCGAGTTGGTCCTCGTGGTACGGGTCGGCACCAGCGAGGTAGAGGAGCAATGCGGGCGTGTGAGCATCCAATGCATCAGGCAGCGCCTCGGACAAAAGCGCCATGTACTCGTCGTCTCCGACGCCGTCATCGAGGCCGATGTCGATATCTGAGCGTGGTTTGGCCGCTGGGTAGTTGTTCTCCTGGTGCATGGAGAACGTGAAGACGTCGGGGTTGGCAGCGAATATCGCTGCGGTCCCATTCCCGTGATGGACATCCAGGTCGAGGATGAACACCCGCTCGGCCTCGCCTGTCACCTGGAGCGTCCGAGCCGCCACGGCCAAGTCGTTGAGTAGACAAAAGCCCTCGCCGTGACCGGCAAAGGCATGGTGAAAGCCCCCACCGACATGAAGCGCGGCGCCGTCCGCTAGCGCACGGCGTGCGGTGAGCAGCGTCCCCCCACATGACAGGATCATCGCCGACCGCACCTCGTCATTGAACGGTAGCTCGAGCTGCCATCGCTCCGACTGTGAGAGCGTGTCGTTCTCGATCTTGGTGAGGTACTCGGAGGTGTGCGCGAGCCCGAGCTCATCGCGGCTCGCCGGGGCCGGCGCGACGAAGTGATCCTCGGTAGCCAACCCCGCCTCCAGCACTCGTTCCCGAGTCAGCCGATACTTGGCGGTGACGAAGACGTGAGGGCCGAGATCAACCTCGTAGGAGGCGTCCCAGATGAGGGCGGGGGCAGTCATGGGCCCAAGGTGCCAGCTCGGCGAGCGGCACGGCCAGTGGCGAGTCGGATTCGGCCCTACAGCACTCTCGCCAGCGTCAGCCCGTCACCGATCGGGACCAAGCTGATCGAGACCCGGTCGTCGTCCCGAAGCTTGGCGTTGAATGCCCGAATCGCCTCGGTGTCAGGGTCCGTGGCATCCGGATCGATCACTTTACCTTCCCAGAGCGTGTTGTCGACCGCGATGAGCCCGCCAGGGCGGACGAGCTTGAGGCACCGCTCGAAGTAGGCTACGTAGCCCACCTTGTCGGCATCGATGAACGCGAAGTCGAATGTCCCTGCTCCACCCTCGTCGATCAGAGCGTCCAGCGTCTCGAGCGCGGGGGCCAGCCTCAAATCGATCTTCCCGGCCTGACCCGCCTCCTCCCAGTAGGGACGCCCGATCGAGGTCCACTCGTCGGAGATGTCGCACGCCACGACGAGACCGTCATCCGGCAGGGCCCGCGCGACCGCCAAGGCGCTGTACCCGGTAAACGTTCCGATCTCGAGCGTGCGTTCGGCCCCGATCAGCTCGACCAAGAGCGCCATGAAGCGGCCCTGCTCGGGTCCGATCTGCATGCTCGAGTTGAACATCGAGGCCGTTTCTTCGCGTAACCGCCGCATCACGTCCGGCTCGTCGACCGAGACGTCGACCAGGTAGGCGTACAGGTCCTCACCGAGGTGGTTCGTGCGTGTCATGCCAGTTCCGTCTCCAGGACGCGGTAGCAGTACCAAGCCGCGGCGCTCCGCCACGGGCCGTACGGATCACCCAAAGGCACGATCTCTTTCTCGGTCGGCGGCGCGTCGAGCCCGAGAACCTTCGCATATCCGGCTCGCACGCCCAGATCTCCCGCGGGCCAGATGTCCGGGCGCCGCAGCCTGAACATCAGGTACATCTGTGCGGTCCATACCCCGATGCCCTTCACCAGCGTGAGCCGCCGGATGACCTCCTCATCGGATTGGTCGTCCAGATCGTGCACCTCGACCTCGCCGGATCGGATCTTCGCGGCGAGGTCACGGATGGCCGCCAGCTTGTTTCGGGACAAGCCCGCCTTTCGCAGCGTAGTCTCGCGGACGCGAAGCACCTTCTCCGGCGAAACGTCTCCCTTCAACGCATCGATCACGCGGCCGTGAATCGTCTGGGCGGCCTTCGTCGCGAGCTGCTGGCAGCAGATCGCACGGACCAGATAGAAGCACGGCGCCTCATGCGAGACAGGGATGCGGATCGTGCCGATCTGGCGCGCCCACGGCCCGAAGTCGGGGTCCTTGCCGAGCTTCCGGCGACCACCGGTCCAGACGGTAGCGACCTCGTAGTCGGTCACCTACTTCGGCACCGCGACCCAGATCAGAACCGACAGAACGACGAGCTGGATCATGATGAACGGAATCACACCCTTGTACATCGAGAGTGTAGGGATCTCGGGAGGGGTCACACCCCTGAGGTAGAACAGACTGAACCCGAAGGGTGGTGTGAGGAACGAAGTCTGGATGTTCACCGCGAGAACGATGCCGAGCCACACGAGATCTACGCCCAGAATCAGCGCCGGCGGCACGATCAGCGGGACGATGATGAAGGCGATCTCGAAGAAGTCGATGAAGAAACCCAGCAGGAAGACGACGATGTTCACGACGATCAGGAAGCCGAGTGCGCCTCCCGGGATGCCAGTGAGCATATTCTCGATCCAGACGTCGCCATCCAAGCCCCGGAAGACCAGCGCGAAGGCGGTCGATCCGATGAGCAGGAAGACGACCATGATCGTGAGCCGACTCGTGTCCTCCATGGCGGCGTTGAGCGCGGACATGGTAAGCGACCGGTTCGCGGCAGCGAGGAGCATCGCTCCGACCGCCCCCAGGGCACCGGCCTCCGTCGGCGTGGCGACGCCGGCAAAAATGCTGCCGAGTACCACGATGATCAGGAGCAGCGGAGGCAGCAGGGACACCACGACTCGTTTCGTGAGGGCCCAGCCGCGGGTGCGCATATGCTCGGGAAGCGCGGGGGCCACCTCCTTGTTGAAGAAGGCGAGGATCGCCACGTACGCCGCGTACCCTCCGGTAAGCGCGAGACCTGGCTTGACCGCCGCCCGGAACAAGTCGCCTACGCTCACGCCCATCTGGTCGCCGAGCACGATCAGGACGATGGAGGGCGGGATGATCTGGCCGAGCGTCCCGGATGCAGAGATCACGCCCAAGCTCAGCTTCTCGTCGTAGCCGTTGCGTAGCATGACGGGCAGTGAGATGAGGCCCATCGCGGTTACGCTGGCACCCACGACACCGGTCGCCGCAGCGAGGAGGGCGCCGACAAAAATGACCCCGATGGCCAAGCCGCCGCGGAAGCCACCGAACAGGACACCGATCGTTTCCAGGAGCTGCTCCGCGAGCTTGCTCTTCTCGAGAACCGTCCCCATGAAGATGAAGAACGGGACCGCGAGCAGGACCTGATTCGACATCGTGCCGAAGGTCCGCTCCGGGAGAGCGAAGAGCAGGATCAGGTCGAAGTGACCGAATATCGACGCGACGGTGGCGAAGAGCAGCGCAGTTCCTGCAAGCGCGAACGCGACCGGATACCCGCTGAAAATCATCATCAGGACCCCGAAAAACATCGAGGGTCCCCACAGGTTCATGCGGGCATCTCCGCTTCGGCATCCGAGTCTGGCCCAGGCTCGTCATCGGCCGGCTCGTCGTCGCCCCGAAGGATCTCGATCTGCTTGATGATCTGGCTGAAGCCCTGCATGACGAGCAGGATGAACGAGAGCATAATCACGGTCTTGATCGGGTACCGCGGCAGCCCGCCGGGGTCCGGGGAGGCCTCTAGAACCGCCCAGGAGTTCCGAACCGCAGGCCAGGAGACGTAGAGCATCACGAACGAGAACGGGAGGAGGAAGATCAGGTGTCCGGTCAGGTCGATCAGCGCTCGCCTCTTCTTGCTCAGCGTCGAGTAAAGCACATCGACGCGCACGTGCACGTCGTGATTCAGCCCGTACGCGGCCCCGAGCAGGAAGATGAGGCTGAACAGGTACCACTGAGCCTCAGTGGGGGGCGTGAGGTTCATCGACAGGCCGAAGCCCCGGGCCGAATAGCGGAGGATGGCGGTCGCCGCACCGATGAAAACCATGACCAGAGAGAGCCAACGGATCGCGGAGCCAATCCTGTCGTTCAGCGCGTCGATAGCGGCCGCGAAGCGTTTCAGGGAGTGCATGCGCGGGATGATGGGTCGCCCGCCCGTGCGGGGCAATGCGCGATTAGAGCAAATACCCGCCGTCGACCGTGATCACCTGGCCGGTGATGTGTCGCGCGGCCTCGGAGCACAGGAATAACACCACTCCGGCCACATCCTGCGGATCGCCGAGCCGGCCGAGAACCGAGCGTTCACGAGCCGCGTCCAAGAGTTCTGGGGACACCCCGTCGGTGAGCCGCGTCGTCCGGATATAGCCCGGTGCGACGGCATTCACGTTGATGTTCTTCGGGCCGAGCTCCACAGCCGAGCTGCAAGTGAGTCCGATCAAGCCTGCTTTGGATGAAGCGTAGTTCGAGATCCCGAACGCGCTGCGAATGCCATGGACCGATGTGATGTTCACGACCTTTCCATGTTCCTGGGCCCGCAGGTACGGCGCGACGGCACGCGTGAAGAAGAAGGCACCGTCGAGGTTGGTGCGGAGAACGGCCTCCCACTGGCTGTCCTCCATGCGCCACATCGCCCGATCGCTTCCGATCCCCGCGTTGTTCACCAGGACGTGGAGCCCGCCGAGCTCCTCGTGCGCCTCCCCTACGAACGAGTCGACCTCAACCGACTCTCGGACGTCGCAATGTTTGTAGAAGACGCGCACTTCCTTCTGGCGCAGCTCGCGTGCCACCCCTTCGGCATCTTCTTCGGACTCGGGTCCGGCGGCCAGGTAGCAGAACGCGATATCCATCCCGCATCCTGCGAACTCGAGCGCAACCGCCCGACCGATTCCGCTCGAACCTCCCGTAATGATCGCCACCTGCCCGCTCAGATGAGCGACCTCCAACAACGGCTGGACCTTAGGCTCGGTCATGACCTCGTCAAGGAGCGCCGCGACGGCCTTGTCGGCCGCATCGGAGAGTGGGCGATCTGACATGAGACACCCTATCCGTTCGGGTGCCCGGGGCGCAACGCATTCCACCACAGCCAGTTACCCCTGGCTCATCGAGGCCAGGACGGTCACTCCGGGGGGGACTGCCCGCGTAGGCACTACCGGTTCGTGGCCGGTCAGTCCCGGCCAGTCAGGACCGAGTCGTCGGTCACGATCGCGGAGCCCGAGAAATCCTCCACGCGTACACGCGCGCCGAGGATCGAGTTGATCAGCTTCGATCGGGCGAGTACGGAACCCGCACCGACCAATGAGCGCTCCACCTCACAGCCATCGACCGTCGTCCCGGCGCCCAATGTCACGTTCGGCCCGATGCGCCCTCCCTTCACGACCACATCCGCCTCGATACGCACCGGCTGAACGATCTCGGCACCGTCTACGTTCGCGGTCGAATCGATACCGGCCTGGCCCTCGAGCAGCAGGTGTTCGTTGGTATCGAGGAGCGTCTCCGGCTTCCCGCAGTCGAAGAAACCGTTCACCGGGGCCGGAATGATCCGGGCACCGTGATCGACCATGTACTGAAAGGCGTCCGTCAGGAAGAACTCGCCGGACGGGCCTAGCCCTGCGTCCAGAGTGTGGTGGATGCCCTCGAAGAGGAGCTGGTAGTCGCGGATATAGTAGAGCCCGATGTTCGCGAGCTTGGAGATCGGCTCGGAGGGCTTCTCGACGATCCGCTCCATCGCGCCGGTCTCGTCGGTCAGAATCACACCGTATTTGTAGTAGTCTTCGACCTCAAGCGCCCAGATGAGCCCGCTGTCCGCCGCGTCGAGCTCAGCGATCGCGCCGTAGTCGACTTCCATGATCGCGTCCGCGAACACGATCAGGACCTCTTCGTCCACGTAAGGCTCGGCGAGCGCCACGGCGCCGGCGGTTCCGTCCTGTACCTCCTGGAAGACGTAGTGCGTGCGCAGTTCCGGGTAGTGCTCGCCGATCCACGCCTCGACGTCCTCGCGCAGGTGGCCGACGATGAACACCATCTCATCGACACCCCCCTCGATCAGCGCATCCAGGATGAACCCGAGCGCCGGGCGTCCGGCGACCTGCACGAGTGCCTTTGGGGTATGGTGCGTGATCGGGCGGAGGCGAGTGCCCTTCCCGGCCAGCGGAATGATCGCTTTCATTGATTTGAGGCGTAGCGAGGCGTGTCTAGCGGCAACACACTATAGGGGCGACTCGGCAGGTCTCAAATCCTGGACGATCGGCCAAACTCGGCGGACGAGCAGAGCTAATGAAACGGTTCAACAGGTTGATTCGGAGCCTCGCCCCTGCCCTGCTCGCCGTCGCAGCGTGCGCGCCGGCTCGGAGCGCCCAGGGAGCGGCGGCGCAGTCCGTTCAGGATCAGCAGCTCCCATACATCGATGTGACGGGGACCGGGTCCGTCTCGGTCGAGACCGATCGCGCCCGACTGTCCTTCGCCGTCGAGACTTCTGCCACCGCGGCAAGCGGCGCGGCAAGCGCAAACGCCGATCTCATGGAAGGAGTGCTGAGTGCGCTGCGCGACTCCGACGTGTCCGACGTGGAGATCGAAACGTTCGGCTACACGCTGAGGCCAGAGTACACGTTTCCCGACAACGATCGTTCTCGCCCCCGTGTGATCTCGGCCTACACGGCCATCAACAACATCCGGGTCACCATACTCGACATCGATGCGGTGGGCAGAATGATCGACGTGGTGATCGACGCGGGCGTGAACAGGATCTCAAGCATCAACTTCATCGCGTCAGACACGGGGGCGGCACGCGCGGAAGCTCTGGCCGCGGCCGTGGAGAGTGCTCGCGAGGAAGCGCAGGCCATCGCCGACGCCCTGGGCCGCTCTCTGGGAGAACCGCTCCACGTTCGAGGTGGCAGCCGAGTGCCCTCTCGCGGCGGCGAGGTGTACGCGATGGCGGTCTCGGCACGGCAGGTCGCCCCCACGCCCATCGAAGCGGGCGACCTGACCATCACGGCGACCGTGGATATCCGATTCGCGATCGGCCGTTGAGCCAACTCCTTCGAGGCCTCACCGAGAACCACGCCCGGACTGACCCCTCAGCGCGGGACACGCGCCTGCGGGGGCGCACCTATGCGATCCCTTTCGAGGAGGTATGGACGACCGCGTCGGACTTGGCCCGAAATGGCATGCGTGGGTGGGCGGTCGTGAAGTCCGACGACCAGGAGGGGACCATCGCCGTCGAGTCCACGACGCTGCTGTGGCGCTTCGTCGACGACATCGCCATCTCGATCGGGCTCGATGACAATGGCCAGACCCGGGTCGATCTCGAGTCGGCGTCCCGTAAGGGCAAGGGAGACCTCGGGCGGAATCCCCGCTCGATCGGCAGGTTTCTAAGGCGGCTCGACGAATCACTGAGCGTTGAGCCCGGCCAGATCTTGGACCCGACCCAGGCGGTGGCTTGGCGCGACGGGTCTTGATGCGAACAGTCACCCTCGGACTGACAGCCTCACTCCTGCTGCTCTCGGGGTGTGGGGAGCCCGAGCGAGCCGTCGAGATGGCTCCCTCCGAAGTGCAGCCCCAGCGCGATCCGGCTGAGACCGCCGGCCGCTCGTACGAGCGCAACTTCGTGTTCACGACGGTGACGGGCGACAGCATCTTGCTCGTCCCATGGCTCCTCGAGACCACGACCCTCCCCGGCACGGTCGAAAGAGAAGCCCGCGGGTGGTTGAACCGTAGCGGAACGTGGGAGGCCTTTTTCGCCGAACGGTGGGAAACGCCTCCGACGCGCTCGCCCGCACGGATCCTTCCGTACGGGAACATGCGAATCGTCGTGCGGGAGAATGACGTAGTGGACGGAATCGTGTACCAAGAGGGCTCCAGGAGCCTGGAGCTGTCACTAGGGAGCCTTCTCACAGAGTGGGCGGGGCCGCGCGGGGAGGTATTCCAATTGCTCGAAGCGACCCTGTACCTCTCGGACCAACGCCTTGGGGGTCTGGCTCTGGACATGGCGCGCGGATCGTCGAACGAAACGCCTCCCGGTGGGGATTGGGCCTTCCTAACTTCGGGAGATTCCCTTCAGATCGTCTTGCAGGGTGATGCGGAGCACGATGGCGACCCGCCGCCCGGTTATCGCGGGTGGGCACGACTCGAGCTCGAGGACCTTCAATGGCCGTCGTTGACCGTCGAATGGGCCGAAATCAACGCTTTTCAGCCAGCCCGGCGCGACGTGCCAGTTTCTTGGACGATCTCATCACCCGACGGGGACTTGAGCGGCGTGCTCGAGGTAACTTCCTCAGAAGTGCAGGCGGGCGAAGGTTCGGGCCCGGTGCTCCCGGTGGACGCAATGTTCGAGGTCGAGGGCACGGTGTCCATCGACGGGGGTTCGTTCCCCGTGCACGGGCTCTTCAGGCATCAGAGAAGGCGATGACGAAGACCATCAACGGCGGTTTGGGAAGAGAGGGCGGCGTGTGGAAATAGAACTCGTCAGCATTGTGCTGATCATCGTATTCGGCGCCCTGGCCGGTGGGCTCACGAACACGATCGCGATCTGGATGCTGTTCCACCCCTACCACGCACCCAAGCTCCTCGGACGCTGGCGCATCCCGCTACAGGGTGCGATTCCCAAGAACCAGCCTCGCCTGGCCGCTGCCATCGGGAAGACGGTCGGCAATCGGCTTCTGCCGCCCGAAGACCTCGCCGAGACGTTCGCCGACGAGAAATTCAGAGGCGCGTTCGACGACCGGTTGAGCGACTTCATCCAGATGACTTTGCACACCGAACGGGGCTCGCTCCGTGAGCTGATTCCCGAGCCCGTCATGGCGGATCTCGAGATGTTCATCGAGGACGGCATCGCGAAGGGCGTGGATCAGCTGGACGAGTACCTGCAGTCCGAGAGCTTCGAGGAGTCGATGGGACGCAGGGCCGTGGATCTGATCGAGGCGGTGAAGGACGAGCCCATCGGTGCGATCCTTACCGCCGCGCGCGGCACGGCCATGGAGTCGGCGGTCGATGACTGGCTCCACAATGCGGTCGAGAGCGAGGACTTCACCGGCGCGATCGAAGACTATTTGGACCGCGCCGCGGCGCGCATGCTCGCGCCCGGTCGCACGTTCGAGGAGATTCTGCCGCTCGGACTCGTCGGCCTCGTGGAAAAGGGCATCGCAGACTACCTCCCGCTCGCGGCGCAGCGGCTCGGTGGCCTCCTCGATGACGAGGCCGCCCGAGCCCGGGTCGAGGCGATGCTGCACGATCTGCTGCACCGCTTCCAAAGCGACCTGAAGTTCCACCAGAAGATCGTCGCTCGCCTGGTCATGACCGAAGAGACCGTCGACAAGGTCCTCGACACCTTCCAGGCGGAAGGCTCGGAGCGCCTCTCGGAGATACTCCGTGACAGCGCCGTTCAGGAGGCCATGTCGCGCGGCGTGAACGAGGCGATCGTGGACTTCCTACGGCGACCCGTAGCCGAGGTGTTCGGCGAGCCCGGCGATCCCAACGTCATCGAGTCTCGGGACACCTTGGCGGGTTGGATCGTGGGCATGGCACAGGACGAGAGCACGCGCGAGTTCCTCGTGGAGAAGCTCCACACAGGCCTGGAGAAGGCGGGAGACAAGACCTGGGGCCAGGTCCTGGAGCGGGTGCCCATCGAACGTGTGTCAGAGGCCCTCGTCTCCGCCGCGCGATCGGACGCTGCACGTGACGCGATGGCCGCCGGGATCACCAAGTCGATCCAGAGTCTGCTCGATCGCCCGATCGGGACCCCGGCGCGCTGGCTCCCCGAGGACGGGGCAGCCAAGCTGGAGGCCGCAGTCGGTGACCCGATCTGGAGCTGGATTCAGGGTCAGGTGCCAGCTGTCGTGGAGCAGCTCGACATCGCGCAGCGGGTGGAGGAAAAGGTGCTGCACTTCCCCATGCCTCGCATGGAGGAAATCGTACGGAACGTCACCGACCGAGAGCTCAAGCTGATCGTAAAGATCGGCTATGCGCTCGGCGCGTTCGTCGGTGTGGTCATGGTCGCCGTCAACTTCGCGGTGAGCTACTTCCTGACGCCCTAGGGAACCTGCGCACAAGTAGGGCGCGCCGCGTTACGAGAGGCGCGCGCCACCGGCAAACCTCAGCGGTCCTCAGGCGTTTCCATCCGGAAGCCCCTACGTCGACTGTCCGTGCGGGTGCTCTTGGCGCTGATCTGCCGCTGCAGCCACGCGAAAGGCGTGAAGTGACGCTTCACCTTCCTCCGCCTCCCGGAGGGGCTCGACATGCGCTGCTCGATGTCCTCGGCTGTCTGCACGTACCGGCCCGGCATGCCGAACCAGATCCCCGCGGCGAACGCGATGAGACCGCCTATGACCTTGAGCCAGAAAATCACGGGGTGCCGGAACTACTTCTTCGTGACGGTCTCGAAGGCGAGCAGTCCGAGACCGGCCGAAAGGATCATCGCGACCGTGAGCGTTCCCACCTGAACCAGAGCGACGACGGTCCAGAAAATCGCGTGTGTGAAGAGATATCCGCCGGGGATCCAGTCGAGCATGGCTCAGAGCCTTTCGAATCTGTCTTGGGGAGGAGATTACTGCCGAAAATATGCCGCCGAGCCGGGGGGCTGTCACCCCCGCCGTGCGCGATACAGACTAGTCCGCCAAGTCCATCGCTTCGTCCACATCCGAATCCTCGGCTCTCTTCCGAGCCTCGGCGAGGTAACCGGGCTCAAGCCGAAGCAGGTTACAGATCTTACGCATGAGGTACTCCTCCTTGTCTCCGAGTTCCCCGTCGGAGTACACGAGCCCCCACATGATTTCGGCGAGCACCATCTTTTGGCCGAGCGAATAGTTCTCGGCGATGAGGTTGGTGAACTGCCAAAGGTCCACGGCCTCCTCGCGGGCCTCCTGCGCCAACTCGATGAGCTTTTCCGCCTGAGCAGCGTCCAGCCCATACTGCCTGCGAATGGCGGACTCCAAGTGCTGCTGTTCGTCCTCGGTGAACTCGTCGTCGGCCTGAGCGAGTTCGAGAAGCAGCGCACAGGCCGCCAGCCGTATGTCCTTCTTGCTGTCGTCACCCGCGGACTGGGGTGCCGGGCTCATCGACGAGGAAAAGAAGTTCTTTATGGACTGCAGCATGGATATCTCCGTTCTCCGTTACAGACCCCGCGAATGTAGTATCCCGAACAAGCGGCCGAAACGGCGCCCGAGGGTAACTAGACCTCGACGGTGCGGACCCTTCGAACCCCCGCCCACAGCGGCACCACTGTCGCAAAGGCGGTGAGAAGCGCGGCGCCGCTCACCCCGAGAACCAACGGCACCACGCTGACCTGAGCCTCGCCTCCCTGGAACCGCGATTGCAGAAACAGGTAGACCGGCCAAGCCTCCAGAACCACGACGCCAGCGAGATAGATGACCGCGGTCATCATGAACACAAGCCCCCCGAACGACGTGGGGATCTCCGCCACGTTCTCCGTATCGTAGTTCGGGAAAAGCGCGCCGAGTCCCAACGCGAGCGCCGTTATTGCAAACGTGATCCCGATCATGGTGACGGTCGTCAGGGCCAGGATGAACGCGGAGGCCTGCAACACGACGTTGGTGATGACGATGAGGGGCAGCGCGACCACCAGGAGCCGGCGGGTGTGATCACCGCGCCACCGACCGGCACGTCGCCGGCTTCCTCGAGACGGGCCGTGACAAAATCGCCCGCTTCGGTGGCCAGATCGCGACCCTCCATCGTGACCGGAGCGAGGTCCGAGCGAATAGGCCGGATGACGCCCTCGGTAGCCTGATCGACCAGGCTACCAATCACGACCTCGATCATACCTGTCGCAGCTCGCGCACCCTGCGGTACATCAGCGCCGCCTCTTCGTTCATGTGCTTGCGGTCGTACAGGTGACCCAGCGTGTAGAATGCCTTGGCGTTGTTCGGCTGCAAGACCGTTGCGCGCTCCAATACGACCAGAGCCTCCTCGAACCGCCCGAGCCGATTGAGCGCCTCGCCCCGATAGTAGAATGCTGGGCCGTGATTCTCGTCCTGTTCGCAGACGATGCGGAGTTCCGCCTCCGCGGCCGCGTACACGCCCTTTCGGAAGTGTAGAATCCCGATGCTCGAACGGACGGCAACGCTTTCCGGATCGAGCCGGAGCGCACGTTTGAACAGATCCTCTGCGGGCTCGTAGCGCGCTAGGGCCCCCAGTGTCGAGCCGTAATTGGTGAGCACCTCGACGTTCTCCGGGTCGCTCCGCTCGGCCGCCTCGAACTGCTCCAAAGCAAGGTCGGTTTGACCCATCTCATCGTAGAGCACGCCGAGATTGTTGCGTGCCTTCAGGTTCTGCGGGTTCTCGGTCAGGATCTCGCGGTACAGCTCGATGGCGTCTTGAATCCTCCCGTCCTGGACCAGGTCACGAGCCCGGCTAAGGCGATCGCCCGCTAACGCGACCCGGCGTCCAGCGCCGTCCTCTCCGACTGGTTCGAGTCGCTCCGCGGGTTGATCTGCCCCTTCGGGCTCCTCCTGCGGCTCGTCGCTCTTGGTCACTTCCCCCCCGTCCGCATCCCCCGGGACGTCCCCCCGCTCTTCGCCATCGTCCTCATCATCATCCGCATCATCATCATCCGCATCGACCTCGGTAGGATCGTCCTCGGTAGGATCGTCCTCGTCGGGACCGACCCCCGCCGCGTCCTCCGTTTCCTCGGAGTCCGCCGGCGGATTCTCGAAAGCCGGATCGGTCTCCTCAGAAGTCTCCAGAGACTCGTCCGCGTCCTCCGGCGGAGGATCGGAATATACCTCCGGGTCCGGCTGCGAGTCCTCGACCGGCTCATCTTCAGCGTCTTCAGCGTCTTCAGGGTCTTCGGCGGCCTCTGCCTCTCTGAGGAGTTCGTCCTCGCCGCTCTCCGTGGGGCCCTCGCCATCCTCGTCCGAGTCGTGGTCCCCGGGATCTCCGTCGGGCGCCTCGGTCTCCTCAGACGACTCTGAGTCCTCCCTGGCCTCCGTGTCGGGCTCCTCGGCATCGGCAGCGAAGGCATGGGTGCCATCCCCACCCACGTCGGGCTCGTCCTCCCGGGGTGCGTCAGCGTCTAGCTCAACATCCTCACCAGATCCGGCGGCCGGCGGTGCCTCCGGTTCGGGAACAGCATCCTCGGGATGCGCTGCATCTGCATCGGGCTCGGCGAGCGATGCGAGCAACTCGGTCTGCTCGGCCTCGGCGTCTGGCTCCTGCTTCTTCTGCCTGCGAGGCCTCTTCTTCGCGGCAGCGTTGTCCTTGGACGCGAACTTCTTGGGCGGTTTACGAGGCATGCGGGTCACCAACCTCGGCGCCAACCCAAGAGAGATACGGCTCGTGCCCGCCCGTGACGGGGAGCGTCAGCACCTCCGGAACGTCATAGGGATGGAGCTCCACCATTCTCGCGGTCAGCGAATCCGCACGTTCCACCGTGGTCTTGAGGAGGACCATGGCCTCTCCGGCGACCTGAACTTCTCCCTCCCACCAGTAGATGGACTGGACGCCGGGAATCACGCTCGCGCACGCCGCGAGCCGTTCTTCGACGAGCGTGCGTCCAAGCGTCTCAGCGACCTGTGCATCAGGTGCGGTCGTGAGGACGGTCACCACCGCGGAAGTCTCCCCATTCATCGGATCACTCCGCCGTCGCGTCCGATGCTTCGTCGGCGTACAGGCCGTCGATCAAGGCCTCCAACTCTTCCTCCACGACCCTCCGTTTGACCTTCAGAGTCGGCGTCAGAAAGCCGTTCTCGATCGTGAGCTCTTCGTCGAGGAGCGCGATCTTCTTGGGTGTCTCGAAGGAGGCCAGCCCCTCGAGCATGCCGAAGACTTCGCGCTCCATATGCGCTATCACGGCCTCGTGCTGGACGAGTTCCGCCAGCGACGAGCCGCGCACACCATTTTGTTTGGCCCATGCGGAAAGTGGACCGACCGCCGGAACGATCAGCATGCAGCAGTATCGCCTGCGATCACCGATCATCACCGCCTGCTCCACGAAACGGTTGGTCTTGAGCTCATTCTCGATCGGTTGGGGCGCCACGTTCTTCCCCCCCGCGGTCACGATGATGTCCTTCTTGCGGTCGGTAATCGCTAGGTAGCCGTCCGCATCGATCTCTCCGATGTCGCCCGTTGCGAACCATGCCTCGGCATCTATGACCTTGGCGGTAGCCTCGGGCCGGTTGTAGTAGCCCTTCATCACCTGTGGGCCGCGAATCAGGATCTCTCCATCCTCGGCGATCTTGATCTCCGTTGACGGAACGGCCTTCCCCACGGTTCCGATGCGGAAATGTTCCAGCGTATTCACGTTGGTCACTGGGCTGGTTTCGGTCAGACCGTAGCCCTCCAGGATCGTGAGCCCGATGGAGTAGAAGAATCGATTGAGCGCAGGAGCGAGCGGGCCGCCGCCGCTCACGAAGTACCTGATGCGCCCCCCGACGGCGCCCTTCACCTTCGAGAACACCAGCTTGTCGGCGAGACCGTACTGAAGCGCGAGCAGCCCGCCCGGCTCACGGCCCGCCAGCCGCTCGTCGGCAGCGCGGTCGGCGACCCCTGCCGCCCAGTCGACCAGGACCTTCTTCAGGCCGTGAGCGTCCATGACCCCGTTGTAGATCTTCTCATAGATGCGGGGGACGGAGACGACCACGGTGGGGCTGATGAACTTCATGTCAGCCACCAAGGTCGTCAGCGAGTGCACGTATCCGATGCGGACCCCGGTCCAGAAGAAGAGGTAATCGGCCATCCGCTGGAGGATGTGCGAGAGCGGCAGGAAGCTCACGGAATTGTCCGTCGGGCCGAGCGGCAGCCGTGTATCGGTAGCCCGAACGTTCGACGCCACGTTGTTGTGGGTCAGCATCACGCCCTTGGGGTCCCCTGTCGTGCCCGACGTGTAGAGGATCGTCGCCACGTCATGAGCCGACACACCGAGGGCCTTCTCACGAAAGTCCGTGTCGGAAAGGGCCTCGGCCGCATCAGTCCCCGAAGCGAGGTAAGCGTCCCAGGTCATCACACCGTCAGGCACGTCGGCGGGGGGGTCGAATACCACGACCAGAATGTCTTGAGGGCAGTCCGCCGCCGCCTGGAGAGCCTTCTCCATCTGTTCGGGAGAAGACGTGAAGATCAGCTTGGCGCCCGAGTCCTTCAGGGCGTACGCGACCTGCGTAGACGTCAGGCTCGGGTAGATCGGAACGTCGATGATTCGGCCACAGAGACATCCATAGTCAATGAGCGCCCATTCTGGCCGGTTCTCGGACAGGATCGCCGCTCGGTCGCCGGGCTCAACGCCCTGTGCCGACAGGGAGCACGAGATGTTCTTGACGAGTCCCAGCGCCTCGACATACGTGATACCACGCAGCTCCGTGGCCGACATGAGGTGCTCCAGAGCCGTCGCATCACCGTGCCGGTCGATTGCCTCGAAGAAGAGTTCCGTGAGGGTCGATTCCGGGATGACCGTGTCGTCGGATGCATAGCTGAGCGTCGTCATGTGGCTGCGCCGGCCCGTCAGGCCCGTTCGACCCGGATCGTGAGATCGATGTCCGGGCTGAGTGAGTGCAAGACACTGCAGTACTTGTCTCGCGAGAGGTCCACGGCTCGCTGGACCTTGTCATGGTCCTCTTCTCCGGGGCCCTCCACGCGACAAACCAACTCGATCGACTCGTACCTACGCGGCTCGGTCTCGGCGCGGATGCCCTCGGCGACCATTTCGAGTGATTCGAGTTTCACCCTGGATTTCTCGAGGATCACGCGGATGTCGATGGCCATGCACCCTACGAGTGACAGCAACAGGAGGCCCATCGGCGAGCCGCCTTCCACCCCGTCTCCGTCGACCGTGATCTCGGGGCCGCTGCCGGCATCCCCTTTGAACACCAGCCCCTCACCCGCCCATCTGAGTCGAGCGGTCCGGCGATTAGAAGAGCTCATTGGGGGGCGGCGGCTCCATGGGTGCGTCGTGGGCCTCACCACGGAGTTGTGCGAGGGTGGCCCGGGCGTGGGTCACGTGGTCCCCCGCTTCCGGGGTCTTCGGGGCGTGCTCGAGAAAAGCCTCGAGGTGCTGAATCGCTCCCTCCGGCTCATCGACGTGCAGCAATATGAACGCGAGGCCGTAGTGCGCTCCGGCGGCCGCCGAGTCCTTTTGGAGAACGTGCCGGTATGTCTTGGCCGCCTCGTCGGTCATGCCGATGCGCGTGTAGCATATGGCGATCTGCTGCAACACGATCGGATCGCTTGGAGCTTCCTTCAGCGCAAGGCGAAACGATGTGAGCGCCTCATGGAACTTACCGTCCGTAAGGAGTTCGACACCCTCGTTGTAATAGTCGACGCGCTGCCGGTCGTCGCCGCCGAAAAGCTTGTTCCAGAACGCCATTCAGTTGCCCGGAGGTATGGGCGAGTGGACCCGAGAAAAGGCCCTCGGGAGGCCGCCTGAAGGTAGGAGAGGCCCCCGCACAGGCGCAACGTCAGAACGGCTCAAGCCCTTGCCCCGACGATGGTTCCGGGTTCCTCGGCCATGACTTCCAGGCCGGCCTCACGAAGCCAGTCGGCGGCCTCCGGCGGTGACTCCACGACGACCACCCGGGATCGCGGCGCCACGACACGAGCAGCCTCCTCGACGATCGCGCGCCCGAGCCGGCCATCGACCGCCACGCCCCGCAACGCACGAGAGAAGAAGGGCAGCCCTGGCCTTGCCACGATCCGGCTCCATCCGGGCTCGTCGGGCCAGGTAGCCAGGTCAGGGTCGAGTCCAAGAACCTGGATATCCCCCAGCAGCCCTCCGAGCGCGCCACCGTGGGCGGCCGGCGATCCCACCAGGAGCACCGTTCCGGGACCTTGGGCCACCCCGATCAGGGCAGCCAACCGTTCGCTCTCGGCGGCCGGCGGGGTGCTGTGAGGGCCCACGAGGCCGTCGATGAGGTCACGGCGGGGCGGCGCCCGTAGATCGCCGAAGCCGTCGACAATCGGGAACTGATCTCGACAGTTCGGGCAGCCCAAGAGTCCCTGCGCGACCATCCGGTCGTGTATCGCTTCCGCGAGGAGGATGAGGCCGAACTCCGGACCGCAGCGAGAGCACGTGAGTCGGTCCGTCAGGAGAAGGTGCATGTCGGGCCGGCCTCAACGCCCCAGCCGATCGATCACGCCCGCTCGATCTGCAGGAGCGGAATGCGGACCGAGGGTGGGCGGGTAGCGACAAACGTCACGGCGTCAGCCACGTCTTCGGGCCGCATCATCTCGGCCCGATCCGGCAGGCCGGGATCGTTGTCGGGGTCGAGACCATCCCAGAGCGGCGTGTCGGTCGCGGCCGGCTCGAGCAGCGTTGCCCGGACGCCGGTTCCGCGAATCTCCTCGAGAAGGACCTCGTGAAAGCCGCGCAGCCCAAACTTCCCTGCGGAATACGCCGCGTTGTTCGGGAGCGCCCTTCGGCCGGCTACGGATCCGACGTTGATGATCAACCCACTCCCACGCTCCAGCATGCCGGGCAGCAACGCACGCACCACGAGGAACGGCGCCCGAACGTTCACAGCGAGGCTTTCGTCGAACCCCCGCACCGACTCCTCCGCGCACGAGGCAAGTCCAAACACCCCTGCCGCATTTACGACGATATCCGGGGGCGAGCCGAGCTCGTCCGAGAGCCGGTCCAGAGCGTCCCACACAGCCGCGTCGTCGGAGAGGTCGACCACGAGTGACTGACCCAACGTCTCCGCAGCGAGGCTCGCGAGTGCCGCTTCGGAGCGACCCAAGCCCCAAACGCGTGCGCCGGCTGCTGCTAGCCGCTCCGCAACGGCACGGCCGATGCCCCGGCTCGCGCCCGTGACCAGCGCGGTTCGTTCTGCTAGAAGCGGCTCGTCCGGCATCACAGCGGCTCGTGCGCGCTCATCGTCAGCCGCAGGAACTCGTCACGGGTGCGGTGGTCCTCCAGGAACAGTCCGCGCATGGCCGAAGTCACTGTCTTCGAATTCTGCTTCTGCACGCCGCGCATCATCATGCACAGGTGATACGCCTCCACAACGACCGCAACGCCCTGGGGCGCGGTCGTGTCCATCACGGCTTGAGCGATCTGCTCTGTGAGGCGCTCCTGCACCTGAAAGCGTCTCGCGTATACCTCGACCAGCCGCGCCAACTTGGAGAGCCCGATAATGCGCCCGTCGGGGATGTAGGCCACGTGGGCCTTGCCGAAGAACGGCAGCAGGTGGTGCTCGCACAGCGAATAGACCTCGATGTCTTTCACGAGGACCATGTTCCTGTGGCATTCCTCGAAGATCGCCTCACCCACGACCTCCGCAGGGCTCTCGCCGTACCCCTTGGTCAGGAACGCCATCGATTTTGCAACCCGCTCGGGCGTCTTGAGCATACCCTCCCGGTCCGGATCGTCCCCGAGGCGCCGAATCATCTCCGCAACGAGGTCCTCGAAGGGCGCCGCGCTCAGGTCACTCGCGGTCACAGACTCTCCGGCTACGTCGCTCATGGCTACTCCGTCACTCCCGCGGCCCAGTGTACTCCACCGAGTTCATATTCGTTTCGTGCACGATCACACTGGCCAGTGATACTCCACTGGGCAGCGAATCATCGATCCGTCCCCAAATCGCCACTGCCAGGTTCTCGGTGCTGGGAATCACGCCCTCCAACCACGGCACCTCGGTGTTCAGATTCCGGTGATCGACATCTTGAAGGACCCGGGCCCGCAAGATCTGCTTGAGCTCCTTGAGATCCATCACGAAGCCGGTATCCGGGTCGACGGGCCCCTCGAGCGTGATGCGCAGCTCGTAGTTGTGACCGTGCCAGTTGGGGTTGGCACAGTCGCCGAAAACCTCGGCGTTACGCTCGTCGGACCATTCCGCCCGATACAGACGATGGGCGGCGCTGAAATGAGCGCGACGGGTGATTCGGACGACGGACATGGCTCGGCTACCCGGGTCTCGCGGTGTCATATGGAGCGAAAGGGCCGACACCAGGTCACCCCCGCGAAGCGTGGGTAAGGCGCCAGCCCTCTCGTGCGCAACGGAGGGGTGATATTGAAGCCCGGGATGAACATCTGGTGACCTCCCCGCACACTTCGCTTTCCCCTCTCAGGGCATGGCGTCCTGTCCGAGAGTCAGTCCCGGCTTCGGTATGTTGGCTCAATAAAAGGCCCCCGATGCGCGCTGAGAATATAGACGACGCGCTATCGAGGGACCAGCACGGCCCGGCAACCCATGGGGAATCACAGTGTAGGAGGTTCCGAGGGCGCGTGTGCCAAACCTCAAAAACGTTGACACTTCGGCGCCTCCGTCATTAGCCTGAGCTTCCTATGAACGGCAATGTGACATGGTTTCGGCGGACCGTCTCGGTCTGGCTCTCGGCAGCGATTCTCGGTGTCGCCGTGGCTGTGCCGTTGTTGGAGCGGGCGGACCTGGTGCACGAGCCGGTGATGGAGAGCGAGCACAATCCTGCGACCTGCCCGCCGGTGCACGATCACACCGTTTGTACGACTGTCGCGGCGAGCTTCGCTGCGCCTTCTTCTCCGGTCGAGCGTCACCAGCCACATGGTCTGACCCGAATCGCGCTGCCGGTCGACGCGCCTGAAGCCGTGCACTCCGCAATCGCGGAAGGGCACCCCTCGCGCGCCCCGCCACTGGCCTGACGATGTAACCGGGTCGCGTGAGCGACCCCTCCTGCGGGCCGACAGAGCCCGTACCGTCAGGATACAGTCGACAAGGGATTTTCCGGGTGTTCAGAGTCACGAAGCTGCTTTCGCGAGCAATTCGCGGGGGCGTCATCCTCATGGTCGCGACCGCGATCGGTACCGCGCATGCGGAAGCGCAGTCTGTCACGGACTCGCTGGGCGTGGAGATCGCGCGCCTAGCAGCGCTCGTCGATAGCCTGAGCCGCGAGGTGGCGCGGCTGCAGAGTGCCGGTCAGGAGGTGGACGCGGAGGACGCTTTGGCACAACTCCGAGCCGCGGCGCAGGCCGCGGCCGCTGCCGGTGGCGGGGCTCAACGCGGGGCCACGCCCGCGGACCAGGAATTCGTCGGGCGACAGCGCTCCCTACAGGCGCTCAACCCCGAGATCAGCGTCAACGCAGATGGGTTCGCTCAGGTGAACAAGGACGCGACAGGACAAGACAACTTCTTCATGCGGGCGTTCGAGATCGCCATCGTTTCAAATCTCGATCCGTTCTCCCGGGCGAAGTTCTTTTTCGTCAGAGGCCAGGAGGCCGGCACGCTTACTCCCTTTGAAACATCGGGACCTGAAGAGGAGGAAGGCGGGAGCTTCGTCGCCGAGGAAGCGTTTATCGAATGGGTTGGGCTCCCTGGAGGATTCGGCCTCAAGTTCGGTCGGTTCTTCCAGCAATTCGGCCAGCTCAATCGCTGGCATCAGCACGCTCTTCCGGTCCAATCTCGCTCGCTGCCCCACATCGCGTTCCTGGGACAGGAGGCGTTGGGGGGGACCGGACTGTCCCTGCACTGGCTCCTCCCGACCGGAGGCGGCTCAGGGACGTATGAGACGACCTGGGAAATCGCTCGGAAGGAGAACGAAAACCTGTACGGTTCCGCAGGTGGGGTCTCCCTCCTCGGTAACTTCAACGCGTTTTGGAACCTCTCGGCTGCTACCGACCTGGACGTCTCGGTCAACTGGATATCAGGTGGCTATGCAGACGGCTCGACGAGCTTGGACCGAGACCTCTTTGCCGTCGAGGGTGCGTTCTCGTGGAGGCCTCCGGCTCGTGCACGGTACAGCGGCCTCGTGCTCCGTGGGGGCTACATGGCGCTGCGCGGGCTATTGCCCGTTGACGCCGATGGCACAGGTGCATCTGGCGATGAGGCCGGACGCGGCGTTGCGCGTGGGGCTTGGACCGCCGGAGAGGTGCGCCTGAACCAGAGTTGGCTCGCTGGGGCGAGACTCGATTGGGCTCAAAACCCCCTGAACACCAACGAGTCTGCATGGCTCGTCGCGCCGACGCTTACCTGGTGGCAGAGCGAGTACGTGCGGCTTCGACTCGAATACGACCTCCTTGGCAGGAGTGCGTCCCGCTTCAAGGAGGGACGTCTTCTCTTTCAGATCGTATTCGCGGTGGGCCCCCACAAGCATGAGACCTACTAGCCAATGACGTACCAGATCGACGAGGCTGTCCAAACGGAGACCGAACAATGCTGCGAGTGATCCTGATCGCGACCATCGTTCTGAGCGCCGCGGCACCTGAGAAGCCAAAGCCGGCCCGGGCCCCCGTGCGCGTCGTCACCACGATTCCGATCTACGCGGAAATCGCCGAGCATATCGGCGGGGCCGAGGTGGAGGCGTCATCGATCGCCAACCCCAACGAGGATGCCCACTTCGTCCGGCCTAAGCCGAGCTTCGCGCTCGATATCCGTCGGGCGGATATGTTCGTGACCACCGGACTCGACCTCGAGCTCTGGGTCCCGACGCTGCTCGACCGCGCGGGGAATTCGGACGTCATGGAAGGCAGTCGGGGATACGTGACCGCGTACACAGGGATCACCCTGCTCGATGTCCCGGTCAGCGCCGACCGGAGCGGCGGAGACGTGCACATCTTCGGCAATCCTCACCTGACCACCGACCCACTCCGCACGATTCAGGTTGCGCGGAACATCACGACCGGACTCAAGAGGGTGGCACCTGATCGTGCGGCGCATTTCGACGACGGCCTAGCCCGGTTTACCGACCGGATTCACCGAAGCCTGTTCGGTGCCCGGCTCGTCGAACTCCTCGGGGGTGAGACCCTGGAGCAACTCGGACTGAACGGGACTCTTCTAGACTTCCTGGAGACGCAAGAGTTCGAGGGTGAACCGCTTCTGGCATCCCTCGGCGGATGGCTCGCAACGGCCGCGCCCTTCCGGAACCAGCAGATGATCTGCTACCACAAGAACTGGGCGTACTTCGAGGATCGCTTCAGCGTGACCTGCGCGGATTACGTCGAGGCAAAACCGGGCATCCCACCGACACCGAGGCACGTAGCCCAACTCATCCGCCGGATGCGCGAAGACAATCTGAACGTGCTGCTGGCCGCAACCTACTTCGACCGGAACAAGGTCGACGTCGTGGCGAACCGCGGGCGCGCGACGACGGTCCACGTGCCGCTCTCGCCGCGTGCCACAGCCGACGCCCAGGACTACTTCGAACTGGTGGATCTGTGGGTCGGTGAGCTCTCTGAGGCGTTTTCCGGACGATGACTCGCGCACGGGGGCGTTGAGACCATGCTCGACCTGATGATCCCACCGATCGTGGCGGCGCTCGTGATCCTGTCGATCCATGCGTACCTCGGGCTCCACGTAATCGGGCGCGAGGTGATCTTCGTCGACTTGGCGTTCGCGCAGATCGCCGCGCTCGGCACTACGGTCGCGTTGATGTTCGGGGTGGCGCCCGGCACGACGATGTCCCTCCTCTTCGCGTTCGGGTTCACCATGCTGGGGGCGCTTCTGTTCTCATTCACCCGCATGGATGAGTCGATTGTCCCGCAGGAAGCGGTTATCGGCATCGCATACGTGGTGGCGTCGGCAGCGGTCATCCTCCTTGCCAGCCTCACCGCTGAGGGTTCCGAGCACCTGCAAGAGACGCTCACCGGGACGCTCCTCTGGGTGGATTGGCCGGTGATTGTGCGCCTGGCGGGGGCGTACGCCCTGATCGGGGCGTTCCACTACGTCTTCCGACGCCGATTCTTGGCGCTCACGTTCAAGCAAGACGGTGTCCGGAACGTCCGGCTGTGGGACTTCGTGTTCTACCTGACGTTCGGAATGGTGATCTCGCTCTCCGTCGAGGTCGCCGGCGTGCTCATGGTGTTCAGCGCGCTCGTGATTCCTGCCGTGATCGCCTTCCTGTACACGAATCGGTTCGGTCTCGCACTCGTGATCGCGTGGGCGAGCGGCACCGTGGCGACCGTGGGCGGGATCGGGGCCTCGTTCTACTGGGACCTCGCAACCGGCCCGCTGCTGGTCTGTGCCTTTGGTGCGACGCTCGTGTTGGCCGGTCTGCTCCGGTCCATCCTCGGGATCCGACCCGGCCGCGAGATCGAGGTGAAAGGCCTGACGGAGTCAGACCCGGCTTCCTAGTGGTGTGTAGCCGATCAAGCGTCGCATTCGGCAGGGACGGCTAGTCATCGCTCCGGAAGCGTCGCAGTAGCTCCAGATTCCGGATGTCCGCTGCCGGTCCATCATCCCCCTTGGGTGTCTCGAGCACCTTCGGGATGTGCATCAACCGGGGGTCGAGCATGAGGCGCCTGAAAGGCTCTTTTCCGAGCGATCCCTCGCCGATGGTCTCGTGGCGGTCCTTGCGTGAGTCGAACGGATGCTTGGAGTCGTTCATGTGAATGAGGCCGAGTCGATCGATGCCGAGGATCTCATCGAATCGTGCCCACACTCCGTCGTAGTCACCCACCAAGTCATATCCCGCGGAGTACGCGTGGCATGTGTCGAAGCAGATGCCCACGCGAGCCTGCACCTCATCGGGAATCTTCTCGAGGATCGAAAGAAGGTTCTCAAAGGACGCGCCCACGCTCGTCCCCGAGCCCGCCGTCAACTCGAGCAACACCTTCGTCGGGCCCTCGACCTCAGCAAGCGACTCTGAGACGCCCCGTGCATTCCTGGACAGGCCGCTCGACTCATCTCCATCGGTGGCATTACCCGGGTGGGTGACCATGAAGTCCAGCTCCAGGAGGCAGCAGCGGGCGAGCTCGCCTTGAAAACACCGCTGTGACATGCGCCACAGACGCTTATCCGGCGTGGAGAGATTGATCAGGTATGAGTCGTGCGCTCCGGCGACGCGCACGCCGTGCTCGGCGCGTTCGGACTTGAACGCCTCGACGACGTCGGACGAGATCTTCGGTTCGGCCCACCTGCTCGGTTGTTTCGTGAACAACTGGAGGCTCGCAGCGCCGATGGCGGCGGCACGCGCCGGGGCATTGTGCACACCCCCTTCCGCGGAAACGTGGGCTCCGAGCTCGTCTCTATGTTCGTGGTCCATGGCCGCAAGCTCTGCAAACTTTTCCCCCAGCGGAACCAGAGGCCCATTCCAAACTTCAAAGGACCGAGTCTCAAGGATCGCGCTCGATTCCATAACTCATTTCCGCACAAGGCCTTAGGGTCCTGATATCCCCAGAGGGCCGCATTTTGGCAAACGGGCACGGGACTTGTCCAATGAGATGCCGAACGCGCCAGCGAAGGGCGCAGAAACTGAACCGACTGTGAGGCCCCTGATGCGTATAGCGGCCGACGGATATATCGACTTACGAGACGGGCGGCGGGTCCGGACACCCGGATACCATGACCATGGGGTCGAGCCGGTCCCGGAAGCTGAAGCTCTCTCCTTCCTTCTGTCCCACAGCTTCCCCGGACACCGCCGCATCGCCCGCTCTATGAGCATCGCTGAGCGCAAGCGGATGCGAATGGCAATGTGGGCCGACTCGATTTCGGAGCGCATGACCCTGATGGATCGGGTGTGGCGCGGGATTATCGAGCCGGTCTCCATGCCCAAGAACCAAGACGAGCCATTCCTCGTCCAGGTGGTGCAGTACGAACACTGGGCGTACCCGATTTATCTCGATGGAAGCTTCACGAGGGTCATCCCTCTGGGCGGCATATCGATCGCCGAGGTACCGCCTGAGCTTCTGCTTCGGGCTGGACGGTCAGACGGTCAGCTAGCTGTAGGACCGGGCTCGGCTGCGAAAACGCCGGGTCCGGGCAAAGGAGTGCCCACGCCCAGTATGGGCTGGGCCTCACGCCCTGGGGGGGGGCGTGCCTAAGGGTGACGCACCTGCCAGGTTGCGCGCAGCAATCCTCGGGTCCTTCGACAGGCACGTATGCGTGGTAAACGGTTGTGCCACAACGGTATACAGAGAAGCTATCCACCCTCAAGACAATGTTGGCAAAGTCCGGCATGCGCCTTGCTTTCAAGACGGTACGGCATGGGGCCGACGATGATTCGAGGGGGTGGATATGCTGTACGCAACGAACGAACTCAGGCTGGAGAGGCGGCAGGGTAAATGGGGGACCGCGATTTGTCTGGTCCTCGCAGTGCTTGCGATCGCGATACTGAGCCGGGATGCCATGGGCCAGGAACGCGATATCATCGAGTCATTCGACCTCATCGGCCACGTGATAGATGGCGAGACCGGGGAAGCCCTGGTCGGCGCCTACGTGTCGTTCACAGGATCCGACTGGATCTCGGTGAGCAACGAGGAAGGGCGCTTCGCGATTCTCGATGTCGATGAGGGCTCGGTATCGCTCTCGGCCGAGCAGCTGGGCTACGAGTCACTCGTCTGGGAAGGCGAGGTCGACTCGGACGGCGTGCTCGTCGAGCTGCGCATGGTACCGAAGCCGATCATCCTCGAGGGACTCAAGGTCGTTACCGATCGTTTCGAGTCCAGGCGCAGGTCGGCTAGGTCGACGGTTGTCGCCTACGACCGTGCAGACCTGGTGACGACCAAACAGCGCACGGCGCTGGACTTCATAGCGCAGCGACTGGGCTCCACGCGAGAGCTTTGCACGAGCGCGCGTGGCGGCGACATATGCCTACGCCTTCGTGGTCGGACGGTGGAGCCCACGGTATGGGTGGACGAGGCGCCGGTCATGGGCGGCCTGAGCTACCTGGAGGCGATCCCTCCGTACGAGCTTCAGATGATCGAGGTGTATGGGCACGGCCGGCACGTGCGGGCATATACACCGGCGTTCATGGCGCGGGCGGCTGAGCTTCGCTTGACTCCGATCGCGCTCTCGTTCTGATCCGCCACCTGGGACTCGGCGCTATCTAGAGGCCGCTCCGCATCTCGCGGGGCGGCCTCTTTTCTTTGTTCGGTGTGACTCGGCGGGTGCTCCCCTCTCCGCTTAGGGGATCTGCACTTCCCCCTGCACCCTTCCGCCGGATCCCAATGGCGCTCCGAGGGGAGCACCCGCCGGGTCACACCGACAGCTTGGGCTTGCCGAGGGCTGGGGGCCACTGGGGCGCCGGATCAGGGCGGCGTATCACGAGACCGTTGGGGGTTAGGCGAGTTCTGCCTTTTGACACGGGGCTGGTGGGGTCATCCGACGTGATGCGTCTTCGAGGTCACTCTGGGTCGATGACCTCAGTCAGCCGACTCGTTCGTTTCGGGGTCACTTTGGGTCGGTGACTTCAAGGCCACCGGGGACCTACTCGGGGAGGCCGGGCTCGGTCATGCCTCTTACGTCCAGGGCATCGTCGACCTGGTCGTCGGGGAGGAGGCCTTTTTCCAGGACGATTTCGCGGACGCTGACGCCCCGCTTGGCGGCTTCCTTCGCCACCACGGAAGCTTCGTCGTAGCCGATGTAGGGATTCAGGGCGGTCGCGATCGACGGGTTCTTTTCCAGGAGCTCCTTGGCTCGGGCCGGGTTCGCTTCGATGCCTTCCACGCACCGATCGGCGAACTCGCGCGAGATGTTGCCGAGGAGGGTGATCGACTCGAGCAGCGCTTGGGCGAGAACGGGCATCATCACGTTCAGCTCGAAGTTGCCCCTGCTTCCTGCCACGGTGATCGTCGTGTGATTCCCCATGACACGGGCCGCGACCATCATCATCGCCTCGGACATGACTGGGTTGACCTTCCCGGGCATGATCGACGACCCGGGTTGGATCGCGGGCAGGCTGATCTCGTGTAGGCCGGACGTAGGCCCTGAGCCGAGCCACCTTACGTCGTCGGCGATCTTGATGAGGCTGGTGGCCACGGTGTTCAGGGCGCCGGACATGTTTACTGCGGCGTCTTTGGCCCCCTGCGCTTCGAAGTGGTCGTCGGCTTCGCGGAACGCGATGCCCGTCGCTGCCGCGAGACGGGCTATGGCCTTCGCGGCGAAGTCCTCGTGTGTGTTGATGCCGGTCCCGGTCGCCGTACCCCCGAGCGCCAGCTCCTCCAACTCGGTCGATGCGCGTCTGACACGCTCGATACCCTTGGCAACCTGTGTGGCATAACCCCCGAACTCCTGGCCCAGCCGGACCGGCGTTGCGTCCATCAGGTGCGTGCGGCCCGACTTCACGACGCTGTCGAATGCCTCTGCCTTGGCAGCCAATGCGGCTCGCAGATGCTCGAGCCCCGGCAGCAGCTCGTTCTCGATGGCGACCCGGGCCGAGATGTGAATCGCAGTGGGGATCACGTCGTTTGACGACTGGCCGAAGTTCACATGATCGTTGGGGTGGACCTTGTCGCCTCGCAGCTCCGACGCGCGATAGGCGACGACCTCGTTCACGTTCATGTTGGACGACGTGCCAGAACCTGTCTGATAGATATCGATGACGAACTGATCGTCCCACTTGCCGGCGGCGACCTCGGCGGCGGCGCTTGCAACGGCAGCGGCAATATCCTCATCCAGATTACCCAGCTCGGCGTTCGTCTCCGCCGCGGACTGCTTGATCAGGCCGAGCGCTTCGATGAAGCGACGCCCGAAGCGCTGACCGCTGATGGGGAAGTTCTCGACGGCGCGCTGGGTCTGGGCACCGTAGAGGGCATCCTCCGGGACCTGCATCTCACCCAGCGAGTCCTTCTCGGTCCGATATCCGTCAGCCATGGGAGGCGAGTCTCTTGAGTTGGGTCACATCCAGGGGCGTGTCGGCACGCCGGGCGCCGAGTCAGCTATGAAATCTAGCGGCGCGAAGCAGGCGGTGAAGTGTGCGTTCGGGTCAGCGCCGAGCGGCGCGAAGGTGCGTAACAAGCACTTGGTTTTGCGCCTGAATCTGGCCGATTTACGAGTTCGGCGAGTCCCCTTCGCCAGGGAAGTCCGCGTTGGTTGTCCATCGCTCAACCTCGCCGGGGGGGCTGACTCGGACGCATCTCGACCCTACTCACGTGCGCTTCCTTCGGATACGACAAGATCTGCATGACGGCTCGGGCGCAGTCGTCCGCCTCGAGCTTCCATCCGCGCTCGGGGTTCTGCTCCCGACCCTGAAACTGGGTGTTCACGCTCCCCGGCATGACCAACGAGACCCGCACGTCGTCATGGCGGATGTCCTGCATCATGGCCTCCGTCAGCCCGAGCAGACCGAACTTGCTCGCGTTGTACCCGGTGCCGCCAGCGAACGGATTGCGAGCCGCGAGTGACGCGATGTTGATGATGAAGCCGTCCCCGGTGGCGCTGAGATGCGCCAGCGCGGCTTTGGAGCTGTAGAAGACTCCCCCCAGGTTCACATCGACCTGTGCCTGCCATTCTTGAACGGTCATCTCCGCCATCGGCTTCATGATGCCATGCCCAGCGTTGTTCACCAGGATGTCGAGCCGGCCGAACCGCTCGACGGTAGCGTCGATCAGCCGCTGGCATGCCGCGGGATCGGAGACGTCGGCCACGACGCCGAACGTCCGCTCGCCGAGTTGCTCGACGACCGTGTCGATGTCTCCCTGGGACCTCGAGCTAATGGTCACCGACGCGCCCGCGTCCACAAGGCGTCGTGCGAGCGCGACCCCGATCCCTTTCGTGCTACCCGTTACGATGGCGACCTTCCCATTCAGGTCGAGCATTCGGCGTCCTTGGTGTGCAATTTGAGAGTGGGGCTGGGCAGGCCAGTCCTCGAACGAGCATGAGTGTGGTGATGAGCGATCAGAACTCGCAACGCGTGGCGTTGGTTACCGGGGGCGCAATCCGCGTCGGCCGAGCAATAAGTCTGGCTTTGGCCGAGGCGGGCTACGACCTCGTGGTCACGTATCACTCGTCCGTGGAGGGTGCTGCCGACGTGCAGCGGCTCGTCGCGGATCTGGGGCGCGCCTGTGTACTCGTCCAAGCCGACCTCACCGATGCCCGAGCGCCCGAATCCGTTGCCGAGACCGCGAATCAGACGTACGGACGCCTCGACCTCCTCGTCAACTCCGCAGCGAGCTTCGACTCCCGTCCGTTGCTGGAGGTGGATGCGGAGGCCTGGGATGCCGTTTTGGCCCTCAACGTCCGCGCTCCACACCTACTCGTAAGAGCCGCGTCGGATCTCTTGAGGGCGAGCGGCGGCTCGGTGGTGAACATCGTGGATCTGTCGGCGTTTCAACCGTGGCTCGAATACCCCGCGCATGCGGTTTCCAAGGCCGCGTTGGCCCACCTCACGCGCGTCCAGGCTCGAGCGCTCGCACCCGAGGTGCGCGTCAACGCGATCGCCCCAGGTGCGGTATTGCCCCCTGACGATTGGTCCGAAGAGCGATGGACCGCACTGGCCGAAGCCGCTCCGCTCCGGCGGGTCGGCGCTCCAGCGGATGTAGCCGCAGCCGTGCTCTTCTTCGCCGAAGCCGACTTCGTCACCGGCCAGATTCTCGCGGTGGACGGAGGTCGACACATGGGTGGGATCGGCCCGGAAGCATCCGCATGACCCGAGTCGGGTTGACCGCCCTTCGCGTGATCAGCTTGTCAGCCGCCGCGTGCTTGAGCGACGACGCACCCACCGCACCGCTGGACCCCGATCCAGTGCCGGAGGACACGCTCGATATCCCGCTCGCCGGTGGCCTCCTCACCGTGTTCAATACCACGAGCGAGGCCTACGACCTCCCAGCCACGACGTTGCTCGGCGAGCGCCTCCAGATGCATCACAACGGGAGGCTCGGCTTCGAGAGTTCCACGCGCCGCCAGACACCGTCGACCCGGGGCTCGGCCCGGTGTACAACGAGTCGAGCTGTGAGGGCTGCCATGAGAGGATCTCCCGCACACGCGACATCCGGCTGTTACGGTTCAGCGCGCTAGGAGAGACACCCGAGGGCGCGCCCATGCCCGTTCCCGGCTTTGGCACGCAATTGCAAGACCGAGCCATCGACAGCTTCGAACGTGAAGCCCGTCTGAACATCATATGGATCGAAAGCGCCGGGACGTATCCGGACGGGACGCCGTACACGCTTCGCAGCCCTATCCCCGAGGTGACGCAGCCGTATACCGCATTCAATCCCGTCTATCAGACCCTGCGGGGCCCACGCCCGGTCTTCGGTCTGGGCCTGCTCGAGGCAGTGCCCGATCAAACGCTTCTCGCGATGTCGGACGCCGCTGACGCCAACGGAGACGGGCTGTCCGGCCGGACTAACACCGTGTGGGACATACGAGCTCAGGCCAATGCGGTTGGCCGATTCGGGTGGAAGGCCTCGCAGCCGTCGCTTGAGCAGCAGATCGATGCCGCCTACGTACACGACATGGGCGTGACGACCTCTCTCTTCCCCGTCGAGGCATCCGCCGGGCAGCCGCAGGACGACGGGCTCGATGATGATCCCGAGCTCGATGACGAGCGCGTGGCCGACGTCGTGTTCTACACGCAAACGCTCGGCGTGCCCGCCCGCCGGGACGTCAACGACTCAACCGTTCAGGAAGGCGAGGCGCTCTTCGACTCGATCGGATGCGCCGGCTGCCACGTCCCGTCGCTCACCAGCGGAACCGTCGCCGGAATCCCAGAGATCAGCAATCAAACGTTCTTCCCCTACACCGATCTTCTCCTGCACGACATGGGCGAAGGACTCTCCAACGGCCGCTCCGACTTCGACGCCGAGGGTTCCGAATGGCGAACCCCACCCCTGTGGGGCCTGGGCCTAGCCGACACCATCACCGCAGCAGCCGACGACCTCCACGACGCCCGAGCCCGTTCCGTAGAGGAAGCCATCCTATGGCACGCCGGTGAGGCCGAACCATCGGTCAACACCTTCAAAGCCCTAGCCGCCACCGCCCGAGCCGCCCTCCTCCGGTTCCTAGGCTCGCTCTAACCCAAGAAGGCCGAATACCCACAAGGCCCCGTGTCCCCCAAGAGCCGAGTCAGCGCTAGCGCGCGACGAGGATCCGACCAGGCGCGCCCGAGAACCCACATGGAGGAGGGCTGTTTAGGTAGGGGCTGGAGGTGTAGGTGCGCGCCCCGCAGCGCCCTCAGCTAGGAGGGCCGGGGGCCGCGGGGAAGATGCTAAGCGAAGGGGCGCGCACCTGCGCCTCCAGCCCAACAAACCCGAAAGGCTCTCAGTCCCCCGCGGCGACTTCCTCAGCGTGCGCCTCCACAGAAGCCCCGCCGTGCGCCAGCCAGCGCTCGGCCTCCAGAGCCGCCATGCAGCCGGTCCCCGCCGCCGTCACCGCCTGCCGGTAGAAGTCATCCATCACGTCGCCGGCCGCGAAGACCCCCGGAACCGACGTCTCGGTACGCCACGCGGTAGGCGTCTCGACGTAGCCGTTGTCCTTCAGGTCGACCACGCCTGCCAGAAAGCCTGTGTTCGGGACGTGACCGATCGCCACGAACAGGCCCTCGACTTCGACCTCGCTTTCGGCGCCCGTAACCGTGTCCTGAAGCTTGAGGCTCGTCACGGTCTCTTCACCCACGACGTCGGTCACGACCTTGTTCCACGCGATGTGGATCTTCTCATGCTCGATCACGCGGTCGGCCATGATTCTCGACGCGCGGAACTCGTCTCGCCGGTGCACGACGATGACCTGCTTGGCGAACTTCGTCAGATAGAGCGCATCTTCCATGGCCGTGTCGCCGCCCCCGATCACCGCCAGCACCTTGTCGCGGAAGTGCGGCAGCGCCCCATCACAGACGGCGCAGGCGCTCACCCCACCGCCCGACTGGGCCAGTCGCTCTTCGTTGTCGATGCCGAGCCACTTAGCATTGGCGCCCGTGGAGAGGATGACCGAGTCGGCCAAGACCTCGGTCCCGGTGCTCGACACCAGCTTGAACGGGTATTGCTCCACGTCCACTTCAACGATGTCTTCCCACACGGAACGGGTCCCGAAGCGGAGCGCCTGCTCCCGCATCTCCATCATGAGGTCCTGGCCCATGACGCCGTCCTTGAAGCCCGGGTAGTTCTCGACCTCGGTCGTGAACATCAACTGCCCCCCGGGAATCATGGTTCGGCTCCCGGCTCCCTCGAAAACGAACGGCTCCATCTGAGCCCGGGCGGCGTAAATCGCCGCGGTCCAGGCCGCGGGACCCGACCCGATGATCACGACCGTCTCGCGTTTTCTCACGCCGCTGTCACTCATGTCTCAGCTCTCTCTGGTAATGCGTGCATGGCGATCGTCCGCCAACTACTAAATCCTTGGTGGTTCCCGCCCGACCGAACTACGGTTTGAAGAGCCCCACGTCCGACGAGCGGCCCAGACTCACCCGCTCATCCGGGAGTCTAACCGCACCCGCAGGGTGGTCAAACGGTGCCGCCGGCCTCTCCGGATGGGGTGCCACGATACAAGTCTGAGGCCTTGTATGCCGCGAGTCCGCGCACGATCAGGAGCTTAAGCCCGGCCGCGATCGGGACTCCGATGAGGAGGCCGACAAAGCCAAAGAAAAAGCCGCCGAGCGCCAGCGCCAAAACCACCCACACGGGGTGCAGGCCGACGGATTCACCGACGATCCGGGGGCTGATGACCGTGCCCTCGAGAATCTGAGCGACCGTGTAGACCACGGCGACCGTGATCAGTGATTTCACGACACTGCCGCTCACGAGCGCGATGAAGAGCGCCGGAACGAGGCTCAAGAGCAGACCCAGATACGGCACCACCGAGAAGACGGCTACCATCAGACCGAGAGTGCCGGCATACGGGAAGCCCGCACCCAAGAGCCCGAGACCGGTGATCGCGCCCACGGCCAACGCCACCGTCACCTGCCCTCGCAGGTAGCGGGACAACAGCAAGTCGTAGTCGCGGGCGAACGAAACCAGTGCGTCCCGCCGTGAGTGAGGGAGCAAATCGCCGAACGACTTCGTGATGGCGTCCCAGTCGCGGAGCAGGTAGAAGGTCAGCACGGGGGTCAGGACCACATAGGTCACGATGCCGAAGAGCGAGCCCACGCCGCGGCCGAGTCCGAGCACTCCGGTCATGATCCACCCGGTGAGCGCTTCCTGCCGCTCCTGCACGAAGGCGACGACCGCGGCCGAGTCGATAGCGCGGAGCTTCGCAAGCGCGGCGTCCTCGTCCACGAAGGGCAGGTTGACGGCCTGCAGGCGCTGTCCAACCCAATCCGCGACCCTCTCGAAAAAGAGGGGTGCTTGCTCGGCGAGGTCTCCGAGCTGTCCGAGAGCCGCCGGAACAGCGACGAAGAGTCCGCCGGCGACGACACCTATGACGGGCAACGTCAGCAGCACGATGGCCAGGGCGCGTGGCAGTCGTCGGCGCTCGAGAACGTCCACCACCGGGTCGAGGACATAGGCGATGACCACCGCCAAGACGAAGGGCGCCAACAGTGACCCGGTAGTGGACAGCAGCCAGACGACGGCGAGCACGCCCGCGGTGGTCAGGAGCGCAGTGTGGCCCGATGTCTGACGGAACGGGATCAGGACCGCCCAGAGCAGGAAAAGCAGCAGGATCGGATTCAGGATGCTGCGCGTGGCGTACAGAAAGAATCCGAGAACCACCAGTACGACAGCGGCTTCGAGCATCCGCCACACGGTGAGCCGAGCCTGGTCACCGTCCATGGTCCGCCTCGCTTTGGAGTGAGTCGTTCGCGATCGCCTGCTGCGCGATCCTCATGACATCGCTCGCATTCTCGTAGGTGATCTTCTCGTCCGCATCGCCCAAGGGCACCCAAATGCACTCAGTAATGCCCTCGGCCGATTGGGGGACGGGTTCACCGGCCTCCGAGAACATCAAATAGAACGTCGTGAACTTGTGGATCTGACTGCCCTGCGCCTTGAACCGCCAGTCGATGGTGACGAGCTCTGCTCCCAAGCGCAGATCGGTCAGGCCCGTCTCCTCCGCCACTTCCCGCAACGCCGCCTCAGCCGGGCCTTCGCCCTCCTCCAGGTGCCCCTTCGGCAGCCCCCAGTTCCTGTAGGGATCACGAATCACGAGCGCGTGAGTGACGCCATCGAGATCGCGAATGACCACCCCTCCCGCGCTGTTTTCGACCCTGATGGGGCCAGGCATCTCCATGGGATCAGCGCCCTCGGAGGCGTCGCCGGGTACTCCACATCAAAAAATTGACAGGCGCACGTACCGGCGGGGATTCTCTCGGAGGTCTTGAAGCAGCAGGTCGAGCTGAGCGAGCACATCCTCCGCCCGGATGGCGAGGGTATTGTCCACCATGAGCCGTCCGATCGCGCCTTCGCCAGCCTCGATCCTGGCCGCTATTCGATCGAGCCTCCGGAACGCGGAGTCGGCCCGTTCGATAGTCTGCGAGAAGCCACCAGTCGAAGCGGACAGGTCGCTCGCGATCTCCTGAATGCCGGTAGAGGCGATGCGGACGTTCATCACGATCGTGTCGATCTGAGCGTCGGTCAGGATTTCCTCGATCCGCTCGAAGGACCGACGTGCGACGCGGGACGCCTCCTCGACCTCGGTGAGCGCGCTGGCGGCGCTCGCGGTCACGCTCGACGCGACCTCGGACTGCTGGATCACCAGATCTCGGATTTCGAGGCTGATCTCCTCCATGTTCGAGATCGCCGACGCGAGAGCCGTCGCGGTCTCCTCGTTGAACGCGAGCTCGAGCCGGTCCGTGAGTTCAGCGAGGTTGTCGGAGATCTGCTCTGCGGAAGCAGTCAGCCGGGACAACTCCGGCAGCGCGTATCCACCGAGGACGTTCGGGCCGGAGCCCTCCGGCACCTCGTAGTAGTCAAACATCGAGAACTGGGCCTCGCTCACGATCTCTGCTTGCCAATCCCCGAAGAGCGACTCCGGGCTGAGAATGACCGCCGCGTCGTCCGGCAGGTCGAAGCCTTCGTCGATCAGCAGACTGATCCGCACGGCCTGCGCCTGGATGGTGATCGCATCCACGCGGCCAATGACGACTCCGAGGTACTTCACCGAGTTCCCGCGGTTGAGCTGTGCGACGTTGCTCAGCAGCACGTCGACCTGGACCTCGTCGGCACCGAAATTAGACCGTTGCAGCCAGAGGGTACCAAAAATCGCGACCACCGCCGCGGTGACGATGACCACGCCGACGAGAAGCTCGTTGCCCCGCGTCATTCGGCACCCGCCATCAGCTCTGGCTTCCCCTCGATGAAGCCCCTCACGATAGGATCGGTCGAGGCGCGGACTTGGTCCGGCGTCCCTTCGGTGCGAATGCGGCCATCGTAGAGCATTGCGATACGGTCTGAGATCCGGAAGGCACTCTTCATGTCGTGCGTGATCACTACACCAGTCACGCCCAGCCGATCGGACATCCTCACGATGAGGTCGTCGATGACCGCAGTCGTGACGGGGTCGAGTCCAGTAGTCGGCTCATCATAGAGGAGGTACTTGGGGCGCGTCGCGATCGCGCGGGCGAAGCCGATTCGTTTGCGCTGCCCTCCCGAGAGCTCCGACGGAAAGCGATCACCGCGACCCTCCAGGTCTACGAGATCGAGGCACTCGGCGACACGGTCCTTGATCTGGGCTTCGGTCATGTCCGGGATCCTCCGAAGGCCCATGCCGACGTTCTCATCGACAGTCATCGAGTCGAACAGCGCGGCGAACTGGAAGACGTAGCCGACCTTCCTGCGCATCTCATAGACGGACTCCTGGTCCAGTCGAGCCACGTTCTCCCCATCGACCCACACATCACCGTCGTCCGGACGCAGCAGCGCGACAATGTGCTTGAGCGCCACGGACTTTCCCGAGCCCGAGCCGCCGATCACCGAGATCGTCTCTCCTTCCTGGATCGACAGATTGAAGCCCTTGAGCACCTGATTAGAGCCGAAGGCCTTCTGGACATCGACGAGTTCGATGCTCACCGGGCGCCCTCCCGGGCGGATCGACTCACAGCAGCACCGCGGCCCAGAAGGCGTCGAGCGCGAGAATGATCATGCTGCCCACGACCACGGCACGGGTCGTCGCGCGCCCCACACCTTCAGCCCCGCCCTTGGTGTGGAAGCCGAAGAAACAGCCGACGGAGGTTACAGTGATGCCGAACGTGGCTGCCTTGAGCGCCGAGAACTGGACATCCCATGGGTCGAAGAACATGCGCAAGCCCTTCATGAACTCGGCCGTGGAGATATCGAGGAGCACCATCGACGTGCCCCAGCCGGCTGCGATGCCGAAGGCGTCGGCGAGGATCACAACCATGGGGAACATGATCGCCCCCGCGAGCACGCGCGGAACGACCAGATATGCGACCGGATCGTAGGCGAGCGTCTCGAGCGCGTCGATCTGTTCGGTAACACGCATCGTGCCGAGCTCAGCCGCGATGGCCGCACCCACACGTCCTGAGAGCGCCAGCCCGGTGAGCACTGGACCGAGCTCCAAGACCATGGTCTTGCCAACGAACGTCCCAACGAAATAGAGCGGGACGGCTCCCGTGAGGATGTCTGACGCCTGGAGCGCTAGAACGACCCCGGTGAACGTGGCGATGAACAGGGCTATGGGGATCGATCCGACCCCGATTCGAGCCATCTGGCCAATGAGGTGCGGGGCCCACAGCGAACCCTTCCGGAGTGCGCGCACGGCGTCGCCAGCCAGGTATCCCGCGCGCCCCACCGCAGAGAACAGCCTGATCGCGCCGCGCCCAAGCGATCGAACCGGCTGTGCGATGAACATCATGCCGGATTATACAACGTGCAGGCCGCGCGTGAGCACAGCAGCGAACGAAAACGGCTCCCCAACCACGTCGTCGGGGAGCCGTTTGTGCTTCGCGTGGGTCGGGCTACTGCCTGGGCAGATCACCGCTCTCGAGAGTGAACTCCACCTCCTCGAGCGACCCGTTGTCATCGGGTAGCAAATACGCGATTCGGATGCGCTTCACCGCGGAGCGCGGGTCGGTGAGTGCCACTTCAAAATCGAGCGCCTGGTCGTGCGAGATGACTCGAGTGCGAACCCGCTCGCCAGGCTCCGCTCGTGGCTGGTTCACCGGGTTCCTGAACAACGTCTTGGTCGACTGTCGCCCGGTCTCTAGCTGACGAGTGACCTTGACCAGCTTCAGCCAGTCCGGCTGGTAGTTGACGCCGTACTGAAAGCCGCGTTGGTCGGCCCCGTTTCCCTCGCGATTGTGACGCGCCACCCCGGCTCCTCCAGAGGAGGGGACACTTCCCAGAAAATGCGTAAACGAATGTTTACAACCGAGGGTCAAAAGTCAAGTTTTTCCAGCGCGGCACAGGCT
>Ga0066376_10000473_pt1 | contig 37381 bp, 36 predicted proteins | sample Knorr_S15_td_Bot_FD_77009 | JGI IMG/M metagenome (GOLD analysis project Ga0066376, IMG submission 77009) | Marine microbial communities from Southern Atlantic Ocean transect - Knorr_S15_td_Bottom_ad_5009_LV_A | ecosystem: Environmental > Aquatic > Marine > Oceanic | place: Southern Atlantic... | reverse complement strand
GATAGTGATTCAATTGTCATGCTACATCATTTACGAGGATGGAAAGATGCTGGAGAAGTGAATTTAAGGGTGGTAAAAAGACAATTGAGCAGGGAATGGGCAATAACTCTCGAAGACCAAGGGCGAACAGACTTTGGACTTTGGTTATATCAATCAGCAAAACAAAATCAAGTTGATTTGCACCTCCACCTTCTGAAGGAAGCGGTTGCTTTGAGAAATATGCAAAATGGCAGTGGAGATGATTTTGAATCTGCTCGAATTAGAGAAAAAAATGATTCAGGTCTACTAGAACGTAATTGGCTGGATACAACACCAGGTCAAAATGAAATTGAGTTTGGCGCCTTGTTACGTAATGCCAAGAAGGAGAAAGATGACTCAACCAACGGCGAAGGTTGATATCTCGACTTGAAATCCCCAGCCTTAGGTTTCACTATGACTTGGCGTGACTCCATCGATGAATTGCCGCGACAGCAGCGAAATTTAGTACTTGGAGGAGGCTTGTCTCAACGCTTCATTCGAATGCCATTGGACCTTTCTCATCCTGCATTTATTGGTGCTCTCTATGGATTGCTCATTAGTTCAGCACTACTACTTCCTATGGGGCAATTTGCCGAATGGAATTTCAAGGATTGGTGGAAGACGTTCTTGGTAACTACCTTATTCTTGGTTACTTCATCTTCTCTATTAGGCTTGATTTCACGGATATCTGTTGGCATTAGCAAGAGGAATCCAATAGCACCGCCGCGCAAGATACTCTACCCTATGCCATTTATTGGCCTCTCTTGGTTAACATTAGAGATGACCGAGATAGTTGATTTCTGGGTATTAGGTGCTTGGTTATGTTTACTCCTTCCTGGTCCAATTTACGTACACATGTCTTGGGCGCCTCGTTGGAGATTATTATCGATGTTAGAGGCCAATATAGATCCCTTCGATGGAAATGAAACACCCTTTGAGAAAGAGCCACAGGTAGGCGATAAAGAACTTGAAGAGGTTGTTGCCAAGTTCGAAGAAGAGTAAATCAGATGAGGTTGATTTGCTTTCCTACCGATTCATAGATTCTCAGGACTTCTTCAATATCATCTTTTGAAAGCCCCGCAGATAATTGGTTTCTAACTCTTGCACCATCTCTTGAAACCATTGGGAAAACAATAGCTCCTGCCATCACGCCTTCATCACGCAATCCATGTGATAACTGCTTAGCACGCGCTGATTCTCCACACATGACAGGGATTATCGGAGTAGTTGATACTCCGAGGTCAAAGCCGAGGGAATGCATTTCTTTCCGGAAATATTCAGTGTTTTGCCATAGCCGCTGATGATGTTGAGGTTCTTCCATCAATACCTCTACTGCGGCTTTTTGTGCGGCAGCCACTCCCGGAGGTTGACTTCCAGATAATAGCCATGAACGGCTATGGTTGAGGGCATGAGTTCGCATTGCATCGCTACCTGCGACTATGCCGCCTTGTACTCCAAGTGCCTTGGAAAATGAACCAATTTCAAAATTCACCTTTCCTTGCAATTTGAAATGGTCAACAATGCCCGCACCAGTTTCACCCAGAACTCCTTCTCCATGACAATCATCAACATAGACCATAGCACCATGCTGTTCTGCCAATTCACTGATCTCATCGAGTGGAGAAATATCTCCATCCATACTGAATACTCCATCGGTAATAATCAATTTTCTATCTGCATTACTATGTTCTTTCAAACATGCTTCTAGCCCTGTCATATCATTATGGGGATACACAGCACGACTGGCCTTAGTTAATCGAACTCCATCTATGATTGAACCATGATTCAATTGGTCTGAGATGATAACATCATCCTTTCCTTTCACCAAGGTTGGGATGAGGCCAACGTTTGCTGTATAACCTGCCGAATAAATCAATGAAGCTTCAACACCTTTGAATGCAGCAACCTTTTTCTCTGCTTCTAAATGGATATCCATGGTTCCCGCAATTGCTCTCACTGAACCTGAACCAGCCCCATATTTCAAGGTCGCTTGGACCATTGCATCAACCACTTTTGGATGGGTTGTTAAATTCAGGTAATTATTTGCAGAGAGCATTATCATTGCCTTTCCATCCATTTCGCAACGAGGTGTGCTTGCACTTTCCAAGGTTGGCGGTTCCCACTGAAGATTTTGCCTTTGCAACTCAGCAAACCGCTCATTCATCCAATCAGTTTCGCCGCCCATATTGTCTAGACGAGAGGTTCGGTTGATGTGAGTTGTGGCTACAAAAGACAATGAATAAGGGACGATATCAGAAAACATGCAGCCGAGACATGTTAGCGCCACGGTTCTTGGAATCGCTCAAGATGGCGGCCGTCCTCAAGCAGGTTGTGCTCGTCAATGCTGTGTTGATATTCATTCAGATTTTTCCTTACATCGTAGTCCAGTAAGTTTAGGATTGGTAGGTTCTGATCATAGCACTCATTTATTTGAGGCTACAAGAAAATTAGCCAGTCAATTTGAGACTTGGTTTGATAATGACCCCGAGGCTGGGCCATTGGATACATTGTGGATTACTCATGCTCACCTTGGGCATGTTGACGGTTTGGGATTATTTGGAAGAGAAGTGATGGGGGCATCTGGATTAAAATTGCATTGTAGCAATTCATTTTTACAGTTAATGCAGGCAACACCGGCATGGAATAACTTGATTCAACAAGGAGTTTTCATTCCTCAAGTATTTTCTGATAAACCTATCAAACCGACAATTCAAAGTGGCTTCACGATAACCCCCATCAGGGTTCCACATCGCGATGAATTATCTGACACCCATGCTTTTTTAATTTCTGGTCCATCCAAACGGCTGCTGTTCTTACCAGACCATGATTCTTGGCAAGAAACTCTAACTCTACATGGTTGTGAAAGCATTGAGGAATGGTTTTCAAAATTGTCAGTAGACATTGCCCTAATCGATGGTACATTTTGGTCCTTAGATGAAATCCCTAACCGTGCGGCAGAAGAAATACCTCACCCTACTGTCGAAGAAACTCTCCACCGTTTGGCCGATAAGAAAATTCACGATGTAAGAATCATTTTCTTTCATCTTAATCATACCAATCCATTACACCGGAGCAATTCAAAAGAATATCAAAAAGTAATCGAAGCAGGTTGGGAAGTTGCTCATGAAGGTATGACTTTGCAGTTGTGATAATCCGTATCTTGATGAATCAAAAGCCACTCGCATATCCCGATGAGGATAGTGGGTACTGTTAGTTCTGGCCTTGGCAGGGCTCATGTATTCATGTCTCAACCTCATTATCAAAGCCAATTTAAGAGAATATTAGGGATGACTGCGTGGCCAGGTACACTCAACCTAACTGTAGAAGGAGAATCCTTGCAAAATCAACTTGCTTTGAGAAATTTAGCGGGCCTTTCAACAGATAAAGATAGAAATATCGTTAATGTCGAAGGTATTGAAGCAAAAAAGGTTGAAGGATTCATGCGAGATGGAGTTTCCTTTGGGGCTGCAACTGCCTACCTTGCAAATATCGTAGTAGTCGGAGATGATATTCCCTGTGCTGTTTTAATCCCCGATTTGACCCGCCATGTTGATGTTGTGGAGGTAATCGCAGGAATATTTCTCAGAGAACATTTGGACTTGGTTGATGGGGATGAGATGGAATTATCTCTCAAGAGATGAGTCCTTCCCATTCTGAATGACACAACATTATTTGTTCTAATTTGGCTCTTTCAATCCATCTATCATTTGCTCTATTGTCATATCTATTTGGTGGTCTACTCAATGGATATTCAAGTATCAATTCTCGGGCTTTTTGAGACAAATTAATTTCTTTATGCTCCACTTCCCACAGTACTAGCCAATCAGCAACGGCCAATCCCAAATCATGTTCGACATTCGGTTCATTTAGAGCCTGTATTACTTTTTCAACAGTAAATACACCTTTTGATAGGCCACAAAGGGCTGCAGCAATCCTTCTAACCATATTCCATAGAAATGCCCTACCTTGAATTTCAAAACCGATAATAATTTCATTTTCAATCCAAGGTTTTAGACTCAGTATCTCTCTAACCGTACTTGGAACTTCATCGACTCTCCTAAAATTATTGAAATCATGCTGACCAACAAAAATATTAAGCCATTCACAAAACTGTTTTTTTTCTGCTCCTCGCCAATCGAAACAGCCCTCAAGCCGGTAGCGATATGTTCTGCTAATCGCTCTTCTTGGATTCCAATTATCTCCAGCCTTTTGTGCAGCCCAAACAACGATATCACCATCTAATTGATCATTCATTGCAGTGAGGAAACCGGCCTCTCCCATGCTATTCCACGATGTCTCTGGAATGTCGATGGCTGCAATATTCATCCGAACATGAACTCCAGCATCTGTCCGACTGGATATAATACATGGTTGTCCTGAAGCATTTTCCTTTTTGATAAATCCAAGTTCATAAAGTGCTTCCTGAAGACTGCCTTGTACAGTCCTCAAGTTTGGTTGTACTTGCGAGCCATGAAATGTGTCTCCCCGGTGGCCAAAGGCAAATCCAAGGCGGCAATTACCGCCCACCACCTTCGCCTCACTCCTTTAGAATCTCTATGGCTGCATCGACTTCGTAGCCAAGTCCGCCCACAGCCCATTCAAGTGCTTGCTTAATCCATGGTTGAACCATTGGATTCTTCTTTTCTGGGTCGATAACTTCGATGGTATCAACGATACTTCGTGCAGCATTATAGAGGATGTCATCCACCGGGATATCTGCCATCTTCAAGCGAGTACTATAGCGTTGAAATTCCTTTACCGCTACTGGAATTCTACGGCATTCAAGAGCGAAGCCAGCGAAATCTGCTATGTATTCGTCATTTTCTTCGTCTAACTCCATGGCCTTCTTGTACGACATCATTATCTTAGTTCCTGGGATGATATCATCTTGCTCTTCAGTGTTTAACATGTTAGCAAACTCAGCATAGGTATGGTGAATCATCGCCACATCTTTGTGCTCTTTTGCTATAATTTCTAATTTCTCAACCGCTCCTTTTAGGTCGCCATTGCGAAACATCTCGATTGCTGGTTCCATTATTTCTGCGCTCATTTCGATTCCCCGATGAGCGTGGCTAGAGAATAGCCTTCATGAAGATGGCGGAAGGCCAAGTTCACTGTGCAGCTTGCTGGTCCAACTTGTCAGCAATCTTTGTCAGTAATGCTGACTCGCTTGCTTCACCGGTTGCTTCACTGATTCTTGTTTCCAAACCCCACGGGTCGTGAACACCAAAAAAGCAATGCTTTGGGTTTTGAGAAACTGTTCTCTTGGTCCGCTGGAACATTAAGATTGCCATGAATGCTTTAATCAATCTCTTGCCAGTCTTTTCTGCTGCGCTATCATCCTTATCTACGGTTGGACCAATTGAGGCGCCGGCAGCAACTCCAGTGGTACTTTCCTCCAGACCTAGGCCCGTACTGGTCATCGGGATGACGGAGCCAAAGTTGAATATTTTACCAATTGCACCTTGTCTAACATTGATTTCTTGTATATTTGAATAAAGGAATCTGCGCCTTGAGCGACTCATCATGAAATCTTGTTGAAGGATAACCGCTTGAGATGTGATAGCATAGGAGTAAGAGCGCTGTGTCCAAAGGGTGAACACAAAGATGAACGCACCCCAGCCTATTCCCCACATTAGGAAACTATATTCAAAAAATGAAGGAAGGATTTCCTTCTCGGTAATGCCTAAAGAACTCAAGACATCATCGAGTTCAATCAGGGATGGGATTAGTGCAATCAAAAACAACAAAAACGAGAATCCCTTACCACTTGTCCCCACGTTCAACATGCGGTTAAACCACAACACGACAAGCATCAGCATGGTGTATGTTACAGTTGGTGCAGTGTCGGCGGCGAAGTGGATTAGGTCAACAACTACGCTTGAGTCATCTTTTGTGTCAAATGTTCCAGCCCACCAGAATAGCATGTGTACGGCGAAGACGATTACCCCAAGCATGTACATTGACCAGAAGGCGAAGATACTTGGCTTTACTACGTGGCGTATTTCCTCACCAGATACAAGACCAAATTTTTGTCCTAATTCTCTGCTATTTTCGGGAGAAACATTTGCTGTTGGTGCAGGCTCTTCTTTCGCTGGACTGGCTTCTTCTACCGTTTCAGTTATCGTTTCCTCATCACTCATGGTGCTCACCTTGGGTCGCAACCCATCGTAGGCCCAAATGAAGGTTTTGCCGCCGATGCCCTTAATTTCAGTGTAATAGGCCCCAACTATGTTCGCCATTACCCATTACCCATTCCCATTGTGAGAGTGTTCTGCGACCTTTTTCATCTTCGATAATAATTTTTTCTAACTCAAGAGGGTATTCATTGTAAGTCAAGTGGCTAATCATCCCCGCGCGGGTTGGTTGGTCGAATCTAAAATGTGCTCTGGCTTTGGCTTTGGCACGAAGTTTGATCGAAGTTCTGCCGTTTTCTAATGCAACTTCAAAAATTGGCAACGGAGCCTGCGGACTGTGGCCTTCATCACCTTCTGTATTATTTGAAGGAATCAAAGACACGGAACATCGATTAAAAGTTTCACTTCTCTGTCTCTTTCTATCATGCCAAATACCACCTTGCGACATAGAAATATGGCCAATGTGGCGCATCGGCCAAGGTCTATCGGATTTCCTTGTCATCGACAAAGAAACATGAGGCAAGAACCAATCAAGGTATGAACCATCGGAAAAATGCAGCATTCCCCAATACCACGGTACGGCTGGAGCTTGAACTCGAACTCTTTGCAAATAGGCTGTACCTTCAGATTCTATTCCATCCACAAGCGCCTTTGCTTTGGCTCCATGCAGGCGATTAATTTCATACCCTAAGCCACTACCATATTTTGAACCTGCTGTTCTCAAAGTTGATACTGCTTGGTGCCAAGGAGTCATTTCAATTTTGAAGGATGGACCACCAGACTGCTCTGATGATTTCAAATTCAACCAAAATTTCTCTAATTTAGAATCCAATCCCATTGACAAATCATCCTTTAGCAATGGTATGACCGCACCAGCCGAATCACTTTCGCAATTTTGCCATAATTCATTTGTGCCATCAATAACTGCCATTCTACAAGACTGAAGACGAATTGGCTCCCACATTTTCTCACCATCCCACCACCATGATGCGACCATGCCAGACAGAACACTGCCTTGCTTCCCAACATTTGCTCTACCTTCACTTTCCCAAGGCTGGAAATTGACATCTATATTGCGGGTATCTTTACTCGACCATAGAACCATCAATTGCTTACCGCCTTTGACCTTTTCAGGCTCTAACATAACCAACCACCACCACCAATCCCAAGTCAGTCTATGGATTGGATTATATTTCTCCATTGACCAAAGGTCCTGCAGTGGTCCTTCAAAGCGCTGCATGTTATGCCCTCAGGAAATTTCCTTGCCCTTGAAAATGGCTTGTCCAATGAATAGCATTGAAACTACCATTGCTAATAATACGAATACTGATATCAGCAAAGTGATGAATGGACTAAATCCTAGAGATGGAGAATTCCAGAAAGAATTCAAGGCCTCGGTTCCAGGTAAATTATTTGGTGTGTTAATATAACCAGTTAGAGGGCTAAAATCATCCCCCCCCGAGACCGACCCTCCTTGAGCAATCAGAAGCGGAGTATTGGGATATATCATCGTTGCACAAGCATCTACGATTGTCATCCCCCAGAATACCACCGACAACCGTGCAATGAATAGACTTGGGTCTGCTAAGGTAATCATCGCCAAGACGAATTCCCATACCCCCCACATAATAGCAGCAATCATTCCAAATCGGTGAACCATTCCAAAGACCATGAATACTGCTCCATAAACTATCACCATCAGCCAAGATGCCAACATTATTCCAAGCCATATTCCTAAATCTTGGATTCTAAAAAATGAATCTCCTGGGGCGGTAAATCCAACCACCAAGGCACTCAAAATCACTAAAATTGCAATATAGGGAATTGCTATCGCAAGGAATCCCAGCAGCCGATAAATCAAAACTTCAGCTCTATGAATCGGTTTGCTGACGAGATAGTGTAAGGTCTCATTTTCCATTTCCTGACGGATTAATCCTGTTGCGAGGAATAATGGTAAAAATATTCCAATCAATAAGACAAATCCTACTTTGCCAAAGCCGATAATAAAGGCGCGATGCATGGCCTCGTGAAAATACTCATCTTCATCTGGGTCTTCATCCACTCCAATGTCAGATTTGCTCACCCATTTACCACTAATTTCAGACCAACGAATTTGAATGTTACAAGGAATCCCATCACCATTGCTGTCCTTTTGACTATCGGTAATCATTTCACCTGCTTCGGGATGTTCACAATCACCATCGTCGTCTTTGCCGACACTTTGAAGGCTGCTTGAATCAATATCCCAATCGAATCCATCTTCATTAATGTAAAGAGAAGGGTCATCTGGGGTGATGCTTGAATTGATTAAGCCGGGGTGGTCATCGGGGTCCCGAATATCGGTTAACCATCTTACTTCCTGCCCGTTTGGATAACCATCGCCGTCGAAGTCATAGGAGTCCAAGTCATTGTCAATGTCTTCGATTGTTCATGTCTGTGCATCAACATGGAAAAGTAAGACCATCAAGATGGCAAGCACTCCAACTCCCATCACCACCCATGTTGATAACTTGGTACGCATTTGACGGATTGTAAAACCTGTCAAGGCTGCTGCCTTCTTATCGATACCGCTGTAACGCGATTTCTTCTCAGTCATTATGAATTACCCCCCGTCAAGTATTGGAGGATAGATTCAAGATTGTCATCGGGGTTATCAATGCCGGTAACTAGAACTCCACTTTCATGAATTATCGCGGGTAATTGTGCATGCATGTCTCCTAAGTGGTGGGTGCTAATGACCAATGATTCATCACTTTCAAAAACTAAACCATCAACTAAATCATTTTCAACCAGTGCGTGGGCAATACCGCGAGGATTATCACAGGTCAACCTGATACTATGAGGGTGCTCATCTAGCATTGAGCGAATGGCATGTAAGTTTCCTAATGCCAATAGGCGGCCTCTGTGGAGAATCAATATTTGTTCTGTTATTCTCTCAATTTCTTGAAGAATATGGCTACTTACTAGAACAGTTCTTCCTTGTGCTCCAAGTTCTCTTATGACATTCATAATAGTGGTTCTAGCCAATGGGTCACACCCCTGCAAAGGCTCGTCGAGGATGATAAGTTCGGGGTCATTAACCAAAGCGTGGGCAATTTTTATCCGTTGTCTCATTCCTTTGCTGTATTTGCCAATTCTTTTGTTCATCACATCAGTTAAGCCAACGAATTCGATCACCCTTTCTGATTGTTTCACTGCTTCTTCTCGGCTCAAACCATGTAGTCTTGCTAATGTGGATACAAATTCAAGCCCAGTCATCCAATCATGGAGGCGTTCAGATTCCGAAACATAACCAATTTTGGAAAATGGTGAAGTGCTTTGCCACGGATTAATTCCAAATAAGCGAAGAGTTCCTTGATTGGGTTTAATTCGTCCGCATAATAATTTGAAAAGGGTAGATTTTCCTGCACCATTCATTCCAAGGACACCAGTAACTCCCCCACTAATTGCGATACTAACATCATTTAAGCCAATGACTTGACCATACCATTTGCTGACATGGTCAAGTAAAATTGCTGGGGAATCTGCTTGCGCAATTGGCTCATCCCCCCCTTGTTGGGACAAATCAGGAATCATTCTCTGCTAACCTCCATTGAGGCGATTCGAGAAGTTAGTACATAGAGAGCGGCTGCATTCATCAATAACATTGACACCAAACTCCAAGTCCAAGGGTGGGAATAATCAGATGATAATCCCAATAATGATTGTCCAATATGTGCAATAACATCATATGGAGAAATCAGATAGATGACGCTTCGTTCAAATAATTGCCAAACAAGGAAGGCAAGCAATTTGCTACCAAGAATTATCGCCATGAATGCAACAGCAGGGAAGAAGCGCCCTTGGCTAACGCTGGAAAGAGCAAGGCCAATACTGGTGTAGGTAAAAACTAGAATCGTTCCCGCCAATGCTGCTAATAAAAAGGCAGGAAATGTATCTATCAACCAAGCCCAGCCTTCGCCTCGCATCAATATATCTCCAACGTAATAAAGTACTAGTGTGCCGACAATTAGGAGTCCTAATATTACCGCGATTGAAATGAATTTCATGGCAGTATAATCGCGTCTATTGATCGGTCTTGAAAAATACAGAGCACTAGTGCCGTAGCGCCTATCATCACTTATCATTCCGCCAATTAGTAGCGCCGTTATAACTGGAAAGCAAATAGCATTACGAGGGAAAAACCCTAGAACATGTCCGTAGAGATTTCCTCGACTAACGCCGAATAAGCGGTAAATATCGCTATCTCCAATCACTGTGCCTAGGAATGCTAGGCTAAGGTCTCCCATCGCCACAAAGAAGCAGGATAGTAGTGCCATCCTCAATGGCCAACCCCATGGCTTGTGTCCTTTCTTTACGATGCCTAGTAAATGGTGCCTAAGTATAGACCAATTTCTCATCCAGCGAGGGTTTAATTCACCCCTCCATGGCCGGTATTTTTGCTCAAAGATTGTCCCACCAACAACACTTGACTGAGCAACTTGAGCGGTTAATTCCTCATCACCATCTCCTGATCCGTAAGCGGCTTCCATCCGAGCCTTGCCAGTGACAGCTAAGCCCTCTTGACCGAGGAATTCTGCATCGACATCTTCAGTCATCCCTTCAACTCCTCTGGGGCATCAACTTTACGAGCACTTGGGCCAGTTGCGAACAGGTCCTCTGAACTTTTCACCTCATAACCGAGTCGTTCCATGATTACGAGAAAAAGGTCTTCGAGACTCGGTTCATGGTCATGCATTCTGCGTATTTGGCACCCTGTCTTTGTTGCTGCTTCAATGATAGTTGAATAAGTAGCATCATCGTCTTTGATGATTCGCAAAACTCTACCTGTTCTTCTGACTTTCAAACCTGAATCATTCAATTCTTGTTCTAGTTTTGTGGCTCCACCCCAGGCATGAACTTCTATTTCTTGATCAATGCCTTTGAGGTCCTCAATTTTTCCTTGGGCGATTAATTTACCCTTATGTAGCATAACTATACGCGAACATACTTTCTCTACATCTTCCATTAAGTGGCTTGCCATCAACATGCTGCGACCACCTTCCTGTACAATTTGTGTGACTGTACCTAACATGAAATCACGGGCTTGAGTATCAAGACCATTGGTCGGTTCATCGGCAATCAGTAATTGTGGGTCATGGATGATCGAAGTAGCAAGTTTTGCCGCTTGAGCCATACCGGTTGAAAAAGTACCAATCTCGCGATATCTTTGGTCCCTTAGACCCACATATTCCAGCACCTCATGGGCTCGTTGAGTTGCAACGCTTGGATTCATTCCAAGTAATTCTCCAGAGTATTTGATTTGGTCAACCGCACTCAATCTTGGATCGAGGCAATCATATTCTGGCATGTAGCCAATTCTTTTGCGAATTTCCTCTCCTTCTGTTCGGATGTTGTAACCTAGAACTTCACCCTCTCCATCTGATACTGTAATCAATCCGAGGAGGGTCTTGATGAGGGTGGATTTTCCGGCTCCATTTGGGCCAAGTAAACCAGTTGCTCCTTGTTGTACCTTGAGGTTCATAGAATCCAAGGCAATGTGTGGTCCGTAGGCTTTAGTCAATGAATTAGTTTGGATGACATTTTCCACCATTATAGCCACCCCATTACATCGTAGCCTGCCATACACCTTCAATTTTTCATCTGCTTGGATGGCCTCAGCCCTTGATTCCATCTCTTGTTCGAACTGCAATACCTTTTCTCAATTCAGCCATTTCTTTTGGTGCCGACTTGCTGATTCCATGAGCAATAAGTTCGCCTTTGGAATTGACAATCAAACAAGAAACCCCAGGTCTTAACCAAGCATCAACAGCGGTAATAAATCCATGGAATACATTGCGCCCATCTCTAATGAATGGAACTGCATCATCCTCAATTACTACCCAAGGTGGACCTTGTGAAACATTTTCTTCAATCCTCTGACATTCAAAACCCACGGGTGCAGGGGCAGTGCGCAAATTATGAGCCCATTGGGCTCCTACAGATGTTAAACTAAGACCACCATCAGTTAGGCGAGGTGATGCGATATGCCGACCATCTTGTAGTAAGATATTCTTCACTCTGCGGGTACGACTGTGAATGAACCGGCATCCTGTCAATGCATTGCGACAAACCTCTGCGTGGATGTTTGCAAAGAGGGAGAGTTTGGAAATAGCCTGTTGTTTTTCTAATTCAAAGACTACTGATTCATCAATATCTGCATCCAACGTCAAACTTGGTAGCGCTTCTTTCAATGTGGCCTTCATGTCCTCAGTTGCCATATCAAAGAGAATTATTTTCTTTCCTGATAACCCTAGTCTGGATAACTCATTAGCGCACCAGCGTAGATCAGGTCTGCGTCTATGTAACCAACTTGGGCCTTCAACATGGGCAAATGGATTGATGTCTTCCAGCGACCAAGGAAGTAATCCAAACGGAGTTTGGATTAGGACCTCTAAATCAGGCATTTTGGCCTTAATTCTGCAAATTATATTTCCAATTCTATCCCGCCATGGACCTGAGCGCCCATGAAGAATCAAAACTTCTTCGCCCAGTGTTGAAGTTCTCCAACGACTATGGAGAAGGCGACGAGCGACCTCTACCCACGGTCGTTCGTGGCTTTCTAGACCAAGCCAACTTACTCCACCATCTCGTTGTGGCGAAGTTGAATCAATCACCCATTGCCAGGCTCCTTCCCAGATTCCGTATTCGCTACCGTGCTCTCTGCTTGCATCACTTTCATTGAGTACTAATCCATCTTCGTTATGGAAACCAAAATTTTCACTTGGTGCAGTAATTAACCACTGATAAGCTTCTCTTAATGCCGGATGCTGATGGCTTCGCATTTCTGCCAGTTCCCATATGGTGCCATCTTTTATTGCCTGTCTACATCGATTTAACTCTGCAACAGTAACATCCATATTGAACCTTGCAAGTAAAGAAGTTCTCTTCTCCTTGTCTAAATCTCTCACTTGCGAAGGAGTCCAACCATGAAGGCTAGGTGTAAGCAATGGCCAATATTCTAGGTTTTCTAATTTGACCGTACCCCAAGGCAACAATAATCTGTCATCCTTGGCGAATAATGCATAAGCTGCCGAGTCAAAGAGGTCAGCCCCTAATGCTACAGCCATCGGGAACAACATCGGATGCCCACAACCAAAGAGGTGTACTGGACGACTGGCTGGCAAGTGCGGTATAGATGCTAACATTATTTTTGCCAATTCCAAATATCGGTGCTGTTCCATTACAGGAACGATTCCACCTATTGGGTGAATAGCAAAGTTATGCTTTGACATTTGTTGAGCAGAGTGCCGTCTTAAATCCCATTCTAGGCCACCTTGAATTGGTCCATTTAGCATCATACCTTCTGCAGCATTGATGGAAGGTTCAGCTCTTTCGATGGTAGTTTCAACTGCCTCCATCATCTGTTGGCGTGTCATATCAGGCCGACCAAAGACATCGAGCATGGTCGCAACATCGACTCCAATAGATTTTTGAAACTCTATTATCTCTTCAACTCCAACCTCTACATCTCCATAGATGTAGGATTGGAATGTGCCGGAGTCACAGACGATAACCCCCGGGAAATCAAGTAATTCGTGAACTCCAAACTCTTGTGCGGGAATACTTAATTTTTCATGTTTCCAAATAATATAAGAATTTGTGATAAGTCCTTCAATACCCCAATTATCCCATAACTCCCGCGGCTCAATCGTCCGGATATTTGGGTTAATTACCGGCAGAAGCGCTGGGGTGTGGAGTGGACCATGAGCGGTATACAATCGTCCTAACTTGGCTATACCATCCCTATGTAAGACTTCAAATTTACCCAAATCTTGCTCCCGACAGGGCTTCGGGTCATCCACCTTTTTGGGTACCATAAATCATTGCGGCAAGTATCTCCTTCAATGCCGCTTCGGTTGTTCTCGTTTGGGCAAGTATTGAATAAAAGATGAGAAATCATTGACCATGCGCGAGGTCAGAATGAGATACAGCGGCGCAGCAATTTTGAATTCAAATTTCAAGGAATTGTTCCAAATTGCCAAAAAAGTAGTGCTAAAGGCAACACTTTACCATGATTGGGAAGAGAATTGGATACGACAAGTTGTGGAAATTATCCTACAAGATGGAAAAACTCCCGGTGACCTATCAGAAGTGTTTTTCTTTAAGGTGGAAACAAACCTTCACCAACGCAGGCTAAATGGTGAGGAGGTCCATACCTTGATGATTAGAAATAGCCATGATTTGGTGATGATTGGAAAGCATATTGAAGATGCAGTTGTAATGCCCGGTTCAGAATTTGGCATTCAAGGTGCAACTCTGATAGTTAGAGGAGCACCATCTGGAGTAAGCAATATGGTCAAGGGCTTTAAAGCATGGAAAGTGCCAACTAGTATTTCATTTGTGGATACAGAAGAAGATGATTTTTCTGAAATGACTAGATTGTTAAGTGAATCTCAGTCCAATGTCTTTCGAAACGCACATTCAGCAGGATATTATGATTCACCTCGCAAAACTAGTTTGGTAGAAATTGCAAGAGATTTAGACCTCTCAAGATCAACTGTCGCAGGTCACTTGAGGGCAGTAGAGAAAACTATGGCAGATTCTCTAAGAAAAAGACTCGATGACATCAGTTGAATAGTGGTGACCATACAGCATTGTCTATGGAACAGGATGACTTGGCTGCTCGCTATCGAGCAGAGGCAGAGGAGTCCGTCCGTATCGAGGCAAAAAAGCGGCTTGAGAAATCAATTCCTGCAATTGAGAGGATTCGGTTGCAGGCAGCCTCATTGAAAGCATTAGTTGAAGAAGACGTTGAAACTTTCATCAAAGCCTGTTTTGTCCGTTTGGGTGCAGTAGCAGCAGCACTGGATGGGCATGGAGGAGGAATTGCCTTAGTAAGTCATTCACATACAACTGAAGGACTAGACCTTGTCCTCGACCTAACAGGAGCTTGTTTGTCTTGTGGGGCTGCTCCTGGGACCTTGTCAGGGGTTAAAGAAGACCTTGAGGCCGATGAAGAAATATCGGTAATAAAATTCAGTGTTGCCTTATTAGATACATTCGATGAATTGGGAAGAGAATTTATTCTGGCCCATGGAAATGTGGATTTTGTGTGAATTTGTTCAATGCACAGTTTGATGAAGGGTATTACCGCCCCCTCACCTTGAGAACATGCCTACTAGTTGCGTACTCAGTATTTCTGACCTACACGTATCAGTGGAGGGAACAGTGGTCATCAAGGGCCTGTCCTTGGAGATTCAGAAGGGGGAGATTCACGTAATCATGGGTAGAAATGGGGCTGGAAAGTCGACTCTAGCCAATGTATTGATGGGTCACCCATCCTATGAAATAACTCAAGGAAGTATATATTTTCAGGGAATTCCATTGGAAGAACTAGAAGTGTTTGAGAGGGCCAGAGCAGGAATGTTCCTCTCCTTCCAATACCCACAAGCAATTCCGGGGGTACAAGTTGGCACCTTCTTGAGAAAATCAGTTCAAGCGGTACGCCAAGATAATTGTCCTACCAATCGTCAGTTAAGAGATGAAATGAAGGCGGCGATGAAAATCCTCGGTGTTGACAATTCGTTTTTGGCAAGATATGTCAATGATGGATTTTCAGGGGGCGAAAAGAAGAGGTTGGAAATTCTTCAGATGCTCATGCTGAAACCCAAGTTAGCGATACTCGATGAAACCGATTCTGGACTTGATATCGACGCTCTTAAGATGGTCGCAGACGGAATCAATAGCATCGCTGATGATACAGCATGTTTGGTGATTACCCATTATCAAAGACTTCTCGACCATGTTAAACCATCACATGTTCATGTCATGATAGATGGTACAATAGTTAAAGAAGGTGGCCCAGAACTTGCAATTCAAGTCGAGGATAAGGGCTATGATTGGCTTGAGCCAGCAAATGCATAGAAGAGGGATAAATATGAGTCAAGAAGCAAGAGATATGAGTCAAGAAGCAAGAGATGCAGTAGGCGATTACCGATATGGTTTTCATGACCCCGAAAATGCAACTATCCGCTTTGACTTCGGACTTTCAGAACAGGTTGTCAGGGATATCAGTGAAATAAAGAATGAACCTCATTGGATGACCGAAATGCGGGTTAAGGCATACAAGCACTACATTTCACGTCCAATGCCAGATTGGGGAAATAGTGAGATGTTGAACAGTATTGATTTTGAGAATATATGCTATTATCTGAAGTCAAGCAAAGGCTCTGAAACTGATTGGGACGAGGTCCCTGAAGACATCAAGAATACTTTCGACAGATTGGGAATCCCTAATGCTGAGCAGAAGTGGCTTGGCGGTGTGACCGCTCAATATGAATCAGAAGTGGTCTACCATAGCATCCGAGAGGACCTAGAAGAACAAGGAGTTGTGTTCTTAGACATGGATAGTGGTTTGAGAGAATATGAAGATGTAGTCAAGCAATACTTTGGAAGTGTAGTGCCATATAGCGATAATAAATTCTCGGCCCTAAACACCGCAGTTTGGTCCGGCGGCTCATTCCTAATCATTCCTGAAGGGGTACACGTGGAAATGCCGGTGCAAGCATATTTCAGAATCAATTCCAAAAACATGGGTCAATTTGAACGTACTTTGATAATCGCTAGACCAGGTAGTAGTGTCCACTACATTGAAGGATGTACTGCTCCGACATATTCCACAGATTCTCTTCATTCAGCAGTAGTAGAATTAATCGCTGAAGAGGGATCACATATTAGATATTCAACCGTCCAAAACTGGTCAACTAATGTCTATAATTTGGTTACCAAGCGTGGGATTGCTTACCGAAACTCAACGATTGAATGGGTCGATGGAAATATTGGTTCTCGTCTGACGATGAAGTATCCTGCCGTCATCTTGAAGGAAGAAGGAGCCCATGCAGAAATCATCTCAGTTGCATATTCTGGAGAAGGCCAACACCAAGATGCCGGTAGTAAGGTCCACCATTTAGCACCTAATACCACCAGTAGGATTCTAGCGAAATCGATCTCTAAAAACGGAGGTCGTTCCTCTTATCGTGGATTGGTCAAAGTTTCACCAAAAGCACATAATTGCAAAGTCAGTGTTGTTTGTGATGCTTTGTTACTCGATGCAGATAGCCGCTCAGATACTTATCCTACGATGGAGGTATCCAACCAAAGCTGCGTAGTTGAACACGAAGCAAGCGTCTCCAAAGTATCAGGTGAACAATTATTCTACTTGATGAGTCGAGGGCATACTGAAGAGCAAGCGATGGGGATGATTATCAACGGTTTCTTTGAGCCTTTCACCAAAGAACTTCCATTAGAATATGCTAGTGAACTGAATAAGTTACTGGAAATGGAAATGGTAGGCAGTATTGGCTGATACGAATACGAATACGAGGCGATTCGATGAGTAAAGCATTCTATGCATCATTGGCAGAGCCATCTCAGGCTATCCATGCATGGAAGTATACTCCTTGGAAGAAACTTCATCCAACTGGAAAATTGAATGAAGTACCAGATGATTTCTTAGAGGCCGTAGTTATCCTTTCGATGATGGATGGGTCAGATTTACCCTCAGGAGTTTCCCTTGAACGAGGAGATGATAGTAAAACTTCATTGCTTCAAGAGGATGATAAAGCGGTGGCATTTTTGCGGGCTGCTTGTGATGGCAATACTTGGGAATTAAACATTGAAGCAAACACCATCCTTTCGAGTCCATTACATGTGTCCATCAGAGCCAGCGGCCATTTATCGGTTAGTCATATTCAAGTTCAAGTTGGAAATAATTCTGACGTTGAAATAATTTGGGCGCTCTCTGGAGAAGCAGGTTGGTTTGGATTACTAAGAGAGGGAATAATCGGTCATGCTTGCCATTATCATGAAGGAATAGAGCAGGCATTATCTTCATCCAGTACGGTTATCAGGGCTGAATCTTGGAAGACTGGAAGGGATGCAACAATGACTACTAGTCTATTGTCAATCGGTGGAGAATTAGTTCGCAGTGATTTAAGAGCGATTCTTGATAAAGGAGCGACTTACCAACAATTCATCGCCAGTAATGGCAAAGGAATCCGTAGGGATAACCACCATCTGCAAGTAACTCACCCTGTCGGGAATAATCAGAGTGAATTAGTCATCCACAATGCTTGTGATGACAAGAGTCGAGCAATTTCGACGGGCAGATTGACGATTGCAAAGGGTGCTGATGGAAGTGATGCTAGTCAAATATTCAAGAATCTTCTACTTTCCCAAAAGGCAAGGGCAGATTCCATTCCTGAACTGGAAGTATTGGCAAATGATGTTAGTGCTGCGCATGGAGCCGCAAGCGCTCCACTTGACCCTGAGCAAATGTTTTACTTGATGAGCAGAGGCTTGGATAGCGAAGAGTCAGAAGGTCTAATAGTCGGTGGATTCTTAATAGCCGCATTCGAAAAATTGCCACGTGATTCGATAGGTAATTGGTTAAAAGGTAGGCTTGCAATACATTTAGATTGCAATTTATTGGAGTAATAAAGATGGCTTATTGGAGTAATAAAGATGGCGTGGTCTATTGATGATTGGCCCGCGCCGATTGCTCTTTCCGTGGAAGAGGCACGCAAGGATTTTCCCATTCTTCAAAGGATAGTCGGTGATGGTAAGAAACTAATCTACCTAGATAATGCTGCTACTACTCAAAAGCCTCAGCAAGTTATTGACGCGATGAGTGATTATTATTGCAATACTAATTCCAATGTCCACCGTGCAGCCCATACCCTGGCAAGTGAGGCAACAATTGCTTATGAGGAAAGTCGACTAAAACTCAAACATTGGTTTGGAGCAACGCAATCACGTTTGGTCTTCACCAGTGGAACAACCGAAGCCATCAATTTAGCAGCTCATTCATGGGCAAGAACAAATCTTGTTAAAGGAGATGCAATTGTATTAACTGAAATGGAACACCATGCAGATATTGTTCCATGGCAAATGTTGGCTAAGGAAAAAGGAGTTGAACTTCGGTGGACTCCATTTGATTTGGAGACTTTTGAACTTGATATGGAGGCATTTGCAATTGCGGTAAAGGGAGCAAAACTAGTTGCTTGTGTGCACACATCTAACGTACTTGGAGTTAGAAACCCAATAGAGGAAATAATTCGTCTAACACATGAAGCAGGTGCAAAATTAATCCTTGATGCAGCTCAAGCAGCCCCTCATGACCGCCTCAACTTTGAGGGATTAGGTGTTGATATGTTGGCAATTTCTGCCCACAAAATGGGTGGACCTACCGGCATTGGAGCCCTCCTAATCAATGAATCAACATTCCAACAAATGGAGCCATTCATGGGCGGTGGGGATATGATTCGTGAAGTCTACTTGGACTATTCTACCTATCAAGAAAACGAGCATATGCTGGAGGCTGGTACCCCAAAAATAGCTGAGGCAATCGGTTGGGGGGCGGCCATAGATTGGATGGCACAATGGGATATCGAAAGTGTACATCAACATGGGCTATATTTGGCCCAAAAAACCGTCGCTGGATTACGAAAAATTTCAGGTATGAGGATTTTCGGACGGCATGCAAAAGGTGATGGTGCGGTAGTCTCATTCCTGCATGACACTCTCCATGCAAATGATTTAGCAGCATTTCTCGATGCAAGAGGTTTCGCTATTCGAACCGGTCATCACTGTGCCCAACCATTATTGAGAAAATTTAACATTGCTGCAACAAACCGGGTTTCATATTGGCTCTACAATACAGAACATGAGGTGGATGAATTCATCGCTGCAACAACCGAGGTTTGCAAAAAGTTTGCTTGAGGGGTTTTGAAAATGGCAACAATAGAATGGCCAGAGGAATTGCTTGAAATTATCGACGATTTTGCTGCTGCATTTGATTCATCGGAGCGTTATGAGATGCTCTTTGAATTGGCAGATGATGTTGATGAATTACCACTTTCAGAATGGACTTCATCAACCAAAGTTCATGGTTGTCAATCTGAAGCACATGTATTAGCATGTTTGAATGTAGATGGTAGTTTCCATCTCAAGGGAGCCGCAGATTCAAAATTAGTTCAAGGATTGATTTCAATCACAGCAACTGCACTTGAGGGACTTAGCCTAACAGAGGTAGCAATTTTTCCGCCAACTTATGTTGAAGAAATGGGTTTGAAAGATGCATTATCACCTTCAAGAGCTAATGGATTCCTCAATATGTTCAAGAAGGTGCAGCATGAAGCCGCATTATTGGGGGACTGAAAATGGTCGATGAGGCGCAGGTCAAGCAAGCGATGCAATCCGTAGTTGACCCTGAATTAGATATCTCAATAGTAGAACTTGGCTTGGTATATGCCGTTCGCTTTGAGGATCAGAATGAAGGAATTCACGCTGAGGTAGATATGACTTTGACATCTCCAGGCTGTCCAATGGCTGCTGAAATAATGGCTGCTGCTCATATGGCTGCTCTCTCAACTGAAGGTGTTGATAGTGTTCATATCAATTTAGTTTGGAGCCCGAGGTGGGACGCCAAGACTCATGCTTCTGAGGATGCATTGATGGAAATGGGTATTTGGTAAATCCACTCATTAACCTCACTGACTTGATTATTATTCTTGAGGACAGTGGCTTGATGGGCGAAGTTCCATTGCACAAGCGAATGTGGGTTAACGTTTCTACTAAAAGCAAAAATTTACTTTTTACTAATGCTAATTTGAATGCCAATAATGATTTTTCAATCCGGATCATAATCAATTATCGAAGCCAACCAATACTCGGCATCACGCCTTGAAGTTCCTTTTCTTCTAGCAATATCCATTACTTGGGTCTCATCAACCCGATTAATAGCAAAATAATGGGCCTCAGGATGTGCCAAATATATTCCAGACACTGAAGCAGCAGGATAGGTTGCAAATGAATCGGTTAGAATAAATCCATGTTTTTCTGCTTCAAGTAAGTCAAACAAGAATCTCTTCTGGCTATGGTCTGGGCAGGCTGGATAGCCGAAAGCCGGTCTTATTGAACGATAATCCTCCTTCAATAGAGTCTGCAAATCGGTATCATTACTATCCTCGAATCCCCACGACTTTCTGGCCCTTGAATGCAATAATTCTGCACTTGCTTCTGCCAACCTATCGGCAATGGCCTTTGCCATTATCGAAGAATAATCATCATTTTCTGCTTCAAACTGCTTGCACATTTCTTCAGCCCCATGTACCGAAAGTGCGAAAGCACCGAGATGGTCTCCATCTGGGCAAATGAAATCTGAGAGTGAATAATTTGAGGATTTTAAATGGTCTCTCTGTTGGCGCAGCATAACGAATGTCCCAAGTGTAGAGTCGCCAGAAGTCGAACGGACATGAATATCATCACCATCTGAATATGCTGGCCAAAATCCTCTGATGGCCTTAATTTCCATCAATTTATCAGCGATTATATTTTGCAACATTTTCTGTCCATCTTCGAATAATTCTCGAGCAACTTCACCCTTTTCGGCATCATCTAGAATTGCCGGGTATCTTCCTTTCATTTGCCAGGCGGTGAAGAAGAAAGTCCAGTCGATGTAAGTTGACGCTTCTTCTAAACTGATTTCTTCAATCACTAATCCCAGTTTATCAGGGGTTGGTATCGTTGAATCATCAAAAACTAGGATTGGAGCCCTTGCCTTTGCTTTGTCAAGGCTGAGTAATGGGTTGGACATTTTCTTTTGGTGAAGTGCAGTTAAGCGTGCTTCTTCTTGTTTTAATTTAGCATTGAATACAATCCTTCTTTCATCATCCAAGAGATTTGAGAGAATCCCAGATACCAAAGATGCATCCTTGACATGCACTACTTCATGCTGATATTTTGGAGATATTCTGACTGCTGTATGCTGCCTTGAGGTGGTTGCACCACCAATGAGTAGTGGAGTTTTCATATCTCTACGTTGCATTTCTGCTGCCACTCTCATCATCTCATCAAGAGATGGAGTGATTAGGCCTGAAAGACCAATGATATCGGCCCCAACTTCATCTGCCTTTGCCAGTATTTTTTCACATGAAACCATGACCCCAAGGTCGTGGACAACATAATCATTGCATTGGAGAACGATACCTACGATATTCTTGCCGATGTCATGAACATCTCCCTTGACAGTAGCCATAACAACTTGGCCTCTACCTTTGTGTACATCACCTTCCTTTTGCATGAATGGTTCAAGATAAGCGACAGCTCTTTTCATGACCCTAGCACTCTTCACAACTTGCGGTAAGAACATCCGGCCGGAACCAAATAATTCACCAACCACGGCCATTCCCGCCATCAATGGTCCCTCGATAACTTGCAGAGGCTCTTGCAATATTGCCAATACTTCTGCTACATCGTTTTCTACGAATTCGGAGATCCCATTTACTAATGAATGCGACAACCTTTCCTCAACAGGTAGTGTCCTCCATTGTTGAGTTACTTCTTTGTTTTCTTGCTTCCCTGAATATTTATTTGCAGAAGCAACCAATCTATCTGTCGCATCATCTCGTTTATTCAATACCACATCAGTTGCTAATTGCTGAAGTTCAGGATCCACATTTTCCAAAATTGTTAGATGAGCAGGATTGATAATTGCCATCGATAATCCAGCATCAATAGCGTGTTTGAGAAATACAGCATGAATAGCAGCCCTAACTTGATCATTTCCCCTGAATGAGAATGACAGGTTGCTAACTCCTCCACTAACCATTGCACCTGAACACTGTTCTCTTATCGCGGAAGTGGCTTCAATGAAGTTGATGGCATATTCATTATGCTCTTCCATTCCAGTTGCAATTGCTAAGATATTTGGGTCATGAATGATATCTGTTGGATGGAATCCGGCATCTATTAGTAATTGATGTGCTCTTTTTGCAATACTGACTTTTCTATCAATTGTATCTGCCTGCCCTTTTTCATCAAAGCCCATGACGACAACAGCCGCCCCATAGCGGCTAATTTCCTTGGCTTGGCGGAGAAACTCCTTTTCTCCTTCCTTTAAGGAAATAGAATTTACAATTGGTTTTCCTTGAACACATTTCAAGCCGGCTTCGATAACGCTCCACTTGGAGGAGTCAATCATTACTGGAACGCTACAGATATCTGGTTCTGTAGCGATAATATTGAGGAACTTAGTCATCATCAACTCGCTGTCAATTAGGCCTTCGTCCATGTTGACATCGAGTATATTTGCACCATTTCTTATTTGGTCTGTTGCAACTTCAACGGCGGCTTCCAAGTCATTTGAGGTAATCAATCTCCTGAATAGAGCTGAACCAGTAATATTGGTTCGCTCTCCGATCATCACCATATTGGAGTCTTTTCTAACGACAAAAGTATCGAGTCCTGCATAACTGGGAAGGCGTTCATGAGTAGGAATTTCACGGGCTGCAATTCCTTTCATTGCCTGTGCAATTGCTTTGATATGTGGGGGAGTCGTTCCACAGCATCCGCCGACTAAATTCAACAATCCGTCCTTTGCCAAGTGTTGGATGTGAGCAGCGGTGATTTCGGGAGTCTCATCAAAGCCTGAAGGGGAAAGGGGATTTGGTAAGCCAGCATTTGGATAAATGTGGACATTTGTATCAGCAATTCGAGAGAGCGTCTGTAGTTTGCCTCGCAATCCAGATGCGCCGAGTCCACAATTCAATCCAACACAGATTGGTTTTGCATGTCTAATGGTCTCCCAGAAGGCTTCGACACTTTGTCCAAACACGGTTCGGTCTCCTCCTTCCTGAATGAAAGTAACTGAGATAATAATTGGTAATTCAATTTCCAGTTCTTCAAAGACATCGAGAGTGGCTTTTATTGCTGCCTTGGAATTCAAAACATCGAATATTGTTTCTATTAAGATAATGTCTGAGCCCCCGTTAATCAGGCCTTTTACCTGCTCAACATAGGCTGCATAGACCTCGTCCCAGGTAGAGGCTCGAGATGAAGCATCATCTACATCAGCAGATGCTGAAAGTGTGATATTGGTTGGGCCAATCGCACCAGCAACGAAACAAGACCTACCACTATTTTCAGAACATTCCTCCGCAGCCTCTCGAGCAATCCTAGCCGCAGCGAGGTTCATTTCATAGGCCAAGTGGGAAAGTCCGTATTCAGATTGAGCAATACTTGTGGCGCCGAATGTATTGGTCTCGACAATATCTGCACCTGCTTCAAAATATTGAAGATGTACTTCCTTGACAACTTCAGGTTTTGTTAGAACAAGCAAATCGTTGTTTCCTTTAAGGTCGATTTGATGCTCCTTGAGGGAATCGTTTCTGAAATCCTCTTCCTCAAGGTCATAGCGTTGTAGCATGGTGCCCATCGCACCATCGATGATTAGGATACGTTGTTTGAGTAATTCCTTGAAGGAGGATATGCGAGAGGCGTCCATCTCCATCAACCATCAATCAGTACCTGTAGTGCTCAGGCTTGTACGGTCCAGACTTTGGCACGTTGAGATATTCTGATTGTTCATCAGTCATTGTGGTTAACTTGCAGCCAATCTTTTCCAAATGTAATCTTGCAACCTCTTCATCGAGGTGCTTTGGTAATATGTAAACATCATTTTCGTAAGTTTCTTTGTTCTTCCAGAGGTCCATCTGGGCCAAAGTCTGGTTGGTGAAACTATTGGACATGACAAAACTTGGGTGCCCAGTTGCACAGCCAAGGTTGACCAAGCGACCTGAGGCCAAGAGGAAGATACAATTTCCAGCAGGGAAAGTGAACTTGTCAACTTGAGGCTTGATGTTTAGGCAATCAACATCTTCTCGTGCTTCCAAGGCGTCGACCTGAATTTCATTGTCAAAGTGGCCAATGTTGCAAACAATTGCTTGGTCCTTCATCGCTTCCATATGCGAGAGGGTGATGACATCCTTGTTCCCAGTGGTAGTAACATAGATGTCTGCAGTTCCTAATGTATCTTCGACAGTCTGAACATAAAAGCCTTCCATTGCTGCTTGAAGAGCACAGATTGGATCAATTTCAGTTACGATGACTTTTGCTCCCATTGCCTTCAACGCCTGTGCAGAGCCTTTTCCAACATCTCCGTAGCCACAAACAACGGCAGTTTTACCTGCAATCATAACATCGGTAGCACGCTTTATTCCATCTATAAGTGACTCACGGCAGCCGTATAGATTGTCGAACTTTGACTTTGTAACCGAATCATTAACATTGATTGCTGGGAATAATAGGGTGCCAGTCTTTACCCATTGGTAGAGTCTATGAACTCCAGTCGTTGTCTCTTCTGAGACCCCTTTGCACTCTTCTACTACTGATTTCCAGTATGAAGGTCTTTCGGAATGAATTCTCTTGAGCAAATTCTTGATAACTTGTTCCTCATGGTTGGAGGTTGGTTCGTTAACCCAGTTAGAGCCATTTTCTAATTCATAACCACGGTGAAGGAGAAGTGTCGCATCCCCACCATCGTCGACGATTAGTTGAGGGCCAAGTCCATTTCCATGGTCAAGCGCTTTGAATGTACAATCCCAGTATTCTTCCAAAGTTTCCCCCTTCCAAGCGAATACTGGAACTCCAGTTACTGCGATAGCGGCTGCAGCATGGTCTTGAGTAGAGTAAATATTGCAACTTGCCCAACGTACCGTTGCGCCCAGTTCAACTAGGGTCTCAAGAAGCACTGCGGTTTGAATTGTCATATGCAGTGAGCCGGTTACACGCACTCCAGTCAAAGGTTTCTCTGCCGAATATTTAGCACGAACTGACATTAATCCAGGCATTTCATGCTCTGCGATGTCAATTTCTTTACGCCCCCAGTCTGCAAGGCTGAGATCAGCTACTTGGTAATCTTCAGTCTGCAAATTATTCTCCTCCATCAACATTGAATCAATCCTCACTGGTTTTGTAGAATAGCAATTCTTGCTTGGTCAAGAGCTTCCCAACTGAATCCACCATCGTCCTCTGGAACTCTGCCAAAGTGTCCGCCAGCAGCGGTTCTCTTGAAGATTGGTTTGAGTAGCCCGAGCTCTGAAATAATTGCTGCTGGGCGGAAATCGAAGGCTTTGGCCAAGCGTTCAGCAATCTCGGAGTCAGGGATATTTCCGGTTCCAAAAGTCTCTACTCTAATGCTAACAGGTTCTGCAACTCCAATTGCATATGCTAGTTGGATTTCACACCTTTGTGCAAGCCCAGCGGCGATAATGTGTTTTGCAGCCCAACGCGATGCATAGGCTGCTGACCTGTCTACTTTACTTGGGTCCTTGCCGCTGAATGCACCTCCACCATGACGTCCCATTCCACCGTAAGTATCAACGATAATCTTACGACCAGTTAGGCCTGCATCTGCATGAGGCCCACCTTTTTCGAAGCGTCCTGTACCATTTACAATAACATTAGTTTGTTCATCGATTAATTGAGATGGAATGACCTTGTTGATGATGTGTTCGACAACTTGGCTCTGGATATACTGTTGTTCTTTGGATTCATCTCCATCAAACATCCCTCGTAGGTCATCGTGCTGAATAGCAATAACAACAGTCTCACAGCGGATAGGTTTTCCTTCTTCTGAATATTCAATCGTTACTTGGCTCTTGGCATCTGGCCTTGCCCATTTAAGGGTTCCATTCAGACCAGCAGCACTTAGAGCCATTGTCAATCTTTGACTGAGTAATATTGGTAGAGGCATGTAAAACCCCTTCAACTCATCCCATGATTCACTTTCATCTGTTGCATATCCAAACATCAATCCTTGGTCGCCAGCCCCTTGAGATGCAAACATGCCTTCTCCTTCGGTGACTCCTTGTGAAATATCTCCTGATTGTGTGCTGACCAAAACTTGAACTTTACAACTTTCACTATCGTTTGCGGACATTCCATAATCATGGTTTGTATAGCCGATTTCGCTGGCAGTTTTGCGGGCGATTGCCTCGTAGTCGACAGTCTGTCCACCATGAATGGTAATTTCCCCTCCGATGACGATATGAGAACCATCATCCATTCCCTTGACTAATGTCTCAACCGCAACCCTCGCATGAGGGTCTAGGGAAATACAAGCATCTAGAATTGCATCTGAAATGTTATCACACACCTTGTCGGGATGCCCAGCAGCAACAGATTCTGAGGTGAACATGTGGCCTTGACTCATAGACTCGGCGACTCAACAAGTGCTTATCAAGACCTCGTCAGCAATTATTCCATTAAATGCGTTGAACACCCTTCAACAAGGATGTAATTGGTGATAAATTATTCATGCTGAATAAGTGAATACATGGGACACCATATTCTTCTAATTCTTTAAATTGCGAGATTGCATGTTTGATTCCTATTTCGCAAGCCTCAGAATTATTTTCACATTCATCTATACTTTTATACAATTCAGAAGGCATCTTTGTATAGAAAATCTCAGGTAATATATCCACCTGCCTCTTAGTAGTGATTATTTTTAGACCTGGGATAATAGGAATTGTAATTCCTGCTTCTCTAGCCCTTTCAACGAAGTCAAAGTAGACCTGATTATCAAAGAACATCTGAGTGATAATGAATGAAGCACCGGCATCGACTTTTTTCTTTAGATTTTGCATATCACTATCCATATCAACTGATTCCCGATGCGTTTCTGGATAAGCAGCAACACCAACAATAAATGATGTTGATTTTGCTTCCTTGACATCTTCCATATATTCTCCCTTGTTCAAGCGCATTACTTGCTCAACAAGTTCAGAAGCATAACGGTGGCCGTCTCGGTGATGTTTGAATTCGTCATCTCCTTTTTTGGGATCTCCTCTCAATGCAAGAATCGTATCCAATCCCAAGTAGTCCAAATCAACAAGAAAGTCTTCTGATTCAAAGGATGAGAAACCACCACAAATAACGTGAGGTATGACCTTCAAATCATATTGAAATTTTAACATTGCACATACTCCAATGGTGCCAGGTTTCTTACGATTCCAAATCCTAGTTTCATTTTCTTCAACTTTGAAGGCCTGATGGTACGTTACACTGACAAAGGCTGGCTTCCATGGTTTCAAACCCCCAAAAAATGAATGAATCGCATCCAGCCCGAGTCCTCTATTTGGAGGTAGAATCTCTAAGGATACTGGAATACGATCGTGAATCTTATTCAAAAAATCTAAGTCCGAGTTCATTTTTTTTTTCACCTCAATGCCTTGTAATGATGGTTATAATATCACCATCTTTGAGCATATGGTACAGCCCTACTCTTTGCCAATCAAATTTGGCAGATGGGCCCTTTACTCGGGCAAATCTGAATTTTCGGACAAAATCTCGGTGCAGGTTATTGCACACATCCTCGACTCTGCTGGTGTCCTTGATTATGAGTGGCTCTTCCATATCGGCCTCTTGACCTTGTGGCTTAAGAAAAACTCGCATGAAGCCGAGGTTATCATAGATAAAATCTTTCAAATCATCTAAGCCGGTACCATTGAATGCTGAAATTCTCATCAAAGGCCATCCCTTTGGCAGTATATCTTCCATATGGAGCAACTGTTCTTCTTTGGCAATATCTATTTTATTGATGGCAATGACAGCCTTAGAATAAATTCGATTTCCCGCTAAAACATCTACGATTTGGTCAGCAGATACATCTGTCCTCAAGGTAACTATGGCTGATGTATAACCGAAAGCACGAATGATATCCGAAATTTCTTCGTCAGTTAATCGGGTTTGTTCAACCGTAGTGCGTATATCAATTCCACCTCTGTCTGTACGGTTGATAAAAACCGGAGGTTTACCTTCGTTCAAACGCATTCCAGCCAATTCCAATTCTTTGTGAAGAATTCTGAAATGTGCATCTTGGAATGGGTCAACAATATACAAAACCATGTCTGATGAGCGAATTACATTGAGAATTTCACGACCTCGACCTTTTCCATTTGCTGCCCCTTTTATCAATCCAGGCAGGTCAAGAATCTGGATTTTGGCCCCTCTGTGTTCCATAACCCCCGGAATGCAAGTCAAGGTAGTGAATGCATATCCAGCAGTTTCTGATTTGGCATCGGTGACCTGGTTAATTAGGGTTGATTTTCCAACCGAAGGGAATCCTACCAAGGCAACAGTTGCATCGCCACTTTTCTTGACTTCGAAGCCCTTACCCCCGCCGCTAGATTTTGCGTGGGCGTCGGCTTTCTCTCGAGCCATCTTTAATTTGGCAATCTTTGCCTTTAAGCGACCGACGTGGTGTTCAGTGGCTTTATTCTTCTGGGTCTTGTCCATTTCAGTCTGAATGGCCTTAATCTGCTCTTCGATTGTTGCCATAGACGACTCCCCCTTGATGGCGACGGGCTGAGCCATACATTTCAAGGCTTACACATGTCTGCCATCAACATGAAGAATCCAGCCTTGGCTTATCTATGGCAACAAATCGTCGATATGTGCAAGCCTTATGAAAAAATAATGCTAAAAGTAAAAGATGAAGATGGCTATCATAGACTCCGAACACTAAGTGGACGACCTTTTTCGGCTGTAGCGGTTCAGAAGAAACATGTTGGCCTGTACATGATGGCATTGTATGAGGACTCAACATTGGCTGGACCATTGGAGGGAGCACGAATTGGAAAATCATGTATGGGATTTAGGGATGAAAACAACCCTCTCCTCTGTGAAATACCTGCCTATTTAGAACGCTGTCTTGAATATCATGTCTCAAGAGGAGAAATGAACAGCCCTTCCGATTAGGTGATAGCATCAGTGCACTTGGGCAAGGTTATGGGCATCTACATGGAGGTGCTTCTGATTGACTGCAATACTCTTCAAGAATTATTATCTCTAACTGCCATCGAATTGATTGAAAAGTTAGAGTCTTCCACCTTAGCAAGACCGATTGCTGACCCTGAAATGGAACGCGAATTCGATATTGATGCTGGGGCTGAAATTCTGGATTTTTTGGAATCTGGTGAATTAGAATCACCCGAAGGAATGTTGCTACTCGCAAGATGGTCTGCGATTGGAGAATGGGGGGCATGGGAAGGTAGAACTTTCATCTATATTGAAACACTGCTTGGAAGAGAAGTTGCGCATGTCGACGAATTATACGAGCCTGAAATATGGCTTGAATTGATTGAGAACATCTCCACATTTACTAAGAAAGAATACTCCAACGCTGTGGTCATGGATTGGATGCAACGACGAGAGAAATTAGGAGAGAGTCTTGATGAAAAATTAGACCCCCATATTTTACCTACTATGGAAGCGCATCAGCGCAATGCTGAAGGTCTATTTCATGTATTGCAAATGGCAAAAAAAGAGGGTATCAGTTTACTCTTAGGCAGAGAGCACATGCCTGCAAGAAAATGGATGCTGGATGGAATAAAACTCAAGGACGTTGAGAATTGAGCCAAGTTAATGAAACTTCTAACCTTTCATGGGTTGGGTGGACTTCGATAATTGCAACAGGTGCATCTACCTCTTGGGCAAACTCTTCCGCTAATTCAACCGGCATTTCAATTCGTTGATTTACATCATCTCTAAATATCCAATCAGCAGAAATCCCAGTTTCTTCAAGTATTTCTTCGATGTCACTTTCAATCAAAGATGTTGAAGAAAACAATGCTCCAAAGATGATAGTATCATCATCAGTCAATTCCTCATAGGGCCGTAGAGTGTGGCCGGCTCTCCTCTTGAATCTGGCACGTAATTGACCCGCATCTTTGTATGAGGATGTGCAAAATTTCAAATGAAATCCATATGCTTCTCTCAACAATTCATCATGAGCATCTGGGATAGCCAATTCCGCACACATTACTCGGTCTCGTAATGCTAAGGCTAATTCTGCCGAACCTTCTGCACCTGCAGCCATTTCATCTGAAATGTTGAATCCACGCAATTCCATTTCAGAATGGTTTCCAGTAGTTATTTCTAATTCGTTTAGATTGAGGAATTCAATTGGTGCCTCTCTTAATTCCTCAAGTAACTCAAACAGTCTTTGCTCTTCATCGGGTTCTGCAGGAATTTCAACTCCAACCACTAATCCTGCATTTTTACAGGCCTGCATTGTAGGTAAGTATTTTTTCAATTCCAACTTCAATAAATGAAACCTGATTTCATCCAAACCAGCTTCCGCAAATGAGGCGGCATGTTCGACAGCAAATGGAATACTGGTATACATGTGGATGTGGTGTTGAGGTCCAAATTCGGCCTTTAATGCCTTAATTGCCTCAATTGTATGCTCTCTTGCCATCAATGGGTCGCCGCCGGTAATTCCAGTTCCAGTTGCATTCATCGCTTTGGCTTCCTCGATGACTTGAGTAAAATCAGTACAAGGGCGTTCATTGGCAAACATCACATCTACCTCCCTTCTGTTTTCAGACAATGGACAGTAATCACACATCCAATGGCAATGTCCAGTTACGAACAATACCAACTTACTTCCTGTTTGGCATTGAATACAACCAACCGCTTCATTAGCATCTGCCGCTTGAATTCCCGTCGTAGAAAGGTCTTGCACAACCTCTCGGCAGTGATTGACGTTTTCAAGATGCTGTCAAGCAATGGACCTTGTTTTGATACTGAACTCCATCCTATTTGTGTGCCGAATGTCCACTTATTTTGGTATTGGAACAAATTTGCTTGGTCAATTTCTTGATACTTTTACATCTAATGATGACGCTACAATTAATGAATTACTAACTCTTTGTCGGGAATTGGGGAATGTTCTTAAAAATTCTATTCAAGGAGAAGCTTGAGTTATTAACCAGCGATGAAACAACAAGTCATCAGTCAACTCAGGGTGGAATGTTAAGGCCATTCTATTTCCATCAAGAATGCCTACAACCTCATCACCTAACCATGCAACCGCTTGGCAACCATTTTCAATGAATCTGGGTGCTCGAATGAAAACTCCTGTGAATTCTATTTCCTCAAAAACTCGCACTTTCAATTTAGCTTGAAATGAATCTGACTGGCGGCCGAATGAATTTCTACTAATCATGGCATCAACGAATGGCGGTAATTCAAACTCAGGTTGACAGAGTAAAATAGCACCCGCACATGTTCCTAAAACTGGCTTATCTTCATTTTCAATCATCCAATCAAATAATGATTCAAGTAATCCTTTGGATGCTGATGCCAACCTCATGCTGGTGGATTCACCACCTGGTAGAATCAAGGCATCTATTCCCAGCAAAAGATCACTCGGCTTTCGTAATTCAACAATTTCGATTTCAGAATCAACTTGCAAAAGAGCCTGTGCATGCTCACTCCGAGCACCTTGTAGCATGGCAATGCCGATTCTCAACACTGCCCCTCCGAAGGTGTTCATCCATTCAATGCTATGTGAAATATCAATGAGTGCATTGAAGGACTGAATGCCTCGGGAAGGTAGCATGGATGAATGGGATGGCGAGTCCTGCTTCTTGGTTCCTGGACCTGTAAGGATGAATCCCCGAGTTCTTACTGCGATGTCTACTCCTGTTATGACGGCACGAGGACCTGAATACAAATCAGTAATGGCAGAACTAAACCATCTCCTAAGATTAGCCTTCAATCTCAGCCCATCTTCTCAAGAAAGAGGGAGACAATCTTGGACTGGAGAAGATGGATACACTGTCATTGTTGTCTCTGGGAGTGGTACAGCAGCAACTGAAATGTCGATAGCCAATCGGTTTCGAAAAACCGACAAAGTCCTCGTCCCAAGCAATGGCAAATTTGGAGAACGGATAGCACAAATCACAGATGTATTTGCAAATTGCATTCATATCAAATATGATTGGGGAAAGGCATTCGACCTTGATGAAATAGAAGGCCATCTACAAAGTGGTGAATACGAAGCCGTGGCTTTTTGCCACAATGAAACGAGCAGTGGAATTACTCAAGATGCCGCAGCATTGTCAGAACTCTGTACAAAATATGATGTGGGCTTACTTGTTGATGGCATCACCAGCGTTGGTGGAATGCCAGTACACCCAGAAAAATGGAATGTAGAAGCAGTTGCCATGGGAGCACAAAAATGCAGTGCAGGACCTAGCGGAGTAGCAGCAATCGCAGTTAGCGAAAAATGGATAGAAGAGGCACAAAAGAGGAAACAAGATGGTTCCGCAAACCCCTCTTATTATCTCGATATTCATGCAGCCCTCAAAAAAGGAGGAGATGATCAAACTCCTTGGACTCCAGCGATTAATCTAATTTTGGGTTGGTGTGCAGCACTGCGAACTTTGGCAGAAGAAGGATTGCAAAAGCGTTGGCAAAGATGCGAAACTATGGCTAAAGGAGTCCGTTCATTATTCAGTAGCCTCGGTTTTGAATTATTAGCAGATGAAAAGCAGCGTTCAAATACAGTAACAGCAATTCTTTATCCCAAAGGAATTGATGATTCATGGCGCTCAAAACTTCAATCTGAATACAAGACCCTTGTGATTGGGGCTCAAGACCACTTGAAAGGAAAAATGTTCAGAATCGGCTCTATGGGAGAGACCTCGATTGAAGAGATGATTGAAGGCTGTAAGAGAATGATAACCTGCTTCAATGAGATGGAACTGGACCTACCCATTACCAAAGTTGAGAGTCATTTCGAGAGGTGAAAGAATGGAGCAGATTCCGTGCGCCCCAGAGGTAATTCCAGAGCCGGCAATCGTAGTTCTTGGCAGGTTCCAACCCCCACACAAAGGGCATACTTTTTTACTTAGAAAAGCCATTGAATTTAGAGATGAACATCATCCCTCAACAACCTTCAGAATCATGGTCGGCTCTTCAAATGCTGAGCAATCCCCTGATAACCCATGGACATGGGAAGAAAGAGTTGAATTGCTGCAAATTTGGTTAAAATCTGAACAAGTCAACAATTTCGAAGTATTAGCAGTTCCAGATTTAGGAGACCCAAAAAATTGGGTTAGTCATGCAGAGAATTGGCATGGCAAGTCCGGAATCCTAGTCAGTAGTAATGATGCAACAACTACACTTTACGAAGAATCTGGATGGCAGGTCCATACAGTTTCATTAACTGAAAGAGATACCTTTGAAGGTTGGAGAGTGCGTCAGAATCTATTGATGCTAAGCACTCTTAACGATCCGGATGCCTTGAAGGAAGTTATGTCAATTACCCTCGAGCCAATAACTATCGATTGGTTATTAGAAGATGATTTCAGAATAAGGCGGCTTGCTTTCCTTGGGCCGAAAGTAGAGCACGTTGGTTAAGAAGAAACTACAACTTTCGCCGCTCTCAACAAGCGTTCTTTGAACATATAGCCTGGCTCTATGACATCTATTATTGTACCAGCAGGATACTCATCTGTTGCAGGAATTGTTGTTAATGCCTCATGGTTTTTGGGATTGAATGCCTTGCCTTTGGATTCCATCAGCGCGACTCCAGATGCCTTCAATTCCATCCAAGTCTTGTCGCGGAGCAACTTCAAACCATCAAGCACCGGTTTAATTTCATCTGAAACTTCAGTAGGAATATTTGCCAATGCTCTATCAACATCATCGATAACTGTGAGCATTCGACGGGAGAGGTTCATGCTTGCATACTGAATCAATTCAGATTTCTCTTTTGCAAGGCGGCGCTGAACGTTCTGAATTTCAGCATCGCGATAACCAATTTCCTTTTCAGCGTCCTCGGCTTTTGCTTCTGCGGCGGCGATTAATTCTGTGGGTGTTGGTTCTACAACCTCTTCGATGACCTCATCTTCTTCAACGCTGTCCTCGGCTTCCGCGGTATTGTCTTCAGTCATCGAGCCGCCGTGCAGGGTCTCATTCTTGAATCTCACCATCAAAGTGATTCAATTCTCATTATCATGAAATAATTCAGGATGAGGCGAAACTCCTTTGCGAAAACCAGGTTTACTACCTCTCGGTCTAAATGCCGAATCTTTCATCGCCTTCAACAATTTTTTCGTAAACCTCCAACAATTGGCAATTGATTTCAAAGGATGTCTAATGACCCAAAGTGGATTAATCAATTTCGGTATCGGCCATTTTAACTGTTTGATAATTCCCTTTGGAATATCCTCCCCACACCCATACACAGCGGGTCGTCTATTTTTTGGCATGAAATATGTTCCAAATATCATATCCCAAATAGGCAAGAAGGTAGAGTAATTTGTCCAAATCGCATCCTCTTCATTGGTGTGGTGCCAATGATGAAATTCTGGTGTAATGAAAAGCCGATGTAGAGGCCTTAATTTCCATCTGACATTTGCATGTAAAAACAAACCGAGTAAAATTTGGAGAACAACAAAGATTCCGGTCAATTCAGCAGTAAATCCGGCTGCTATCAAAAAGAAAAATGCTGGCGCCAATAAGGTTCCATCAAATGGATGGCCTCGAAATCCACTCACCCAGTCCAATGTCTCGGTTGAGTGGTGGATTGCATGAAACTTCCACAAGAAATCTATTTCGTGATAAAATCGATGAGTCCAATAAACCGCAAAATCAAACAACAAAAATCCAACATAAGGGGCAATTTCAACTGGAATTTTTGCAACCAATGGCCGTATCAGCAAACCCGGAACCCAAGCAAGACTCAGTACTCCAATGACAATAACAACAACTGCAGTAGCAACTCCCATCAAAGGGGTGGCAATAGCATATCCGATGTCTGTTCCCAATTCAGGTCGGCGAATCCTCTGACCTTTATGGCGAGGGAATAATTTTTCAAAAGGCACAACAGCGATGAATAATACAACTAAAACAACCAATCCTTCTTGAGAGTAATACAATCCACCTACAACCAAAAGCATTGCCAATAACCGGATTAAGTAGCGCTTTGGCCAAGAGTCTAATTCCTCATCAGGAAACTCCTCTTCAGGGATTATTTGACCGTGCTGGACTTTCCAAGAATCGGGCAACTCAATCGCCAATTTAGGAGGGACCACAAAGTTCTGGTGATTGCAGCACCTTTCAAGTTGTTTGGGCATTGAGTATTAATTTTTGAAATTGATGAAAGCACCGACTGCCAACAAAGTCAACCCGAGGCATAGACTACATCCTCCACCAACAAAGGCAAGCAATAAACTGCTACCAGCAAGTTCCCAGACGGTGGACTCAAGACCCTTGAAGAAAACAAGGTTATCGACGATGACAACTTCTCCGGTAGAATTAAAAAACAACTTTACATCACTTGCATTTTTAATTTGACCTATGCTATAGTGTACATAATCCTTACAATCTTCAACAGTATCATCTAGGTTGGAATCTTTGCATTCCTCGGCTCTAAAAACGCTCAGATTTGCTTCGGAAATTGAGATATTGAAAATTTCAGAATCTTGACTTATGGCCACACCATAACCCTTTTTTGGGTCAAGAGAAATGCTTTCATTAATTTCACCAGTGCCCCGCCAGATGATGGCATCATCGATGTCAGATTGAACTTCAGATACCCAAACCTCGGGGTCGTCTTCAACCGAGGTAAAGCCTGAGATTCCAAGCACAATTCCGAGCACGAATACTGCTACTCCAATCAACAAGAGGATTTTTCCTGTACTACTTTTTTCTGGTTGCACCTGAATTTGGTGGAAGGTAGTAGTTGGGTCGGGGTGGATGCCGGGCATGAGTGGTGTTCCTTGGTAACTGTATTTCATAGGTCCTGAGAAATACTCAAATACTCATAGTATGAATCGATGTTATGAGTGCCCTTTGTCAACAGAAAGATTCCAGCCGTCCGACCGCATTAATTCTCATTATCTTGATGCTGTTTTCGAGTATTGCCGCTTCGATGCCACAGGAGTTGCCTGATTCTGAAGAGTCGCTTTCAACCAGTGGGCGAACTGGAAATGAAACTATCAATGTCACAATCGGTTCTGATTCATATGAGTGGAATACATCTGCCAATGCTTCGATAACCTTGAGCGGCCTGAGTTCTACAATCTCCTATGACATCGAGTGGAAGGTCTGTTACAGAAGTAACTCAGGTGTGAGGCATTTTAGCGACTGCATCTATCAACAACTCCGTGAGGAGACTTGGAATCAGGTCAATCAGTCCTATGACTACACGTACATCGGAGGAAACATCACCGTTCCTTCTGGAGTCACCAGTTTCTTCACTAATCTACAGTTCGAACCATCCTACAACACCTCCTACTACAGTAATCGGTATGGATTCTACATCGTCGCAGAACTGCGCTCCTCAGGTTATGACCTGGATGATGCCAGCGATTCCTTCACCTATGGTCACTATGGGTCTGTCTACATCTACGACTACAGCCAACACAGTGGAGATGTCGTTCTTGGTGATACTAAAACGTTTAAGATCGAATCCTGTGGATTCCGGTATTATTCTGCAATGCACACCACGACATGGGAACTTGTCAATGATGATACCGGCGCACATGTCAACAGCAGCAGTCACGACAACTGGACCGCCCACAATTGCAGAACCAATAGCTTCG
>Ga0066376_10000472_pt1 | contig 37441 bp, 36 predicted proteins | sample Knorr_S15_td_Bot_FD_77009 | JGI IMG/M metagenome (GOLD analysis project Ga0066376, IMG submission 77009) | Marine microbial communities from Southern Atlantic Ocean transect - Knorr_S15_td_Bottom_ad_5009_LV_A | ecosystem: Environmental > Aquatic > Marine > Oceanic | place: Southern Atlantic... | reverse complement strand
TCGCTATTACTGCGGCAGGATCAACGGTATTTGAATTGGCATATTTGGGTGTCCCTCAAATCGCATTTATTATTGATAATAATCAGGAAACAACTGGCCAAAAAATTAATGAAATGGGTTTAGGGATTTGTTTGGGGAATATTTATGATGTTGATAAAGATATTTTTTCAAATACATTTAATTCTTTTTTATATGATGGCAATATGAAACAAAATATATCTAAACAGTCTCAATCAATTATCGATGGCCGAGGCGCGCAAAGAGTTGCTGATGGTATTTTGAAACATTATGGTTATGCATAACTCATGTTAGATATAAGATCATACAAACCAGGTGACGAAGCAGGTTTTCAGAAACTTGATCAACTAGTAGAAGCACATCCTTTTAATAGACGGAATCTTGATAATTGGTTTTGGAAATTTAAGGGTAACAACCCTGCGGGTGACCCAATTATGATATATGCTGAAAATAATGGTATTATTATTGGACATTTTGCCGCTATCCCAATGAATTATTGGTTTAACGGTGAAGTGGTAGTTGGTTCACACTCTGCTGCCATGATGATTGATCCCGATTGGCAAAACAAGGGGCTTATCAAATTTGTGGCTGATAAGTTAATCAAAGAACTGGAAGATAAAAAGATACCGTTTACCTATGGTTACCCCAACGACAATGCATATGACTTACATGTAAAACTTTTGGAGTATGAAGAAGTTACAGCACAGCGTTTATTTATTAATTCAATGAAAAATAAAAAAAAGAATATATCAGTTACTATCTCTATAGATTTTAAATGGGAAAAAATTGAACGATTTGATCGCCAAGTAAATAGGCTTTGGGATAAAGCAAAAAATGATTTCAAGGTAATTGTGATTCGGAATTCAGCATTCTTGAATTGGCGTTATCTTGACCGACCTAACGTGCCCTATTATGCTTTTGGCGCTTTTAATGGTGATATTCTTGAAGGGTACTGTGTTTTAAAAATTTACCAGGATGAAAATGTATTGCGCGGTCACTTCATCGATTTATTTACACAAGACGGGAATAGTGATTGCGGCCGATTTCTTGTGGAAAACGGCTTAAGATATTTTAATAACAAGCGGGTCGATGAAGTCACACTTTGGATGCAGGGATCACCTTTTTTTGAGAATATTCTAAAAGAATTCGGTTTCCAAGTAGGTGGGGTATCGGGTGGTGGGTGGCCCGGTGCAACAAGGCCCATGATCTGCCGTTTTAATGTTGAGCCGGGAAAGCACAGGCCTTGGTTAAATGAAAAAAACTGGTACTTTACTATGGGCGATACCCTGGAAATATATTAGTGAAAATAATTATCGTATTCCAAAAAATTAAATATTTTGCCAAATATTAATAAATACAACCAAATGAAAACTCTCTTTGAAGTTATAAATACAGTTGTTAATGAGCATGGTGAGAGAGTTTACATTAAGCCAATTGAAAATGACTTACCATTATTGACCTTTAATGACTTGAAGATATTTACTATGCATTTTAGTGGTTTTTTAGCTTTCCATGGTATTAATGAGCAAGAAAAAGTTGTTGTTATAATGAACAATTCTACTTTAATGGTGCTATTGTTTTTATCAATTGTATATCACAATGTTGTTTTCATACCTATTAACCCTCAAATGAGTAAATCTGAAATTGATTATATAGTGAAAGATAGTTTACCCAATATGATATTATATGAAAAGACCTTCAGCCCTAAAGTTGAGAACAAGAAAATCAAACAATTTTCTATAGATAATCACAAAGAGTTTTTTGATATAATTTATTCTCAAGAAAAAGTAGAAAATAATCAGCCAAAGATTCATAATGATCAAATAGCAGAAATTGTCTATACATCTGGTACAACAGGAAAACCAAAGGGAGTAGTCATCACTCACAAAAATATGATATCTAATACTGTTGGCATCTGGGAAAGAATGAACTTTAATAAAGAGGATTTATTTTTGACAATTACACCGTTATTTCATAATAGTGGACAATTTTTTTCGACTTTAGTTCCCCTACTCATCGGTGCTAGAACTACTGCTGTAAGACATGACACAGCATTGTTAAGCTTTTGGTATTTAATTAAAGATTTTAGTATAAATTGGACTTTATGTATGCCAACCCATATTAATTATTTACTTACGCAAGAAATAAAAATAAAAGATACACCTTTGAAGGGTATTGTGGTTGGCGGGGCGAGACTAGAAGATGCTAATCATAAAAGTTTCCAGAAAGAGTTTGGTGTAGAAATATATAAGACATACGGACTCACTGAAACATGTTCATTTGCCACATGTGATCGTAGAGATAAAGAACATAGGGTAGTTGGTAGCTCTGGAAAACCTATTATGGTAAATGAAATACAAATTTTCAATCAGGATAGTAATAAAAAAGTTTCAAATAATACATTAGGTGAGATAAGAATTAAGGGAAGAAACATTTTTAAGGAATATTTAAATAAACCTAACCAAACACAAAAGAGTTTTAAAGACGGATGGTTTTGCACGGGTGATCAGGGGTATTTAGATGATGATAATAATCTTTTTGTAATTGATAGAATTGATAATATGATAATTATTGGAGGCGAAAATATTTATCCAGCTGAGATAGAAAATTTAATGCCCTTATTAAAGGGCGTTACTCTAGGTATATTGGCAAGTATACCACATAATATACTTGGTAGGGAGTTAGTGCTTGTTTATGAAGGAAAAATACCGGATAAAGATTATCAAATATGGAAAAATGTATTAAAAAAGAACTTGACCCCCTTTCGTGTACCAAAAAAATTCATTAATGTTACTGATCTTGGCTTGACTCATATATCTAAATCGCCTAATGGAAAAATATTGAGAGGTGAAATTAATAACTTGGTAGTAAAGTATTTTTCTTAATGGATAAAATCGATAAAGAGATATATGGTTTAATAGCAAATATATTAAATATACCTATTGATAAAATTAATTTAAATACCGGTATAGATAATCAATCAGACTGGGATTCATTGAATCATATACTTATTATGAATGAAATAGAAAAAGTCTTCGGAATATCGTTATTACCAAATGATGTAATAAATATGATAAATATAAAATCTATTTCAAACAATCTAAAAAAATATATTAAGTAATGCTTTTGAAATCAAATACGATTGAATTTAATAAACCCCGATTAACCGAATTTATCATTGATGGTGATTCTGAATTTAGTTGGCTTGGACAATTCGAAAGTGATGAGTTTGATAGATTCATTATTTTTTATGATAATAAGTTAGAAGATAATTGGTTAAAAATAATTTTAAGTAAATTAAGGATACACAAAAAAAAGATTATCATTATTTCACTTGATGCCAGTGAGAAAACAAAGTCATTAGATTTCTATACAGAACTAATTGATAAAATGGAAAGTGAATATTGCTCAAAACTTGACTTGGCAATAATTATAGGAGGCGGAACGATATTAGACTTAATGACATTCACTGCCTCAACATACATGCGAGGCATGCCATCTCTTTTAGTACCTACAACTTTAATTGGTCAAATTGATGCAACAACAGCCGGTAAAACATGTTTAAATACAGGGAAAGTTAAAAATTTGTTAGGTACGTTTTATTATCCTAGGTTTGTTTACAATAACATAAACACACTTGAAACGAATAGTTATTTTTATTTAAGGCAGGGGATGTCTGAAGCATTAAAATATGGTTTATTGGATTCTAAAAAATTGGTTGATAAACTTAAGGATTATAGTATTACAAACAGTAAAAAGAATTTAGTTGAAATAATAGACCTTACTATAAAATCAAGAATAAAAATAAGTAAGATTGATCCATATGCCAGTAATCTAGGTCATACTTTTGGTCACGCATTGGAAAAAATATCAAATTATAAAGTTTTGCATGGCGATGCGATAAATGTTGGCACTGTCATGGCTTTGCATTTTTCAGTTTATGAGGGTTTAATAAAAGAAAGTTTAGTAAATGAAATTATGGGTATAATGAAGAATCTCAATTTAAATTTATATATTGATAGATTAATGGACATACCTTCTTTTGTACAATTAATGAAAAAGGATAAAAAATCTATGTCTGGTATGTTAAACCTAGTATTAATTAAAAATATAGGAAATACTTATGAAGATAATGGACATAGATTTTATAGAACAGAAGCAATTAAGGTTGAAAAATTCTTAATGAATTTCATTAAAAATTACAAGTATAGTGTTAATGATTTTCCATCATGTATAAATAAAGAAATCATACAATACTAAATGGGAAAGTCTTCCAACGATTACTAAATACACAACTTTTACATCTAATCTATAATAATGAATTGCGTACAATTTATTTCAACCATAGTTTAACAACTTCAAAGGCCTTACCGTAAAAAATACTAGGGAACATTAATGAGTAGAAAGTTAAGAATATTAATCAATGGATTTGGTCGCATAGGTAGGATTATTACTCGCATAAATCTTGAAAAAGACATCTTTGATTTAGTAGCAATAAATGACATAAATGGCGATGTGAACAATCTATTATATTTGCTTAAGTATGACAGTACATATGGAAGATTAAAAGCTCGCATAGAAACTGTTGATGGTATGTTGTTTATAAATAATAAAAAAGTTAAATACTATAATAATCAATGTTCAAAAGAAATACCATTAGATAGTGATAATATTGATATAATAATTGATTCATCAGGTCAAAACATTGATACTGATACTATAAATTATTATTCAAATAAAATTAAGCATTATATTGTTACAAATGAGCCGGGTAACGCAAAAACAATAATTATGGGAGTAAATGAGGATAAATTGGTTGTAAACAAAGATTTGTACATATCTTCAAGTATTTGTGATTCCGTTGCTTTTGTTCCTATAATTAACCAATTATTATCAGAATACGGAATAGTTTCTGGCTTTTTAACTACATTACATCCCTGGCTTGGTTATCAGAAACTCCTGGATAGTTCGAAAATAGAGGAATTAAATGATGTTGATGGGTATGCATTAGGTAGAGCAGCATTATCCAGTGTTATTCCCAAATCTACATCTGCGATAAAAGCATCAACAAAAGTGTTACCTGAAATAAGAGGGAAAATAGAGTCTTTTTCATATCGGATCCCTACTGCAACAGTTTCTAGTGCGGTATTAAATGTTACGCTTAATAATAGTATAGATGTTGATAAACTGAATAATCTGTTTATCAATTTCACTAAAAAACAGAAATATCAAATTATGTATTTAAATCATGAAAATTTAGTATCAATTGACTACAGTGGATTCAACTATTCCTCGATAATTGATATGAAATGGAATAAGGTATTGAATAATAACAATGTTCAAATTGTTTATTGGTACGATAATGAATGGGGGTATTGTTGTCGAGTAGTGGATCTAGTAGACTACATTACCTCGAAATACTAAAGAAATTATTTTGAAACTGAATTCTAGTACAAATATTCTTATTACAGGTGCAAGTAAAGGAATAGGTGAAGGCCTTTCAAGGAGACTTGCATCAATTGGTGGTAATGTTATACTGGTTAGCAGAAATGTTATCCGTCTTAAAAAGATATGTGAACAGATCAATAAAATGGGTTTTAATGCAAGGTATTACGAATGTGATATTACTGATTTCAGTAATATTAAAAAAATTATTGGCGAACTGGACAGATTAGATATTCTAATTAACAATGCATCGTCAAACATAATCAAACCATTTATTAATTATAATGAAGATGAATTTGATTATCTTCTTAACCTGAACGTAAAAGCCTATTTTATGGTTACACAATATGCGGTTAAAAAAATGCTTGAGAATAAGAACATAAAAAGCAGGGGTGCCTCCGTTATAAATATCTCTTCAATTATGGGTAAAGTATCCCCTCCTATAAAAACGCCCAGACCACAATCCATTTATACAATCACAAAACATGCGGTTGAGGGTCTAACAAAATCTTTAAGTGTAGAACTTGCACCACTTAATATTAGGGTTAATTCAGTTTGCCCTACCTATGTAAATACAGATCTTGTCAAAGAGACGATGGAAGACCCAAATTACAAGAAATATTTCTTAGATAAAATCCCATTAGGGAGAATGGCAGATATAAAGGATGTTGAAAATGCAGTTATATATTTATGTTCTGATATGTCTTCCATGGTAACTGGCACTAGTCTAATGGTCGATGGTGGTTGGACAGCCCAATGATTACATCATCAAAAAATACAATTAATTCATGTAGAATTTGCAATAGTAGTTCATTTAGTGATTTGGTATTAGTATAAAAAGCGTATATGCACTTAAGTAAGTTGAAAGCCAAATAGATTAATAAATAAGGATTTATTTTATGAAATATAAATGTCTAATATGTGGAAATACAAATTTTAGTGAGTTATTACATTATGATTCACTTCCAATAGTTTTAGGGGCGGTTTCAAAAAGTAATATTGGGAAGATTGATGAATATCCCCTAACAATGTGTTTTTGCGATTTTTGTTACCATGTTCAGCAAATAGATCCAATACCACAAGAAATATCAAATACAATTTATACTGATGATTATTATCCGCTTACTAGTACTGTTATGACTGGGATGGATTTAAGTACTATTAATAATTTCTATGAATTTTTTAATGCTTGTGAAATAAAAGACGGCGATATTTTAGAAATTGGATGTTATGATGGCAATCTACTCTTAAAATTGTATGATGATGGTCTTAATATTTTTGGAATTGACCCAAGTAATTTAACTGGAGAATTAAAAAAGAAAGTAGGCGAGGAAAGAATAATAAATGACTTTTTTACAGAAAAAACATACCAGAATAAGAAATTTGATGTTGTCATATTTAGGAATTTACTCGAACATTTATATGACATTAATGTTTTTATTAAAAATGTAAAAAATATACTGAAGACTAATGGACATATTTTTATTGAAGTACCAAATTTTAAAGAAGGGATAGAATCAGGTGGATTTGGATATTATATACACGAGCATCTTTCATCTTTTTCCATAGAAACAATAACGTATTTTTTAGATTTACATGGCTTTGAAATTGAAAAATTTGTTGAAGGAGATTATTTATTTATTTGCGCTAAAAACATAAAAGAAGGATACACAAAACCATATAAACCTAAATATTCATTTGATAAGAATGGATTAAAGCAAAAAGCAATAAAGCACTATAATAAAGTAAAAAATGATTTCCTGTATTTTTTCGAATCAAATGACTACAGATCAATAGGGATTTTTGGTGTCAGTTCACAGACCAATGCATTAGCAAGAGTATTGAACAATCAACAACGAAGAAAAATAAGCGGATTATTTGACAATGATAAATACAAGTATGGTAAATATATAAATGGACTTGATATTCCTGTGGAGCCGCCCGATAGAATAAAAGATAGTAAATTAGACATCATACTAATTTCGACATATCTTTTCGAAAAGGATATCTTAACTCAACTAAAATCATTTCATCTTGAAGGTTTGAAAGCTGTTACTTTTTATCCAGACGTAAATGTGCATGGACTCTAATTTGTACTGTTATTAAAAAATGAGAAATCGAGTGAAACAGAATATAAAAATCGAAAATATTATAGTTGGTAATGATCAACCTTGTATGATTATTGGCGAAATTGCTTCCAACCACAACAGGGAAAAGGTAGTAGTTCATGAACTCATTGATGCCTGTGCAGAAGCTGGTTTTGACGCGGTTAAGTTCCAAATTTATGATGCTGAAGAGGCGTTCAGTAAAAATGAAATGACCATGGATGTGAAGCTTGATCATCTTTATGGTAAAAAACCTTGGTGGGAAGTAGCACGAGATGTAATTCTAATGCCTCGGGATTGGTTTGAAGAAATGTTTGAATATGCCCGGGAAAGAGGATTGGTCCCTCTTTCAGCGATTCATCGTAAGGAAGATGCAGAATTTTTACTGCAATTTGATTTACCTGCTTTCAAAATTGCGTCAATTGATCTTTATTATCATCAATTGTTAGGCCAACTTGCAGAATATAAAATACCAATGATAATTTCTACAGGAATGGCTTATATGTATGAAATTGCAGAATCTATGCAATTTCTTAAAGAAAAAAATCTTGATGAAATTATTTTATTACATTGTGTATCCAGCTATCCACCCCGCCCCACCGAAATGAATATGTACAATATTCCCATGTTAAAACAGGCCTTTGATGTGCCAGTAGGTTTTTCTGACCACTCAACAGGAATTACCAGTGCTATTATTGCTGTAACCCTGGGTGCAAAAGTTATTGAGAAACACATTACGCTTGATAAAAAATATCCTGGCCCTGACCATCCTTTTGCTCTTGAACCGGGTGAAATGATAAAAATGACTGAAGCGATTAGAGAGACAGAATCTTCTTTAGGACAATATAAAAGAATTATATCATCTGATGAAATTGATGCTCGCAAAATGATACGTAGAAGTATTGTAACAAAAGTTGAAATTAAAAAAGGAGAAAGAGTCACCATTGATAAAATAAAGTTTGCTCGGCCTGGCACTGGGATTCCTACTAATGAATTTCAATTTGTAGTAGGTCGTCAAGTGAACCAAGATATTCCTGCAGAAGTTATATTTAACTGGGAAATGCTTGAAGATTAATACTGCAATATTATTAAACTGATCATCTTCAGATTATAGGATATCAATAATAAGTCAAATGAATTGTCCAATTTGCTCTAATCAATCCACAACAACTCTTTTAGAATATAATGATTTTTCTTATTTCGCTGTCCCCGTAAATAAAGAAAGAAAAAATGGATTATTAAAAAACAGTAATATTAAGAAAACGGATCTATTAGAAGTGAAAATGTGTGCCTCATGTTGTCATTGTTTTTTGGGAACTCTTCCGGATGATGAAACACTAAGCATACTTTATTCTGATTATTCTAGCTATCCATCTCCATTGCTGAATCATTTTGAACCGGAAAGAGATATAAAATTTCTAGATATTTTTAATAATAACATTGAGCAGTATTGTAAAAATAATAATTTAAACAGCATTCTGGAAGTTGCCTGTTTTGATGGATATATTCTCTATCATTTACAAAGAAGTGGTTTTGAAGTAATGGGCTGTGATCCAAGTGAGGGAGCTGATATAGGGAAAAAGTTTGGAGTGAATATTATAAGAGATTTCTTTGATGCGGATAATTTTATTAAACGAAATCAATTTTTTGATATTGTGATTTCTAGGCACTTTCTTGAACATGTTGTTAAACCCAAAAAATTAATAAATGATTTCAAAAAAGTATTAAATCCAGGGGGAATTTTGATTTTAGAAGTGCCAAATGTTCGATTCTTTATTGATAGGGGACTTATGGATATATTCTCATTAGAGCATATTCAGGCTTTTTCACCTGAATCCATGAGCTACCTATTATCCGAAGCAGATATGGATATTCTTAATATTAATGAGATAAATGATAATATAATTACTGTTGCAACTATAGGAAATAAAAAAAAATTAGAAATAAAATCGATTAATATTGATATTAATAATTATAGTAAAATGTTAGAGTCTAACATTAAAAAGATAAATGATATTTGTTCTTCATTTTATGAACAAAAAAAGAAAATAAGCTTATGGGGAGCAGGTAGTTCTGGATCCACAGCTCTATCATTTTACAGGATTCCAGTTAATTTTATTGATTCAATAATAGATTCGGATCAAGAAAAATGGGGCATGGAATATTTAAATCATTCAATTCCAATTATATCACCTAAGAAAGCAAAAGAAAACAATCCGGATCTTATAATTATTACATCAATGTATTCTCAAACGATTCAAAAAACGATTAAGGAAATGGGTTTTAAATCTTCGTTATTATCAATACACCCAGATGTTTCTTTTAAATAATATAAAAAAATAAGAGCAATTTCAAAGTAATAACTATACCATCAGAAGAGGACCTCGCCAACTGATCCTTTCTTTTCGAATATCTACCAATAATAATCAAAATAAATATTGTTCATGATGATACGTAATTTAAAAAGCTTAGTACGATCATCTTTTGTGTTAAGAGTTAATAAAAAAATAATGATACTGACACACATTTAAAAGTGGACTTATTTCTTTTTCAAAACGCCGAAGAAATTGAATCAGCAAAAAAAATTCAGGGAGAACCTCTTGAAAAATTTCAAATAATTGCCTGTTCTCCTTTTGCAGTTGATGGATTAAAAAAACAATCCATTGATTTTACTACTTTATCTGATTATTCATTTAACAAGTACAATCCTCATCAACTTGAAAAGCAATATGAGATATACAGAGAATGGTGTCTATTATTAGATAAGTATATATATGACAATGTAGTCCTGATAAAAAGGCTTAAGATAAACCCCATTCTTAATAAACTGCTGGCGCTTAGATACTTATTTTCTACATATTTTGATGAAATAGATAGATTATATACATTAATTGAGGGAAAAAAGCCCACAAGGATATTATACTTTTGGTATTCAGAATCAGTTTTGTGCCAGGTAATTGATACTATTACTAATGCAAATGAATGGAATGTCAAGTTTGTAAGAATTAATACTAATGTGAAATACAAATCCCTTATTCCTGATAATGAACCAGTGCCATATTGGTTTAATAAAGTAAATATTTTCAGAATTATATTGAGATATATTTTTAAAAAAAATATATATACATATAAAAGTTTTATAACATTTATTGAGGGATTAATTGGATATCGTTTACATGGTGATTCCCGAAAATATATATTAGTACTTGAGGTTGGTTATTCTCTTGATGAACTTCTAATAAAACTAAAGAGAGAGAGTCGTAATAAAATGATCTTTTGGGAAGATGTTATTTATCAAAGTAAAAAGAATAACATTATAACTCATTCCGAAGCAGAAAAAATTATCAATGATTTTAGAAAAGATTCACGTGCCCATAAGTGGACAACTAAATATAATACTGATTTTTTTGATCTTTTTATTCCAACTATTAAAATTTTTTTAGAAAATGAGATATCCATATTTTTTTCAACTGCAGAAAAATTTCGGAAACTGAACAATAAATTCAATTTTTCTTTGGTTATCAGCGAATACCAAACAACACAATCTGAAGTAATTTTTGATCAGTGTGTTCATTTAAAGATACCAGTAGCTCTTTTTTTACATGGTGGTACAATAGGGTTTATAAATCATGTTGATATTGCTTGGTTTTCATCAAATATAAATAAAGAATCAAAATATTATCATTTGGTTTATAGCAAAATTATTGCTGATTATTATAATAATATTAGAACCAGACTTCCATTTATTATGCCAACAGCTATACCTATTGGTTCTATTTTTTTTGAAAAATTATTAAAGCAAGATTTAAACTCAAGGGAAAAGACAAATCAATGTTTGAATATATGTTATGTATGTAGTTCTCTGGGGAATTATAATGCATTTTTTAATAAGGGTATTTACGATGATGCATCTCTATATAATATGCGTTATGAGATAGTCGATATACTGAAAAATCAAACTAACTTAAAGGTTTATTATAAACTTGGGTATAATACTGAAAAATTTGATCTTGAATTAGAAAGAAATATTATTCAAAATCAATTAATAAATATTGAGGCTATACCTTCAAATACGAGGCTATCGGATTTTCTAGATATAGTTGATCTTTTCATTCTTGAAGTGCCAAGTACAACTCTTTTCGAGGTATTAACTACAAAAAAACATGTTATTACACTCCTTGATACACGAGCTATATCAATTACTGATGATGCGAGAAACCTTCTAAAAAAACGTGTAATGATTGTTGAATCCTATAATGAGTTTATTAACACTATCCATGATGTAGCAGAAAACCATACAAATGCTAAGGTGTTTACCGATACTAATCCTGAAGATCAAAATTTTATTTTAAAATATGCCACTTGTGGTGATTTTCAAAGTGTAAAACGTTCGGTTGATTTTATAGACTCATTATTAGGGCAGAAATAAAAGAGGATAATAACTATAATTATTATTTTAACTGGATCACAATTTGATACAATCGTTCACCTTTGATTAATAATAAGGAAGAATATGATTATTTACGAAATTAATAAGTTAAAACCCTTGGAAAAAGTTTACCCGAATCATTTAAATATACTTTCAAATATGATAATAAATTCGGGTAAAGTGCTATCACCTATTATAGCTGATAAAGAGACAGGAATTGTACTTGATGGAAGTCATAGGTATATTTTTTTTTTAAAAGAGGGCTATCAAAAAATTCCAGTGAAACTTATAGATTACAAGGATGAAAATATTCGTGTTGGAACCCATCTTATGCATAGACATATTATTGATGGAGATCCAGGTATATCAAAAAAAGAAGTAATTAAAAGAGGCTTAACTGGTGATATCTACCCGCCTAGGACAACTCGGCACTTTTTTCCATTCCGTAAAAATATTAGCGCAAACGTGAAATTGTCCGATCTACCTAAAGGAAAACCTCTTGATATTTCTAATTTTATTGCAAATGTATCAATTGAGGAGGAAATAAATGATAACTATAAATATCTAAATGAGATTGATTTTGAGATGGATGAGATAATTAAATATTTGGATGAAATTAGACTAACAAAAATTTATCTCAATAAACAAATTAAAGCTATGAAAAAACAATGATAGCCTTTTTCCCTGGAAAATTTCAGCCCCCCCACTTGGGGCATATAATTACAATAATGGATCTTTATGATAAGTACGATAAGATAATTATTGCAATTACAGATGACGTTCCCAGAGTATCTTCTAGTACAGAGAGAAAAAGTATTTTCGAACGTGTTTTTAGACATTTGGAAAAAGTTGAAGTAGTATTAATTCCCGGTGTTTTGACTAAATATAAAACCACTACAGATTTACCCCATTTCGATGTTTGTTTGTCGGGCAATGAAGATGTCATTGATAGGATGAAAAGACTTGGGAAGAAGGTAACAAAAGTACCTCGTAGTGTTGGCATTGGCTACAGTGGACGAGAAATTAGAAAATTGATTATAAAGGATTAAAATGTAAATGGAGAAAGTTGTAGGAATATTGGGTGGAATGGGACCTTACGCAACCGTTATGTTTTTGAAAAACATCATGGATATAACAGATACTAAAAAAGACTGGGAACACATTAGAACAATAACAGATAATAATGTAAAGATTCCCAGTCGATCTAGAGCAATTTTGTACAATGAAGAATCTCCTCTTGAAACAATGATAGAAAGTTGCCTTCAATTACAGAAGTATCCTGTAGATATTATTGTAATTCCGTGTAATAGTGCTTGTTTTTGGGTTTCTGAGATTCAAAAAAAGGTAAAAATACCCATTATTAATATCGTTGATGTATCGACAGAAAGATTAGTAGCCTCTCACCAGCCAATGCGTGTCACTGTACTTGGAGGGGCAGTTACCGACCAAAAAGAACTTTATAAAAGAAGTATTGAAAGATTTGGAATTGAGTATGTTAAACCAGCAAAAAAAATACAAGAGAAAATTGTTCAAATGATAGAAACAATTAAGTTAGGAGTTGAAATTGAGGGTTTAAAAGAAAATTATTTAAAAATTATTAAACAATTAATTGAAAAAAATAAAATTGATGGTGTAATATTAGCTTGCACTGAGTTTACATTGTTTAAATCAATATCATGCTCAATTCCAATTATAGATTCCAGCCTTTCATTAGCTCAATTTGTTGTTGATTATGTAAAAAATGGAAAACCAATTTTCCTTGATAATAAAAAGGTAGTTGATTTCTGGGAAAACAGAGCTTCAATGATGGAGGAAAGAAAATTAGGAATATTGCAGTCAACCATGTTGACTGCAAACGAGGAAGAAGCAATTAAAAAGTGGGAAAATGAAAAAAAAATCGTATTGAATTATATGTTACCCTATTTAAATCAAAACAGCTCTTTGTTAGAATTAGGATGTGGAATTGGTCGTTGGTCAAGAATATTATCGAATTATGTTAAAGAAGTAGATGCCATTGATTTGAATTCAACATTCATAAGAAAAGCAAAACAATTATCTGAGCAACAAGATAAAAATAATATCAAGTTTTATTGCTCTAGTATGAAAGATTATAAATCTGAAATAATATATGATATCATTGTTTCAATCGCTCTTATTCATTATTTACCTGAGGACCAATTCTTAATAACTATGAATTTAATTACAAATAATTTAAAGGTAAATGGCTATGCAATATTTAGGGAAAGTTTTGCAACCAATAAAAGGTTTGAAATTCATGGTTACTATTCAGAAATATTAGATAATGAATATCATGCCATTTATAGAACCGTTGAGGAATACTCTCAATCTTTGGGAACAGAGTTTGAATTATTAGTAAATGAGGTTACATTACCTGCAACAATTGATAAATCAGAAACATGTCAAAAGTTTCTGGTATTTAAAAAGATAAAATAAACTTAATAATAATGATAGGAGAATTAAGAGAAAAATGTCAACCACGTCCTGAAATTGTTCAATATTGGATGAGTAAGTATGTGTATCGTAAGATATCAATTTATTTTACTTGGTTTTTTCTTAAACTAAGATTTTCTGCTAATTTTGTTACTATATTATCAGTAGTTCCTGGAATAATCGGTTTTTTATTTATTGCAACTGGGACCAAACTAGGATATTTAATTGGTTCTTTTATGATGGGATTATTTCTATTAATTGATTTTTGTGATGGTGAAGTAGCACGATATAACAATGATAATACAATGACGGGTCTTTTTATAGAATTAGTATGCCACTATATTGTCAATTTTTTTATTTATTTTGGTTTGACTATTGGATTATATAAGAATTATGAAAGTAACTTTATTTTGTATTTAGGATTTATAGGTCTTTTAAGCGTAATGCTCTATAAGCTCAAATCCGTTATAAGTTGGCAGGTTATTTGTGTTGAAAATCTAAGGATAAATAAAAGGATGTATTATAGAAATCCAGATATTGAATATAAAACAAATATTCTTAAATCTACTTCATTACCAAAAACTGAGAATACGAATACAGAAGAAAAAAATATAGATTTATTTCACAGAATTAAAAGATTTATAAAAATAATAAGCAACCCAGCGTGTAATGACTCTAATAATATAAATTTTCTAATGTTAATTGCATGTTTAAATTATTTTTCACCAACATTTTCAATCCACAATGTAAATATTTCTCTTATCTATATATTTTTTATTTATTGTTGCATGACATGTTTCCTTTTTGTTATAGCTATGTTTTTCTTACATATCAATAATGAAGGGACAGAAAATCTTTATAGACGTTTTTTTATTGACAAATCTGCAGACTTAGATTTCTTTAACTAAAGATTATCTTTATTATATTAATCAACCATTAAATTTTTACCTTATCCTTGACTATGCAGATAATGAAAAAAACAATAGTTGTTACGTGCCATAAATGACTTCACAATTAATAAACTACTCTCACGATAGAAATGCTAATTTTAAAAAGTCCAGTGATGAATTTTTTGAATCGATTGAAAAATTTGGTGAACAAAGAAAATTAAAAGACTTTTTTGCTTACTATGAAAAGAGACATTCAATACCAGAAGAAATATTAAAAAAATACATTAAAAAATATATTTCATTAAATTACAAATACAAGAGTGCACAGTTTGAAAAAAGATTGAGACTGATGACACTTCCTCTTTCAATCTTTAAAATTATTGGATTTCTATTTCTTTCACTCATTTATTCCAGAAAACATGAGAACAAAAGACATTATAATCTTATTGTGGACGAAATTGATCTTAGTTTATACTTGCAAAGGTTTTCAAAATTAATAAATCTTTTTGGTAAGGAAGATGTTTTAGTCATTGCAACTGGAGAAATAGACGTAAGTGAGTTTCCTGATTATAATATAAAAAGATTAAAATTATTTAAATATCACGACCGTTTTGAAGTGTTAAAGGTTATTTATTACGAATTATTTTTTGGATTTTGGATATATCTAAAAACTTCGATTCAACTCAACATCAATTTATTTCAGGTATCATCATCAATAATTAAAACATTATTGCAGTATAAATCATTATTTAAATCATGCTCTGCAGATTATTTATTACAGGAAAGATTATATACAACTAATCCGATAAAAAATTATTTATTTAAAGAGTCTGGTGGTACCGCAACAGCAACAATGCAGAAAAGCATGCTAGAACTTGATTACACTAGTTATTACATTGACTGCGACTATTTTTTTTCTCTAGGAAAGCGTACAGCTGAAAGAGCCTTTCATTATGGAGCAAAAATTGATCATGTTATACCAGTAGGGTCATTGTTTATGGAATATTATTGGTTTAGTGATCCACAAAAAGTTGATAAAAATACAGATGTTATTATGCTAGGTATTAATATTATGAATGAATACGAGCGTTTTGATAAATACAACGGATTTATGAATGATTATTATAATTCTATTCGCTGGCTTGTACGTTTTAAAGAGGAGCACTCCTCTTATCGTGTCGTAATTAAGCATCACAGTAGTGCTCGTAATGATGAGATTGAAAATAAAATTATTAAAGGCTCTGGTGTAGAAGTACTACCCAAATCTGGCAATAGCTATCAATTAGCTTTTAATTCACTTTGTAATGTAAGCTTTGGATCAACAATGGGTTACGAATTAAACGCTCATGGGATACCGTCTTTTTTCTCTGATCCAGGGAATTGTTGTGCCTTTTTGCCAGACCCGGATGATAACTTGCTTAATGGGATCAGACTTACATCGTATGATTCTTTTTCTGTGGCCTTGCTTGGGATTCTGGAAAAACATAATACTAATACATATTGGCAAGGCAAGCGAGACGATTTGTGCTTTCATAGTTCAACAGTTTCTGAGAGAATTTATAAATCATTGAATGAAGGTAATGTCAAAGAAGTGACAAACGAAATAATTAAAGATAAAAATATATAAAGTAATTTAAATTTAGGAGAGGTAAATGAGAGAAGTAACAGATATAAATTTAGTGAATATATTACAGAAAGACGGAGTTGAAGGTATAGATAAGGAAAAATTGAGAAAATACGAGAATAAAAGTACAATAAATCTTAATGAAATTAGGAAAGATTTAGGTATGGGTTCTTGGGCAGTTAGAATAGTTTACAATGAAATATTTGGCGGTGTAATAATACAACAGCTTCCTGGTGAAGGTAATAGAAAACACTATCACCCAGATGCAGATGAAAATTGGGTTATTTTAAAAGGAGAATGGGAATGGTGGATTGATGGTATAGGAACAAAAATAGTCAAAGAAAATGATTTTGTTTTAGTACCAAAGGGAACATGGCATCAAATAAAATGTGTTGGTAATAAAACTGGAGTAAGATATGCCATTACTAAGCCTGATGTAAAACATACATATTTAGTTGAAGAAGATGAATAATATCAAATTTGATTTTACAGGCAAAGAAGTCTTGGTTATTGGAGGAAGTCGAGGTATTGGAAAAGGTGTCGTATTAAATTTTGTTGCTGCCAATGCAAATGTGTCATATGTAAGCAAAAAACCAATGTATGAAACAATAGAAAATCTAAAACACTTTAGTTGTGACATAGAAAAAGAGAAAGAAATACAAGAGTTATTTGAATACTTTTCAAAGTTAGATATTCTTATAAATGTTGCTGGTATTAACTATTGTAAAAAAATTAATGATATATCTGCAAAAGAATGGGATAATGTTATTGATATTAATCTAAAATCATATTTTTTAATTATTAAGAATACTCTTGGAATAATGAAAAAAGGTGGGAAAATAGTTAATGTATCATCGATTGCTGGAAGACATAGAAGCTTAGTTAGTGGTGTTCATTATGTTTCAAGTAAAGCAGGTATAATTGGATTAACTAGGCAAATAGCTTATGAGGTTGGTAATAGAGGAATAAATGTGAATTGTGTCTGTCCAAGCCAAACACTTACTGATATGTTAAAGGAATCTATGACAGAAGCTGAACTAGAAAAACTTGCACAGTCTATCCCACTTAAAAGGCTTGCAAGCATAGATGATCAGGTTTATCCAATTATGTTTCTATGTTCTGAGGAAGCTTCATATTTGACAGGTTCTATATTAGATGTTAATGGTGGACAGCTATAGATGAATGAAATTATTGCATTAATTGCCGTCAAAGGGAACTCAAAACGCATACATAAAAAAAACATAAGACCATTTCATGATACAAACTTGCTTCAACTAAAACTAAATCAAATAAAGCAAGTAAAGAATATTGATAAAATTATAGTCTCATCAGAAAGTAAAGAATGTTTAGATATTGCAAAAGCTAATGATGTCGCAGTTCACGTACGCGATTCAAAATACTCAACAAGTGAAATACCAATGAGTGAAGTATATTCTCATCTTGCATCTGAGTGTGATGGGGAAAATATAGTTTGGGTTCCTGTTACTAATCCTTTAGCAAATAGCGAAGTTTATGAAAAAGCAATAGATCTTTATAAATCAATGGACTCAAAATATGATTGTTTACTTAGCGCATGTAAATTTAAAGATTATGTTTTTTACAAGGGTAAGCCAGTTGGTTTTAAACCTAATCCATGGCCTAAATCTCAGGATTTAAATAATTTATTAACTTTGTCATTTGTTGTAAATATTATTAAAAGAAATCATATGATTTCTTATGGTTCATTAGTTGGGAGAAAACCTTTATTTTATTTTTTAGATACTATTGTTTCATGGGATATTGATTTTCAAGAAGATTTTGATTTTTGTGAAATGATTTATAAAGCACGTAAGAATTAAATTTTGTATTTAACTGGGATTTGGTATTAATTATTCAATTAAAACAATACTAGTAACTGGCGGAGCAGGGTTTCTGGGTGCTCATTTGGTTGAGAAACTTGTTAAAGATTTTCGTGTAATTATAGTAGATACCTTGAAAAGTGTAGGTGGTATTTCTTATGTAAACCCTAATGCTATTTTTTTAAACTATGATATTTGTGATAATGCATTATTTGAAGAACTTGACAAATATAAATTTGAAGCAATTTACCATCTAGCTGCGCAATCAGCAGGTGAGCCAGCCTATAATGACCCCAAAAACGATATTTTAACAAATTCATATGGCACTTTCTTGCTTGCTAAATACTGCTTAGAAAAAGGAATTAAGCGATTCATTTATACCAGCACTGTTGCAGTCTATGGTTCTTCAGATGGAAATAGGTTTACTGAAAGCGATTCGATAAAACCAGACTCCATTTATGGTGTTTCAAAATATTCTGGTGAGCTTTTTGTCCAGCAGTTTTTAAATAATTCCAATACCAAATACACAATATTTAGAGTATTTAATACATACGGGCCAGGTGAAAATATAAACTTTGTTAAGAAAGGTATGTTAAGTATTTATGCAAGTTATATATGGAGAAACAAACCGATAATTGTTAAAGGTTCATTAAAAAGGTATCGTGACTTTTTGTTTATCGAGGATAATATTAATGTCCTTTACAATTCTCTTCAAAATAAAAAATCGTATAACCAGATATATAATCTTTCAAGTGGCGAGAAAATTGTAATAGAAGATCTTATTAGAATTATGCTAAAAGTGGCCGGAAAAAATAAAAATTATACTATCAATGAAGCTTTGGGTACTCCTGGGGATAGTTTTGGTACACATGCATCCATAGATAAGTTAAGCTCGGATTTTGATTGGACCCCAAAATACTCATTAACTGAAGGTATATTCAAATATTTTGAGTGGATATATAAATTGCCACTAAAGGATAATCTTACTGGATATCACCCATTAGAAATGGCGGAAAAATGAAAAAGACTAAAGAGAGAAAAAAAATATTGGTAACAGGTGGTTTTGGATTCCTCGGTAGTCATGTTGTTGATTCATTGGAATCTGCTGGCCATAGCGTAATCATTTTTGACTCAAAGAAATCAGCCAATATTAAGTCCGGATCTGATTTTATAAATGGTGATATACTTGACTTGGAAGCTTTAACTAAAGCCTTGAAAAACATAGATGTAGTCTTTCATCTAGCCGCATTTTCCGATCTTAATAAAGCGCAGGATAATCCTATTGATACCATGAAAGTGAACGTGGTTGGTATGACCAATGTTCTGGAAGCAGCACGTATCAACAAAATTAATCGAGTCATCTTCAGCAGTTCTATTTATGTCTCCAGTCGTACGGGTGGTTTTTATCGAGTATCCAAACATAGTTGTGAGCTATTATTAGAAGAATATTTCAAGCGTTTTGATTTAAAGTATACTATTCTTCGCTTTGGTACATTGTACGGCACTCGTTCTGATAGCAGTAATAGTGTGTATAATTATTTGAAGGACGCGTTGCTAAAAGGGGAAATACAAGCTATTGGAAGCGGTGAAGAAATTCGAGAATACATTGATGTAAGGGATGCTGCAGATTTTTGCGTGGAAGTATTGGCGGATAAGTACGAGGGTGAGACTTTAGTTTTGACTGGTCAACATAGAATGCGGCTTGCAGAACTATTGGAGATGATATCTGAAATATTGGATAATAAGGTAAATATAGAATATGGAAGAGGAAAAAACGCTCACTATAAATATACCCCATACTCTTATAATCCCAAGCCAGGGAAAAAAATAGTATTGGATTCGTTCAGGGATATGGGTCAAGGGTTAGTTGAAATTTTAGAAGAAATCGATAATTAGTTTCATAAACTAATTATTTAATCAAACAATCAAACTATAATTTTTATAAATTGAAAAAAGTATTCATTTCAACAACGTCCTTTGCACAATTTTCAAAAGAGCCTCTTGAAATATTGAAGTCTAATGGTTTCAACTTTGAACTAAATGAGTATGGGCGAAAAATGGGAAAGTCCGATTGTCTAGAAATTTATAGTAAATATGATGGTATTGTTGCGGGTACGGAAATATTTGATAAACAGGTACTAGATAGTGCCGAAAATTTAAAGGTAATATCCCGTGTCGGGGTAGGTTTAGACAATATTGATATAGAATATGCCAAGCAAAGAGGCATAAAAATATATAGGTCTAAAACGGAGCCCTCTTTGGCTGTTGCAGAGTTAGTTTTAGGATTAATTCTTGATTTAACTAGAAAAATAAGTTTGCATAATAAAGAAATGAAGAGTGGAACTTGGCATAAAAAAATGGGATCATTGTTGTCCGGTAAAACTTTGGGCATCATTGGTCTTGGCAATATTGGCAAGACGCTGGTAAAAATAACCCATGGCTTATCTCTAAATATTTTAGCATATGATATAATTAGAGATCAGCAATTTGCAGAAGATAATAATATTAAATATTGTGATTTAGAATATTTACTGCAATCCTCGGATATTATTTCTATTCATTCAAATTATAACGCTAATAATGAAAATATGATTTCTAATGATCAATTTTCACTCATGAAGGATAGCGCAATATTTATAAATACATCTAGAGGTGAACTGGTAAATGAAAAAGATCTTTATGAAACATTGAAACAAAAAAAAATTGCTGGTGCTGGGATTGATGTTTTTAAAGAAGAGCCATATAGTGGCAATCTAACTATTCTGGAAAATATAATTGTCACTCCTCATATTGCAGCCTATGGAAAAGAAGTAAGAATCAAGATGGAGATGGAGGCTGTTACACATTTGATAGAAGGACTAAGTGGTTCATAATTATAAGAATTTAATAATAAATAAATATGATTCTTGCTCAAAATTATTTAGTGAACTTTGTAGATACTTTAACGAACTACATGAAAAAACTAATAATAGATTTTATATTTTTCCTGGCGGAGAAACACCAATTCCCTTTTATAAGATATTATCTACAAAAGTTAAGGATTGGGAACATACCAATTTAATTTTATCTGATGAACGTATTGTAGAACCAAATTCAAGTAAATCAAACTCTGTATTATTAAATAAACATCTTATTGATAAAATAAGAATACATCCCAAGCCCCATTATATAGATTTAAATAAATATATTCATGAGAAAAAGAATATTTTATCGATCAATACGTTTGATTTAGATCAAATTACTTCATTGGTTCCAGAGATATGTTTTCTTGGACTTGGTGAAGATGGTCATTTTGCTTCTATCTTTCCTGATAAAATAGATCACAATTCTTCTACCTTATTTATTACAAAAAATTTAGAAGAGTCATTTTATAGAATATCTCTCAGTTTCAATTATATACTTAAATCAAAGAAAATAGTTTTGATCATCGTAGGAAATAGAAAGAGTGAAATACTATATAAATTTATTTATAAAGATATTGATCCGTTAACATATCCAATTAAATCATTATTTAATTATTACGATGGGGAAATATTAATATTTTGTGATGAAGAGGCAGGTTATTTAATTGAAGAATAGTCAAAAAAAATGTATAATTTTTGATTTTGATGGTGTGATTGTTGAATCGCTTGATATTAAAACGGATGCATTTAAGGAAATCTATAAACCTTATGGTGTTAAAATTGTTAACAAAGTAGCCCAATATCATAAAGAGAATGGAGGAATTTCAAGATATAATAAATTCAATTATTATCATTCTAATTATCTTGGTATTGACTTATCCGTTGCTGAAATAAATAAGTTATCATTAACATTTTCTAATATTGTTAAAAAGAAAGTTTCAGTTTGTCCTTATGTAAAAGGTGCCCTTGAATTCATTAAAAGTTCATCGAAAATATATGATCTTTATATTTCATCTGCTACTCCGAAAGAGGAACTGTTGGAGATAGTAAGCTGTAGGGGAATAGATCATTATTTTCAAGGAATCTATGGTAGTCCAGAATGTAAATCAGACCATATTAAGACAATAATAAAATATGGAAAATATAACAAGTCTGATATTTTATTTGTGGGTGATGCGGTAACTGATTATGAAGCTGCAAAAAAAATGGATATACATTTCATCCTAAGAAATACACATACATCTATTAACTTTTCATTTAAAAGAAGAGTTGATCAAATCAATGATTTTTCTGATTTTAATAACATTATAGATCAATTATCTGATACAGTTTAAATCTAGAAAAACAGATGGATTAATATATCTATTTTCAACATTATTTGCAAAATCCATTTCTTTTATATCGCTACCAATATTTACTAAATATTTAAGTGTACAAGAATTTGGTATATACTCAATGTTTGGATTATTTGGTGCTACTGCTTCTGGTTTTCTTTCTATTGGTATTATGCATGCATCATATAGATATTATTTTGAATTAAAAGATAATGATATTGATAAATTTAAAAGATTAAATTTTTCAAACATCATTTTTCTACTGACTATTTTTTTAGTTGGTTTTTTACTCATTATTTTGTTCAAGAATTTTCTATTAAATATATTTTTTAAAGGGAGCATATCTTCATTTATTTATTACACTTCATTTATTGCTGGTGCAATTACCTATTTGATTGAATATCACTTATTACTTATTACTGCATATAAACGATCATTGTTCTATGCTTTTGTGACAATATTAAGACCAATATTGTTACTGATAATAACACTTATATTATTTTATAATATAGAATCAAGTCTAATTGCAATTATAATGGGATATACATTTTCTGTTTCTTTATTACTATTATTAATAGTTATAGGTTCAATACAACAATATTCGCCCCATTATTCTTCAAAATACGTTAAAGAATCCTTACTATTTTCCTATCCTATGTTACCGAGGAACATGATTGGTCAGATTTATAATATGTTTGATAAGATTATGTTAATTAATTATACTGGATTTATTGGTGTTGGCTATTACACATTAGCATCACGTTATACAGAAACACTCAAACTAATAATGGCATCATTGGACAAAGTATGGCACCCTTATTTTTTAGAGCACGCAACAAATAATACGGCTGATGATCAAAATAAAATTATTAATAAAGGTAAAGAAATAATTTCATTAGTTATGATTGGAGGCTTATTGATAACATACATTAGTCAAGAAATAATAATGTTATTAACGCCGTCAGATTATCATCAAACAGCATTTTATATTCCTGTCTATATATTATTTTATATATTTGCATTAATTAATATGTTTGGGTTTGTGCAAATAACCTATGCAAAAAAGCTAGGTTATTTTATTATTGGATCAGTTGGAGCAATTATTACAAATGTTGGATTTAATATTTTGTTAATACCAATTTATGGGGTTATGGGCGCTACAATTGCGACTGCAATAGCAGCACTTGTAGGCTCTACTTTAAACGCTTACAATGGACAAAAATGTTACCCATTGAATATTGATTATTATCAAATAATATTAATTATTTTATTATTTATAGTATTTAGTTTTATACTTTATCCATTACAAATATTATTTGAACCATTTTCTATTAAATTGATTGTATTAAAAATATTGTCTCTTTCAATATTTATTAAGTTGCTAATTCAACTTGGATTTATTTCAATCATTCAATTAAATGAGTATAAAGAATATTTTATTGAATTAATTAGGAGAAACAAGAATTAAATGAAGAAAATCTATATTGCAGGATGTGGCGGCATGCTAGGAGAAGCATTTTATAAAATATTTTCCCATAGTTACAATTTAAAATGCACAGATATTGATGTTAATGAAACATGGATTGACTATAACGATTTTCGTGATTACGGAAGCTATAAGAATGATGTGAGTCATTATGACCCAGATTGGTTATTTCATCTTGGTGCATATACTGATTTAGAATTTTGTGAAGAGAACGTTAAAGATACATATTTAACTAATACTGAATCGGTCAAGTATGCGGTAATGATTGCAAATGAAATTTCTATCCCCATTCTATATATCAGTACGGCAGGAATATTTGATGGGAAGAAGGATGTTTATAATGAATTAGATGACGCCAATCCCATAGGGCATTATGCAAGGTCGAAATATTTGGGTGAACAATATGTCATTGAAAATGCCAGGGAATACCTAATCTGTCGAGCTGGATGGATGATGGGAGGTGGACCTAGAAAAGACAAAAAGTTTATACAGAAAATAATGAAACAGATAAATGAAGATAAAAAAGAACTTCATATTGTAAATGATAAGCTTGGCACACCAACTTACACACATGATTTTTCCGAAAATGTAAAATTACTTATTGAAAAAGGTCACCGTGGTCTTTTTAATATGGTATGTAGTGGCCTAACTAGTCGGTTGGAGGTTGCAATTGAAATAGTGAAACTCCTTGATCTTCAACATACAATAAAAATAACTGAAGTTGATTCAAATTATTTTTCAAAAGAATATTTTGCAGATCGACCTGATTGTGAAAGGTTAATAAATAAAAATCTGAATGATTTAGAGTTAAATATTATGCGAGATTGGCAGGTCGCATTAAAAGAATATTTATTTGATTATTATTCAGTCCATTAATATCGAAAAGATGTTTTATAATTTTATTTTCTGATAATCTGAATGCAGAATGATATATTAATTAGTGTAATGATATGTTGCTATAATTCAGAAAAATATCTTTCTGAAACAATAGATAGTATTATAAACCAATCCTATAAAAATTGGGAAATTATAGCAATAAACGATGGTTCATCAGATAATACAGAAAAAATAATTCAAAACTATATCAAAAAAGGCATTCCGATAATTTATCATTACCAAAAAAATAAAGGATTTGCTAATGCAAGAAACAAAGCAATAGAATTGGCAAACGCAGATTGGATAGCTATAATAGATCATGATGACATTTGTCTTCAAGGTAGGCTGGAAACGCAGGTGCAAGATATAAACTACAATTCAAATTGCAGTCTTTTTTTTGGAGATTCAATTCATTTTCTTGATAATGGTTCGATAGTCAGAAAACAGTTTGATTCAGTAATCCCGTATGAGTTTGATTTGAGAGAAGGTAATGCAACCAATATGCTGATTAGGCATGGCTGTTTTATTGATAGTGAAACGGTAGTTTTTAATAAAAAACATGCACTATCAATTGGTGGTTTCAATGAAAAGTATAAATACATTACAGATTATGATTTTTTTTTAAATATGTCTGCAAAATATAGTTTATTTTGCAGTCAAAAAATTCTTTCAAAATGGCGTATTCATGAGAATCAGATGACAAATATAATGAAAGAGATTTTACGTTTTGAACATATTGACTTGTATAAAATTTATTTATTGAAAAAAGAAATTAGTTTTTATTTAAAATGTTTGTTAATATTAAAGTTAATAAAAATTAAGTTAAAAAAATATTTACTAATATGATTCAAGATCAATATCAATTTTTATTCTTTCTAAATTCTCATAATAATTATTTTACACCTACAGTAAGAACCATTAGAAAATGAAAACTAAATTATCTTTTCATGTTTAACAATAGAATTACACTTACTAAACAGTGAAAAAAGGCATGGAAAAAGTAAAGTGTGATCTTTGCGACTCAACAGAATATATAGTTCTTTTTAATCAAACAGATCTTCTTCATAAGACCACAACGGAGTCCTTTCAAATGGTACGTTGTGAGTATTGTGGATTATGCTATCTCAATCCACGTCCGACAAAAAATGAAATATCAAAATATTATTTAGAAGAATATGGTTTCCATCAACCCCAGAGTAAGCTAAAAAATATTTGTAAGGAAATGTTAGGTTTACTAATAAAACATGCATATTTTTTTAAAAAATTGATTTTAATAAGTACCTTATTAAGTATAATTCTCACTATATTAAATAAGCTTCCAATAATTAAAAATAAAATTCATTTATTATTGATTCCTCCAATTAAATCATATATAAATATTGGCAAACCTAAACGTATTTTAGATATTGGTTGTGGTTTAGGGATGGACACACATATGTATGGACAAAAAGAATCAATTGTAAATTTAAGAAGTAAGGGATGGGATGTCTATGGAATTGAACCTTCAGATACAGCAAGATCAAAATTATCTGATTTAGGTTTTAAGCACATATTTTCTGACTTACACCAAGCAGCATTTAAAGATAATTATTTTGATGTTATTCGTCTAAACTGGTCATTGGAACATATACATAACCCAACAAAATATTTAGAAGAATGTAAAAAAATACTAAATAGTTCGGGGAAGTTAATTATAGGCATTCCTAATTATAATGGGATTACTTACAAAATATTTCCGGAATGTGTAGAGGTCCCGATTCATTTATATTATTTTTCTTTAGAGACATTTAAAAAATACTGTCAAAAACTGGAATTTGAAATTCTAGATTATTATACTTTTTCTTATGTGCCATTTTTTCTGAAAAGTTTAGAGCTGATGGGTTATTCAAATATACACCAATATTTTATAGAAAATTTTCATGAAGCTACCAAGCTTCAGGAATTTCTGAACGTAATGTCTGATCTAGAATTGGGCGATGACATGGTTTTTTGTTTGACCAAGTGAAACCAATTAATTTATGACATGGGATTCAGTAAATATTCAGCAACATCATGTTACTAGGAAGATCTCTTTTTAAATGAAGGATCAATCGTAACTTTCTCATATTAAGTTTGTACGGTGAGTATTTATTATCTCCATGGATATTATTGATTACAAAAAACTAATTAATCAGGTTTATAGACCATCTAATAAAAACAGAAATCATACCAACTCTACCCTAAATGATTATGTTGGTCATGATAATATTCGTTATTTTAGCTATGGACGTTATGCTTTGTTGGCTGGTCTTAAATGTATAGGTGTAAAAAAAGGTGATAAAATTCTTTTACCATCATTTATTTGTAGAGACGTGCTTTCTTCAATCAATGTATTAGATGCAGAGGCGATTTTCTATGATGTTGATTCTAAATTACAGCCTCTGAAAAACCTAAAATATTTACCTGAGAGCAAAGCAATAATCGGTGTCAATTACTTTGGTTTTCCGCAGGATTTAACCCCATTTAATAATTATTGTAATCGGACGGGATCAGTTTTAATCGAGGACAATGCTCATGGACTTTTTAGCCGTGATAAAAATGGCCGTTTTCTAGGCGTAAGAGGAGATATAGGTATTTTTAGTCTAAGAAAAACACTGCCTTTATTAAATGGTGCTGCTCTTGTAGTTAATAATAAAATTTTTCGATCGTTTCTCAAACCTCAAATAGAATTTAAAACGAATATATCATTATACTTTAAAGGCAAAGAAATGATCAGAGCCCTTTTCCCCTTAATAAGAATTCACGGCATAAAATTCTTAAAATCAATTGTACAGCACCTGAGAAAAATTAGAACCGGTTATGAGATTTCTCAACCCGATGCTGAAATTGAAATGAAGCTTCCACCATGTCCTGCTCCAACATTTGATTTACTATCGCGTCTTAAATCGTTAAATGTTTCAGAAGAAATCCAACGTAGACGCAATCTATATTTGTGGCTTTATGATGAAATGACTAATCTTGATGTCAATCCTGTATTTAAACGTTTACCAGACTATTGTGTTCCTTATGGTTTCCCATTTTATGTGTCAAAAGAAAAGTCAATAGAAATAGAAAGAAAACTATTTTCATTGGGATTGGAGTCTTTTCCATGGCCAGATTTACCACATGGAATTTCACATAATGCACCTAAACATTACAAATTATTAAGATGTGTTAGGTTTCTATGGTGAATTGGGAATTACGAAAGAATATATCTGTTAAAGAATGGGATGAACATTTAGTTTGTTTTTCAAACTATGATTATTTCCAAAGTTATAATTGGGGTGAGTATAAAAAATCATTTGGATGGACTCCATATAGATTTATTGCAATTAATTCAAAAAAAAATGTCATAGCAATGGCACAATGTCTTTTCAAAAGTTTTCCATTTTCAATAGGTATTCTATGGTCCCCTGGAGGACCCGTCGGTGACTATAAAACTATAAACAATAATTTTAGAGAATTATGTTACAAGACAATGGGGAAAAAATTATTATATATTCGTGTAAGGTTAAAAAATTTACAAAGTATTGAATTAAGAAATTATTTAATTGAAAACAAATGGGAACTACCTAAGCATAAGATAACAAATAATTTATCTATGATATTAGATTTAACACCTAATGAAGAATATCTTAAATCAATGATTTCAAAAAATTGGAAACGTAATCTAAATAGATTTAAAGAAGATAAATTAGTAGTTAAGAAATGGATTAATATTAAAATTGATGAAATGATAAGCATTTATCGTGATATGGAGAATTATAAAAAAATTTCTACTATTTATAGTGATACAGAATTATTAAAAATAATCGAATATTTTAAAGATAAAATAGTATTATATAGATGTGATAATATGGATGGTAAAACTGTCGCTTTCAGAGGAGCTATTATATTGGATAATAACGCATTCGATTTTTTTTCAGCAACACATTCCTCTGCAAGAAAACTATATCCATCCAATAAATTGTTTTGGACTTTATTGTTAGAGTGTAAAAGAATGGGCGTTTCGAATTATGATTTAAGTGGTATAGATCCAATTAATAATCCTGGAGTATATAATTTTAAAAAAGGTACAGGAGCTACGGAAATTGAAAGTGTAGGAGAATTGGAATGGTCAAATTCATCAATAATTAAATATCTATTTAATTTAGCACTAAAAATAAAAGTTATATAAAATTGAATTGGAAACATTATACAAAAAATAAAATATCATCTATTTTCTCAATGTATAGAAATATAATAGGTCCGAGGAATGGATTTAGACTTCTAATGTATCATTCAATAAGTAATGGAGTAGAAGATGATCCAGAAAATTTTTTCACAGTTAACCCCAATCTATTTAAAAAACAAATAAAAATACTTAAACAATCTAATTATTTAAAAATAGTAAACTTGCAAGATGGGCTCAAATTAGTTACTAACAAAAAATTGCAATTATCAATTACTTTTGATGATGGATATGCAGATAACCTTTATAATGCTGCCCCATTAATGTTATCAAACAATATTCCATTCACAGTTTTTGTAGTATCAAACTTTGTTAAGAAAAATGTAAAGGATTATTTAAGTCAAAATGAATTAATTGAATTATCAAATTTACCAGGCGTAACAATTGGATCCCATGGATTAACTCATACACCATTTACTGATTTATCTACAAAAGAGCTAATTAATGAACTAACATATAGTAAAAAATATTTAGAAGATAAAATTGGAAAAGAAGTAAAATATATATCTTATCCACATGGGAAAATTAATTATAATTTATTAAAATATATTAAAGAAACAGGATATACTATAGGTGGCACAAGCAATTTCAATATAAACAATAAAATTGATGAATCGTTATTACTTAATAGAAATGTAATTACTGCCCTGGATTCAGAAAATTATTTTAGACAAAAAATTGAAGGTTCATGTGATTGGTTTAATTTAATAGATAAAATAAAAAATTAAATCCGAGAAAATAATAAATTATTAATTTTTGTATAAAACTATAACAATGTGGATAAAATGAAAGCATTAATTCTTTGTGGAGGAAAGGGAGAGCGGTTAAAACCACTCACTAATAATATTCCTAAACCTATGATACAAATAAATAAAAAACCAATATTAGAATATGTAATAGATCATATTTTATCTTTTAATATTGATGAAATAATAATATTAACAGGTTATAAAGGCCAACTAATCAAAGATCAAATCAGTGATAAATATATAAATAAGAATATTATATTTTCGAATTCAGGTGATGTCGATATCATTAAAAGAATCAATAATGTGGCATCATTTATCGATGATGATTTTCTTTTATTTTATGGAGATACTATTTCAGATGTAAATATTAATGCTTTAATTAAACATCATAATATGCTAAATAATGAAATGACAATGACTTTATGGCCTCTTCGTAGCCAGTTTGGAATAATAGATATTAATTCAGAAAATATAATTTATTCTTATAAAGAAAAACCTCTTTTAGATCACTGGATAAATATTGGATATTTTTACATAAATTATCGGATATTATCAAATATGAAAAAATATGATAAATTTGAATTATTTCTTTTAGATTTAATTAAAAAAAGGAATGTTAGTGGTTTTAAACATAAAGGTGCTCATATAACTGTTAATACAATACAGGAGCTAGAAGAGGCTGAAGCAAATATAAATATGATAAATAAATGAAGATAACGAGGTAGTAAATGTCTGATGCTAATAATGAATACTGGAGTAGAAAGAATGTTTTTATTACAGGAATCAATGGTTTTATTGGAGGAAATCTTGCTAAATCAATAATTGATAAAGGCGCAAATGTTTTTGGGCTCTTAAGAAATCAAAGGAAAGATACATTCCTTTATTATGAGGGTTTATCAAATAAAATAAATTTTATAAATGGTGAAATAACTGATCTAATACTTATGAAAAGAATTATTTCCGAAGAGCAGATTAATGTAGTTTTTCATTTAGCTGCTCAAGTTGAAATTGGCGTTGGGATTACAAATCCTTTTCTAACTTTTGAAACAAATATAAAAGGTACTTATACTTTAGCACAAGCTATTGCAGATTGTCCACAAACAATTGAATCAGTTATAATTGCATCTACCGATAAATCCTATGGGTCTTATGGAAAAGAAAAAATGCCCTATAAAGAAGACTATCCATTAATACCAATCTATCCGTATGATGTTTCTAAAGCATGTGCGGATATGATTGCAAGATGTTATGCGTCGGATATTTTTAACCTTCCAATAGTTGTTACTCGTTTTTGTAATATTTACGGTCCAGGCCAATTAAACTTTTCTGCTTTAATTCCTGACGCAATTAGATCTGCCTTAGGTTATACCACATTTATTCCAAGAGGTGATGGTTCGCAGGAAAGAGATTTTATATTTGTTGATGATGTTGTCAAACTTTATTTGTCAATGGCAAAAGCTTTGTCATTGAACCCTAGTAAGTATTTAGGAGAAGTATTTAATGCAGGAACGAATAAAGTTCACACTGTCAAATCAGTAATAGAACAGATATATGATTTGATTGATAATAAACTTTCATTAAAGAAAATCACAAAAGATATGGTTGGGAAAAAAACAATAGGGGAAATTGAATGCCAGTACATGGATTATGAAAAAGTAAACAAGTTTTTTAAATGGGAGCCAAAACATAATTTTAATGAAGGTTTAATAAAAACAATAAAATGGTTTGAAGGTTATCTAAAAAAGGATTTATAAAAATGAAATTAAGAAACAAATCAAAAGTGCCTTTTTATACTTATGGTAATATTTATGATAAATCAGATACTGATAGAATTAATAATTTAATAACATCATATGACAACACTATTAAATATAAAATCAGAGACGAGTTCGAACAGAAATGTTGTGATTATATTGGTTCAAAATATGCGATAAGTGTTTCAAGTGGAACAGCTGGGTTACACTTGGGGCTAAAAGCTATGGGCGTAGAAGAAGGTGATGAAGTTATAACAACTCCTTTATCTTGGGTTGCTACAGCTAACGCCGTTTTATTATGTGGTGGGATTCCAGTTTTTGCCGATATTAATAAGACCACATTAAACATATCGCCCGAATCAATAAAAAATAATATAACAGACAAAACAAAAGTCATTATGCCTGTCCATCATTTAGGGCATCCTTGTGACATGGAAGCAATTAATAAAATTGCTAAAGACAAGAATATTAAAGTTTTATGTGATAATGCACTTGCAATTGGAGCAGATTATAAAGGAAATAAAGTTGGTAATTCTGAAGGGGATGCCCATGTTTTTAGTTTTCATAGTCAAAAAAATATTTCCACCCTAGGTGAAGGAGGGTTAGTTACAACTAACGATGATTCTTTTGCTGACTATATAGATATCTATAGAAACCATGGAGTAATATATCCGGATAGACATAATTATAAAAATAAAATAATAAAAAAGAACCCTTGGTTCCGTGAATGCATAGGGCCAGGATATAATTATAGGCTTAGTGAATTTCAATGTGCAGTTGGTATTTCCCAGTTAGAAAAATTAGATTCTTTTAATAATAAACGAAGGGAGCTAGCTGAACTTTATAATGAATTATTAAAAGATGTTGATGGGATAGAATTACCGGTAGAAAAAGAATATGCAAAATCAAGCTGGGCATACTATATAATTAAAATTAAAGAAAAAGAATTCGGTATTAACAGAAACAAACTCTATTTAGAATTAACGAAAGAAGGTATTGGATGTCATGTGCATTATATACCAATTTATTATTTTCAATACTATAAAGAAATGGGATACAAAAAAGGAATCTGTCCTAATGCCGAAGAATCATATGAAGAAATTTTGTCTTTACCACTCTCACCTAGAAATAGTAAAAAAGATATAGAAATTGTTGTTAATGCAATTAAAAGAATATCATTGAAGAAGTAGAATATTAAAAAAATTATTGTATTAATATATAATGTATATAGATTTAACAATTATTGTACCATACTATAATGAAAATTCTACTATTCTTACGACTCTTGATTTAATTAGTAGACAAACAATATTACCGAAGGAGGTAATATTTGTTAATTCTAGCTCAACAGATGAATCATTTAAAACTATAAATAAGTGGATAGATGAAAATCATAATAATTTACTCACTGAATACAGAAATATCGATGAAGGAACTAACACCCCAAGCTCATCAAAAAATATTGGAATAATAAAGGCAACAACTGAATGGGTTGCGTTTATGGATTGTAGTTTAATCTTTCCTTTGAATTGGTTAGAGAAACAATGGAATTATATTTTAACAAAAAAATGTGAAGTTGTTTCTGGTGCATGTGTTTTAAATGGTGAGGGAAATATAGATATTGCTGCAGTTTCTCAAACCTATGGCTTTAATAGGAAAAGGCCATGTGTCCCTGGTACATTAGTAAAAAAAACGATATTTAATAAAACCGGATTATTTTTAGAAAATCGAAGAGCAGGATATGACGCAGATTGGCCATTATCATTGAAGGCGTTAAAAATTTTCAGGGGTATAAATTATGATGTTATATTGAAGTATAACGGTACTAATTATGGTAACACTTTCAAAACAGTCTTTTATAAAAGCATTCTTTATGCAAGCCCAACAATTGGTTTGAAGTACTATAAAAGATCTTATAATTATATCATATTTTTGTTATTATTTATTTTCGCTATTTTTTATTCTGCAAGTTTTTTCTTTGCACTATCATCTATTTATTTGATGTTAAGAGGATTTTTAATTCCTGCGATTAAATCGCAAGGTGTTGATGTTTTTTTTCGTTATCCTATAATGATAATATATATTCCATTAATTGGTATAGTAATTGATATTGGGAAAACGATTGGTGTTATGATTGGTATTAAAAAATACCATTTTTGAGATTAAAAAATTTGTCTGTAAAAAATACATCAAATTTTAATATAAGACTATCTGAATATATTATGTATTTGATAGGAGTAGTAAGTATTGTTGTCATGACATTTTACTATTATATAAAGCCAATTTTCCCATTATTACCATTTTTAAAAGATATTTTGATAATTGGTGCAATTATTGTAGTAATACTTTCAATTATTGCAAGAGAAGGAATAATCGCCAGACCCAATATTATTGATAAAATTGTTATCTTTTTATTGCTATATTTACTTTTTGAAATTATATATACATCTTTTGTAATCTCAAAAAAGCCAATTAGCTTAGCCCATGTAGGTGCAGCATACTACGGGTTTAGGCTTCAATTTTTGCCAATCTTTCTCTACTTTCTTTTCAGAAATATTACAAATAGAAATTATGTTATAAAGTTAGATAAATTAATTATTAGCTGCTTAGCAATTGGTATTATTGTAACAATATTGGAGTATACAACTAATAGGTTAGGACTTTTATCATTAGAACAACTTTTAAATTATTTAAATATGCCAGGAATGTTAATTAATTTTGGAGGTGTAGGTGTTTGGGGTGATAGGGTGATTGGCATTGGGGGTTCTCCACATATTACAGGTGTTTACAATGTTTTATTTTTTTCTTTGTTACTTTATAGTTTTAATATTCCTTCTTACAGATACTATAATTATGATTTAAGTCCATTTGTAAAGTTTAAATCTAAACGAATTAGAAAAATTCTATTATTTACTTCTTTTATTGCTGTTTTTATTTCATCTTCCAAAACAGCATGGTCAATAATGTTAATAATAATATTATTAAATTCATTTTCCAGCGGGAAATTAGAGATTAAATTTTTTTTTAAGGCGATCGTTGTTTTTTTCACCTCAATAGCTTTCTTAATTACATTTTTTGCATATGATATAGTTTTTAGTTATTTTGGCTATTTATATAGATATCTTGATGATGTGCAAAGAGTGAGCTATCAAGTTTTAGCAAATAGTCCCATAATTGGTTTTGGGTTCGAAGTAGGTGATTACTCTCAATTATTAGATCTCTCAGAGATTAGGCCAGAAAACATAACCTTATCAGTCGAACTATTTTGGGTCCAAATTTTGAGAATGCTGGGTATTATTGGCCTGGGATTATATTTGTTAATATTTATTATTTTACCTCTAAAATTTCTTTTAAGTAAAAAGATGGGGGCCCTAATCAAAATAAACGCAATTTCTATTTTAGCAATAGGAATAGGTTTTTTTCATTATAGCCCCCTTACAAGTATGCCTGTTTCATTATGTGCATGGTTTTTTATTGCAAGAATATCTTCTGAGTATTCATTAACTAAAAGAAAGTTAAATGGTAATTCAAAATTAAATTTTGATTATGACTATATAAGACATTATGCAGTTTACTCTAAGTAAAAAATGACAAATAAATATAAAATGCTTAGAGTTTGTGCTACAGATTTGTTTGCAAAAACGGCTTTACTTCCAGAAATAGATTTCCTTCAAAAGAAGGGGTGGTCTATTGATATTGCATTTCCTGAAGATCAAGAAACAAAAAGTTTACTTAAAAATAATTATAAAGTAGTGTTAATTGATGATGCCCGAAATATTTCTTTTATTTCAAATATAAAAACAATTATTCATCTCTATAGACTTATAAAAACAAAAAAATATGATATAGTTCATACACACAATCATTTAATTGGTGTATTAGCTAGGATAGCCGCGAAATTAGCTGGTGCTCCGAAAATAGTACATAGTCCTCATGGTTTTTATTTCCATGAGAATATGCCTCCTTTTATTTTTTGGATTTTTCATACAATAGAAAGATGTATGGGTATGTTAACCGATTTAGTTTTTATTGAGAATAAAGAAAATGTAGAAATGTGTAATAAAACACACCTTATTCCTACAAAAAAAATATATTATATAGGTGGCGGTATTGATATGGTTCGCTTCAATGGTAGAGATTTAAATTCTAAACAAAAAGTATTTTTAATGAGAAAACTAAAAATACCTTCTGAATCATTTCCTATAATTGGAATAACATCAAGATTGACATATGAAAAAGGTTATAGAGAATTAATCCAATCGATTGTGCAAATTCGAAATCAACTTCCAAATGTTCACTTGCTGGTGGTTGGAGCTATACTAAAAAATGAACGAGATGATTTTTATTTAGAATTGGAGAAATTGATTGTAAAACATTCTTTACAACAAAACATTACTATAACATTAGACCATAATGTTGAAGATTTTTTAAGGTTGATGGATATATTTACACTACCCTCTTATCGAGAGGGACTTCCTCGATCAATCCAAGAAGCAATGGCCATGGCATTGCCCGTAGTTGCAACGGATATTCGCGGTTGTCGCAATTTAGTAAAGAATAGTAAAACAGGTCTATTGGTCCCGCCAAAAAAAGTTGAAGAATTAACCCAAGCATTATTAAAATTAATTAATAATAAGGAATTAAGAGAATCATACGGTAAGGCAGGAAGAATTTATGCGGAAAAATATTATAGTAACAGAATTGTATTTGATAGAATGTTAAATGGTTATAAATCTATAGTATCAATTAAAGATTAATAAATAAAAAACCCCATAATCATTAAGAATTTTAATTATAAATTTAATAAGGAAAACAGGGGCTATAAGGAATCAATTAAAGTAAAGACTTTAAGTATATTAATCTTAAGCTCTATGATTGATTAAATATTGATAATATTTTAATTATTATCAACAAAAGTATTTATTAGTAAGATTCTTATAATAACAATAAAACCGAAAAGGAAGTAGTAAATGGAACCAATTTTAAAGTTAAAAGATCCTTACATTGATGATAGGGGATTAATACAAAGTTTAGTATCCTTAGACGAACCAAAAATCCAGTCTGCAGTAATCATTGAGTCAAAAAAAGGGTCGGTTCGCGCAAATCATTATCACAAGGAAGATTGGCACTATTGTTACTTAATAACCGGGTCAATTGATTATTATTATCGAGATGTTGATGATACGAGTAAGCCAACAGTCATTCGCATTAAACCTGGGGAAGTCTTTTACACACCAGCCATGCTTGAACACGCTATGTATTTTAATGAAGATAGTGTCTTTTTAACCCT